>Ga0307990_1002130_pt1 | contig 16066 bp, 15 predicted proteins | sample EllFjometagen129_FD_203168 | JGI IMG/M metagenome (GOLD analysis project Ga0307990, IMG submission 203168) | Marine microbial communities from Ellis Fjord, Antarctic Ocean - #129 | ecosystem: Environmental > Aquatic > Marine > Unclassified | place: Southern Ocean | collected 2014-10-08
ATAGGGGGCCCTCAGGTGGGCTCTAGAGATAACTGCCTCCAGTGTTATCGGACATTTTGCAACATTGTTTGAGGCGTTATCTCGCCGCTTTTGGCGAACATATATCTTCACCAACTGGACTCAGCATTTCACAATGATACGGACTCTCCCATGGTCTTTGCCAATGCTCGACTGATCCGGTATGCCGATGACTTTGTGGTCATGGCACGCTACATCAGTCCCCGTATTATATCCTGGCTTGAGGCGAAACTAGAAGACCAACTTAAACTGAGCATAAATCGAGACAAAACGAAGGTGGTTAATGTGAAGCAACCTGGAGCTACCCTGGATTTTCTGGGGTTTTCCATGCGTTACGACCGTGATATTCACGGGCGTTCCTGGACTTATCTGAACACGTTTCCTTCTCGTAAAACCGAACTGGCCTATCGCGATCGACTTCGGTTGTTGACGTCCAGCGGCTACAAACAGTCTCTTCGACAGATCATCCAAGAGATTAACGAGAAGCACCGTGGCTGGAAAAACTATTTCAGCATCGGATATCCGAGGCAATGCTTCCGTCACATGAACTGGTTCACGTTGAACCGGATCAAGGTGTTGCTTAATCATCGTAGCCAACGGAAATGTCGACCCCTCCAAGACGGTGAAAGCCTATACTCTGGAATCAGACGTATGGGGTATGTGCCTCTTTGAACTTTATGGCAGATCCGAGCTACTCTGTGCATGCCTTACAACAAGGATTATGGGAGAGCCGTATAGTGGAAATCTCTAAGTACGGTTCGACGAGGGCTCCGGGATTGTAATCCCCCGGAGCTACTCTACTGGTTACCTAAACCGCATCCCCAACAAACTCCCAGCGGGATCATTATCAGTCAATCGCACTCGAACATGTTTATCAAGATCAAACCCAGCACTTAGATCCTCTGTCGGAATCATATCTGAATTCAAGGCGCAGATATACTGAAGGGAATTCTTCTCAGCTACCGTAGCGGCTCGTTCTAAGGCATGGGCTCGCTGTCTGGGGTCAACGCCGTCATAGATGATACTGTCGTGAATGAGGAAATCCACCTTGTGTTGGGTTGTCGATCCGAGTTGGGCCAGCATTAGATCAAAGCAGAAGATCTTCATTTTGCCGATACCGTCGCTGTCGCTGCATTCGATTTCAACATCAAACTTATAACCCTTGTCTGATATGTCGATGATTAATGCGCCCGGGCTTTTGTAAAGGGCCTGTGAATTTTCATTAAAGAGTTTGACGGCACTCGTCCATTTGGAACGCCGCTCTTCATAGTCAATTTCTGCTGCCTTGCCGAGTTCGATGCGTCCAACCTGGATATCCTGCTTTTTAGCGGTGATAGTGCGAACGGTTTCAATTTGATGTTTGATCTGTTCGAGCTTTTCTCTGGTGGCGACGTGTTCTTCTTCTAAACGCGAAAATTCCTCAAAGGCACCATGTGTCTTTAGGATGTTCAGGTGCTTGGCACGTTCCTCTGTCAGTTTTAGAATTAAGAGGTCCCGATCTGCAATCTGCTTCTTGAGATGAATGATTTCGGCTTCCAGGAATGTACGTCGGTTTTTGACCACGGTTTCGTGAAACTGTTTTGCTTCATTCAGCGACCGTTTGAGCCCGTCTGGAAACGTGAGACCCGTTTCTTGATAGATGGACTCTATGTGGTTGTCCTTAGGGGGTGTTTCCGTTGCAACGGCTTCTTCATACCGGCTGAGTTTTCTCCGATCCACAACATTCGCATTGGTGATACGGTGCAATTCCTGGGTTAGCCGATTTGTTTCAGCTTGGATCGTTTCGTATTGATGGTGGACTTTGAAGCTGCTTAAGTCTTTTTGTTCCTGCTCCAAAATGGATTCAAGTTGTATACGCGCGGCCTCTAATTCACCGATTGTGCCAACGATGCCATCTAATGCCCCGGTCTTTATAGCTTTCTGCATGGCCTTTAAGATGTCTTCCTTGTCACGCAGTTCCTGCCATTGTGCCGCGTATTCCCAGTTTAATCCCAGGAGGAAGGCCATATGAAGTTGAATACTGCCAGTTCCCTGATTTCGAAAATGATGAAACGGGCTTGAATAGGCATCCGGTTTGTTTCGTATGAAGTACGAAACCAAGCTACGATAGGAGGGCGTATATTTCAACTGCCCCTCATAGGGCATCAGTCCAAAGCAGGCCCATCCGAGCAGGGCTTTCCAATCGTCCAGGGAAAAAACGTATTCCTTGGTCTTGGGATCATAGTCTGGTTGACGAATCCAATGCTCTGGCGGAGTTTCAGATTGAATCGATATTCGGTTGGGACTGCTAACCGAACGTGAGGCCTTGACGCGATGCCCGTGGACGGTCATGTCGATGGTAAAAACCCAATCGGCGAGTGATTCAATATAAAGGCCTTTGCCTTTTCTGACGCTGGCACCCAGGCAGAAATTGATAATTGAGATCAGTGTAGATTTTCCCAGGCCGTTACGGGTATCTTTGTGGGTGGCATCTTCTTTTCGGTCTGCCAGGATGATATTGAGGCCCGTTGTGAACTCAACGGTATGAAAAGAGGGCTGATTGGCATAGATACCATGAATCATAGAGAGGTCCTCTCCAGCATCTCGTCGGAAAAGCGGACGATACCTATGATATACAACATGTCCAAGGTCAGGACAAATCGTTCAAAGTTGCCAATGGCGGAGGATCTCTTAACCTTTTCCCAAAGCCCCGAGACTGTGCATGGCTGCTCAAGATGGGGTAAAAGAATGGCACCCAGAGCTAAGAGTGTTTGGTCTACAGGGATATGTTTGGTGGGTAAGATCATTTTTCAAAGACCTCACAGGATTCAAAGAAATAGATCAATATCGCCAAGCTGGCTGAACGCTGAGTCTGCTCCTTAAATCCTCTTTGTGCAAATTGACACATGAGATCAAAGAGGTCGTCCCCTCTGATTCCTTTTTTACGGAGACGATAATATTCTTCCAGGAAACCGGCTTTGAGACGTTCTGGAAATTCAGAATCATTTTTGGCTTCACTGACTACAAAAGCCTTCACGTCAGGCATGACTGCCAAGCCCATTTTGATTGTGCTGGTTGATTTTTCAGCCAGTTCATTCTTCTTGATCTTATCTGCCAGAGGGATCACGGTGAAATCGAAATTGATATCCAGTGCATTCACGCGATGAATCCACTGGGTAGCCTGTTCCAGTTCAGGAAAACCTACTTCAGCGAATGCGTTGTGGGTTGCTTGCCTAATGCGACGTTCATGCTCTGCTTTCATCACCAGTAAGGCTTCAACCGAAAAATCATCACCTTGCTTGTCAATTTGCGTATGATGATTGCAGCAAAGATAAATAAGGTTGTCACAGTGATTACGTTGCGGATCAGACATGCTTTCGTCATACCGGGCAGCACCTGGCTTTTCCCCGGCAATATGAGCTGCCTCACCAATAACGGCTGGTGCAGACTGCTGACCTCCGTCCACCGTTAGTGCTCTATCACAGCCTGGAAATGCGCAACGATTTCCACTCCTAAAGGCAAGCACCAACTTCGTTGGATACGTAACATCCATGCACAAACATCCCTTACGACCACAAAAACATGATTATATCCTCTTAATCGGCGAATACCAGCAGTTTTCTCCAGTCCTAACTGTCCACATGCTGCTGTTACAATTGGCTATTGGACAAAGACAGTTACGGTTGTCGTGTGGTTTTGGGTTAACCCAAAAAAGAAGGTTACCACATTTTGCTCTCAACGACAGGCTATTGTTAAATCACGAATCTCTATCTCTTCAAGCTGTACCAGAATAATAACTTCGGCCTCATGGACTATCAAGAGGGGAATTATTTAAGATTTTTAATTTTTAATTTTTGATTGCGGATTTATTAAAAGCCAGAGGGCAGAGGACGGAGAACGGAAGACGTAGAGCAAGTAACTGATGGCGAGAGTCAATGTCATCTGTCATCAGTTTTCCGACATCACCACCCACAAATGTCGAATACCCACCTTACTACTCACTCCCTTCCCAGTACGACCATGGATTGACTGACAGCTCGCGGTCCCGTGGGCGACATCTTCTCTAAAACCACCCAGTTTCTCACTTTTGTCCCAAACGCAGCCGTCGGTGCTCTGGCCTTTGGAAAGCTCTGATATCCACCGATTGATTGTCGTGTGCCAGTGTTTTGGAGTATTCCCCTGTACATACCCGATCATGGCCACCAGATCCAGTTTATGCCCGTGGAGGTCCAGTTTAAACCTTTGTATGCCGCCACTGCGTTTTTTGCCGCCTGTGACGTATTCTCGTTCTCGAGCTTTGGTGGGGGCAGGGAGACGCTTGCATTCAAAGACCAGGATGGGGTCGTAGATGCTGTACACTCTGGCGTCAATTATCGTGGTTTGAGTCGGTGAGGCGGAGAGATCGACACTTCGGCGGCCCTGCTGATATTCCTCATGATTAAAATGAACCATGGGAAAGCTATTGCGTGCTTGTATGTCAAGAAACTTGCATAACTGAAGATTGAGTTTGTCTTCGGCCTGTTCCGCAGGACGCTGGGGATCGTCGCGCCAAGATGGCAGATGTCTATAGACAAAGACCAACGTGCTTTGTGTAAACTGATCCGGGGTGATCCCAGAGTTAAGTTTTTCTGGGCTATTCCCTCCGCGGCTTTCCTCTTTCATTTCAATATCCCTGCCTCCGCAAATCAATGAGTGTTTCGTCTGCGTCTCGTATGGCGGTGGATCGTATCCAGTATCTCAGCCGGTCAGGCTTGATCAACAGTAGGACATTCTCCGAGTAGAAACGCAGGACTCGAACGGTTCTTAGGCTCTCGTGATTGTCGTCATAGATGAGTTTATGTAATTCATCTGGTGAATTATCGTTTAGCCAGGCGAGATTGGGGCGATCGCCAAAATAGAACGGTTGGCAGATCAGGCCGTTTAGGAATATGGGTAACATTGCCTGCAAATTGTCATAGATGCTTCCCAACATGCGGATGAAGATATCGGAATACCCTTGAAGAGTGTCTTTATCCGCTGCTTTCTTCAATAGCTTGGAGTTTTGTCCAAGACGTATATATTCGCCCATACACCCAAGGACTTCCTCACGCAGAGCCTCTTCCCAGAAACTCAGAGAAAGACCGGTGACATCAACAGGAAAAGGCAGTAGATCAATATCTCGCTTCATGATTGCAGTGGCTTTGCCTACTAATGATTGCGTGCCGTTTAGGGTACATGCGAATCGATAGAAATCATGATTCTTCTGAAACAGGCTATAAATTTCCCGTAGGCTTGATGCCTCTGATTTAGGGGCATGAATGCCTACGATCCTGTTGCAATACGCCAAATAACCTTTGTTCCAAAAAGCCATCGGGAGAGAATCGGTTTCTTTGATTACTAATAGTGGTGATGTGTATATGTCTTTGCTTTTTGGTCTTTCGAAATGCGTTTCTGATAGAACCCCAGTTTTCTTTTCGTTAATCCCATCGAGAGTAAGTGCAGATGTGGGTAACAGCTCCATTCCAGTCAAATATAGCGAACGGTGTTTTCGATTTCCAACAGCGAATCCTTCGCCACAGTCCCAGCCTCTCTCTTTGATATAGTCTTCCAGGGTTCTCATACCACGAAGACGTTTTCCTATTTCAAACAGACGGCCACCTCCAAGCAAATTGGCTCGCCATACATAAGATCCCATATCTACATGTTGCTGAGGAACGTGATGTCGATCGTAATGATCCAGTTCGAAACAAATGCGTTCTTGTGCGGTAATGGTGCGTCTGAAGGTCCAGTGCTTGATCCAGTGATCTTCATCCGGTGCAGCGGCTTGCGCTACGATAGCTATGGTTTTGGGATCGGCGCCATCGTATAGATTACGTATTGAGGTGAAATCCAGGACGGTGTTTACTTGATGTTTCTGGAAGATCGCAGCTTGGAAACTTTGGGCCTTGCGATTATAGAGCAAGCCGGACGGCTGGATCAAGCAGGCCTTTCCACCTGGATTAAGAATAGACAGGCTTTTCTCAAGAAAGAGATAGGCTACTTGTTTGTCGGGTAGTGAGCGTTGGTGCGGATCTTGTTTCTGTGCTGCTTGATTTAGTTCATCTCCGGCTGGTGACAGTTCAGATTCAAAGGGTGGATTGCCAATGACAACGTCAAAGCCTTTGTCAATAAAAGAGGATTCGCCTTGCCGGGCACGATTGAGTATATCAAAGAAGTCGACTTCAAGGAGATTGGTGTTGCGTAAAGGATCGAATCGAAGTTCGCTCCAGATGACTTCAGATTTAAGGGCGTCACAAATCGCCAGACTCAGGCTGAATGAGGCAAGGTCTACTGCGTTGGGGTCCAATTCGATGCCGTAGATAGACTGTTTTAAAATCTGCTTGAGTGAAGAGGCATCCGGTCGTTTCCATTGGCGACTACTGCGCCAGACATTAATCAGCCTCCTGAATGCACCTACCAAAAAGATACCCGATCCACAGGCCGGATCGAGAACTCGCTCTTTACCGGTGAGTTTATCGTAGGGCATGGCCTGATCCAACAGCAAGGATGCCAGGAAGGGAGGAGTGTACACAGTACCGTGGCCACCCTTAACAAATCTTTGATAGAGATGGCTGATTATCTCGACGGGCAAATGCTCTAAAGAGAACTGGTCCCATAGATAACGCTGACGTTTGAATGTTCTGGCTTCGACAAGCTCTGCAAATCGCTTGAGGGCGGTCTTGGTCAGTTTCTGTCTTCCTTCACGCGGCAGAGAAAAGACGTCGCCGTTGAATTTTCGTTCCAGGAAGCTCAGGAGTTGATACACTTCTTCTGGATTATTGCCCTTAAGGACTTCGAAGAAGTTTTTCGCACCTTTGTGATAACGGCCAAACCAACCATGATTGGGAAAGACTCGTCGGTCTTCAAGGTACTTGATGAGCACCATGAGCAGGAGCAATCGACGGAGGGTGGGATTGTTTTCGCCATCAAGTTCACTGTCTGCTTCAACAATGGCCTGAATCAGTAATTGATGGGCTGTTCTTGTGTGATCGGCCAAACTCGAGTTTTTTGGGTCTTCCCAGAATGTTCCGTCTGCCAGACGAAAGGCCGAATACTGCGAACACTTCTTTAGCTCACGGTCAATTCCAGTAGCGATTTCCAGTGTCTCCACGGGATTGTAATGGCATTGCTCTTGCCTATCTAACCAAAAATCAGGGCCACGGGCACACGTCAGGATATCGATTCGACTGGGCCATGATACATAGAGCAACGGTACAGTGCCGTGGAGCCAAACCTGCTGGTGAAGTTTGGCCAGTTCATCATTGCCGAGCCGTTCCTCTGAGTTATCAACAATATAGGCTGCGACCTGTGAGGATCGTCCGTCGGAAAAACGCCGGAAGAAAATAAAACCAATCTCCTCGAACAGCTTAGCATCATAAACAGCGGCCTGTTCGTCGATATCCAAGGCCACTGGTTGAACACTATGTACCGGAACTAAGCCTGGCAAGTGTTTGCCATGAGGCCTGATAAGGTCAACAGCTTGCAGAGTATTTCCAGTCATGGACGGCTATGTTACCAAAACAACAGGAATACACAATAATGTGATAAATAAATACTGTAACCATTCGCTTCAGTTTCTCAATCGAATTATTGTCTATTGATTCCGCTCAGGGCAGGTTGTCTTCCGTCTTCTTATCTTCATTTCGTGCCTCTGGTGTGGTTCGTGGTTCCAAATAACTGAAGACAGAAGACCGAGGACAGATGACAGCATTACTCATATGATCGCTCCTGACCTCTAACGTCTGCCCTCAGTCTTCAGTCATCCGCCTCCCGATCTCTCTTTTTGAATCGCAATATCCTCCACCGTATAATCGTCTTTATTTTCCTTGGTTGTTCTTCGACACAGCACTCGTCTATTGTTTCCAGAGTTGCTCCAGCAATGTGAACATGTTGGGGTCATAGGCCTTGAGCTCGGCCCGCACAAAGGGGTAAAAGTCGTTGGTGCCAAAATAGGCTTCGCTGGCCTCTGCAAAGTACTCCTTGTCATTATTTAGCGCATAGTGCGAACCTGTACTCCCATTAATACGAAGGACCTTTTTGTAGAGGCCTGCTTCTGTGGCTTGATCAAAGGCCTTTCTTATGCCGGGGTGGCCATGCTTCAAGACCTGATGATGGTAGGCATGTGCCAATTCGTGTAGAACCATCCAGGGCTGGTCGTGGGACCATCTCAGAAAGTTGGTGGCATTGGCAATCTCAACAGAGGCGGCCTTGTCTGGATTGTAACCATTTCCGATCAGCCAGTCCTTGCTGGGATGATAGCACATGCAGGGGTGGAGTCTATCCTCATATTCAATCCAGATGTTGACGGTCTGAAGCTTTTTCAGGGCATTGGTCGGTACAGCTCGTTTTATGCGGTACAGTTGGTTTTTCAACAGGGTTCGAGTTTTTTCTGCCAGGGCTGGATGGTTGGCATCCAGTATCTGGTTCATCCAGATGTGCCAGCCTTCGATCTCAAGGGATTTGTACATGTAGGTAGGGCTAAATCGTGGGTAGGAATCGATTTTGCGAATATCAAGTTTTCGAACAGCTGCTGCGGTTTGCCACGTGGCAATACCCAGAGGACGCGATGCTTCCACTTCAAAACGCACGGAGTATTGATGGTCCTTGGTGTCGAAGTCTATCATGAGATCTTTGTCAATCCACACCTGCAGCATGTCCTCAGTGACACGGATACGGATGTCATACCAGCGGTTATTTTCAAAGTCATAGCTGGAACTGGTGGCATTGTTGGCGGCATCGTAGAAATCAATGTTCGAGATGCCAAGCAGGCTGCCGCCCCAGCCTCCGCAGATCAAAGAGCAATGCTGATCGCCCACAGGGAATGTCAGGCCACAGAAAAAATCACTGCCATCAACTCGCTTGGCCTGCAACGTGATTTCATAGTTTTGACGAATCACGGGGCCGGTCCATGTGATACCGGTCATGTCTTGACCGCGGCCCAGGAAAATAGTCTCATCCTTGATTGAGACATCGCCCTGGCCGAAGAAGTCACTGGGCTTCCATTGGCCAAGGGTCTTTCCATCAAAGAGGTCGATTGAGGACGGAGATTCGTCTGTTGCAGTCAGGCCAAAACACGAGGGGCCTACAAATAGCAGAATCATTACGGTTGCCAGAGCTGTTCTCTTCATCAGTAAAACTCCCATCAAGGCCAACATCATTATTGTTCGTATACTGTGACTATGATGCAGAGAGTGCGCTGTTTTGTCAACCGTCTGTCAGTTTAGTCAAACACTTTTTTGGGGGCATGGCAGTAGGGTTGTTTCCCGGTTTTTTGATAATAATCCTGGTGATAGGTTTCTGCGGCCCAGAATTTCTCTGATTTTACAATCAGGGTCTGTACTTTGTGACCCTTGTCAGACAGGCGCTTGATGAGTTTTTTCGTGATTTCTTTTTGTGTCTCACTGGTATAGAACACGGCAGTGCGATATTGAGTGCCAATGTCCGGGCCCTGACGGTTAAGCTCCGTGAAATCGTGAATTTCAAAGAACCGACGCGCCAGGGTTTCATAGTTCACACGCTTCGGGTCATACACCACCTCCAGGGCTTCCGCATGTCCGGTTCGTCCAGTGCAGACCTGCTTATAGGTGGGCCGTCTTGTGGTGCCGCCTGTGTAGCCCACCGTTGTTTTGGCCACGCCCGGTATCTGCTGGAACAGATATTCCACACCCCAGAAACAGCCGCCTGCAAACACGGCCTCTTCGAGTCCCGACTTGGACGCTGGCAGGAAGTCCAATGAGATAGAATTGACACAGTGACGTGTGTTTTTCTCGGTGTACCGTTCACCCATAAACACATGACCCAGATGTCCATCACAATCCGCGCACACGATCTCAATACGTCTGCCATCGGCATCGGGTTGGCGTTTTATAGCCCCCTTGATTTCGTCATCAAAACTGGGCCATCCGCAGTTTGATTTAAACTTGGAATCGCTCACGTAGAGCTTGTTTCCGCATTGTTTGCAGGTGTACACACCCTTGACGCGGTGGTTATTAAATTTGCCCGTATGTGGGGCTTCAGTGCCCTTGTGGATAATCACACGGGCTTCGTTGGGTTTGAGAGGTTTCTTTTTCACAGTTTTGCTCGATTCTTCTGTCTGGCCGGACACAGGCATGCCCAGGGCCAATACCACTAAAATGAAACACACGCACATAATAGGAAATTGTCTAATTTGTCTCATAATCAAACTCCTGAAATATTGTCATGAGTTTACACCTAAATTTCAAGTATGCATAGTGATTTTGGCCGCGTCGTGTTTGCCAATTGGCAAAAAAAAAGCGCAATTGGTATTTTAACCTGGAAATTCTGATGCGCCAATGTCGATAATAGGTCATAAAGGGTTTAATGCCCTCCCCATGGAAACGACGGTTGATCTCCAGGTCAGATGTTCTGAAAAGGCCCCGTCGTGTACGTACCACGATGACTTTGGCAAGAGAGGTCAATATGCTGTTGGGCAAATGAATATTCGCCTTCTCTGGTTTAAAGTACGTCGTGTCTTTACTGAACACCCAATATTCAACACGGAACATCCAATGTCCAAGGAAGGAGGTCGCTTCGCTCCGCTTTTTTCATTCATTCGATGGATATTCCTTGTTGAGTATTGGATATTTACTCTTTCTGCCTGGTTTGCAGAGCGCCTGGTCTGGACCTCAACCTGCAGGTCCACGTGACCGTGTTTTGCACCAAGTCGGATAATTAGATGCGATTGTCCTGGCCGTGAGCCCTTAGTCTTGACAAATCAGGCGTGGCCATTAGACTGTCACTTTTCGCGACTTGAATCAAGAAATGGAGTGTATGGATGCAAGTATTGGTGATGTATTTTTCAAAGACAGGCAACACTGAGGCCATGGCCATGGCTGTGGCCAGGGGTGTCAGTGATGTTGAGGCGGTAACCTGTGTGATAAAGCCTGTGGCGGAGGTGACCCGGGAGGATTTTCTGGCAGCTGACGGCGTGGTAGCTGGGTCACCCGTGTATTTTGGCTCCATGGCGTGGGAACTCAAGCGCCGGTTTGATGAACTGGTGGATACGCGACGTCAGATGGGTGATAAAGTCGGCGCCGCGTTTGTGACCTCCGGACACCATACTGGTGGGAAAGAAACCACATTGCTTTCAATTTTGCAGGTATTCTTGATCTACGGTATGGTGGTGATCGGTGATCCTTTGGAGGCCAGCGGCCATTATGGCCCCGCCTGTACAGGGCCTCCGGACACCACAGCCCAGGAAGATGCATTCAAGCTTGGACAGCGTGTGGCAAGATTGGTGAAGAAGCTAAAGTGAAGGCGCAAAAAAAGAGGTGTGCTGCAAGGAGAGACAGCACACCAGTTTCTACTACTATATAAAGTAAGCGAGTTGTTTATTTGTCTTTGTTACGTTCTTCAAGGATCTTCTTGAGGTACGTATTCTCTCGTCTTGTGGCTTCCAGGTCAAAAGCTTGGTACTTGATACAGACTCTCAGATAATCCAACACTTCCTGCAAGTTGGTGATACTCTTTTTGAGTTGATCATGGCTTTCACGGGCTTGCTTGGCAAGGTCTGCGAGCTTATCTGTTTGTGGGTTACTATTTGCACCGAATTCTTTGACGAGTTCGTTCAGTTTGTTTTCAAATTTTGCTTCATCCATTTCAGCACATCCTCTTCAAAGAAAGCATACTGTTCATTTTAAGGCCCCCAAATGGCACGTTTGCCATTATAACTTTTTGGTCCTTTTCAAAAAAGGTGATCTGTGTATTTGGCCTGGTTTTTTGGAGTTTTGTACGGAGATTGATGCAGAGGTTGTCCAATTAAAACATCTGGTGGGATTGTAGTGATTATGAGGAAAGTAGCAGTCGCTACGTGTGTAGGGGGAGGTGGTTATTTTGCGATTGGATTACAGATTTTATAGGATGATATTGAAAAAAACAAATGCGCCAAGGTTTTGGTGTTTGGTTCCCAATATCCGGTTTTTTGAGCGTTCAGGAATTTTTGTGATATGCCTGCTATTTACCAGAGTTCAAACACCAAAGATTATGAGACGAATGCCCCTTCAAGCTGTTAAGACAGTAATAAATGAGGTCGCGTGTGTTCAGGCAGAGGCAGTGGCGTTTGGCATCTAACGCAGGCATCTGACCTGAGCCCACGTTTCTTATGACACGAAGCACAACGCACCAGGGGTGTATGGTTTAAGGCCAGATAGGTGAGCAGGCCAGCGAGATTGAAGCACAGAACAAAGATCAGCCAAAAGACCATGTGCAGTTTGGAGGTCCAACGTGGCCTGCCATGCCAAAAGGCCAGGGCTGCAAAGAGCAGAGAGGGGATCAGATAGTCCCAATGCCCATAAGGCATCATCTTGATCAGGAAGAACAAGAAAGGCTCTTGATATTCGCTCGATGAGTTATAAGCTGCCTGCAACTGTTTGCGTCCTGTGATTGACAGGCCAGGAGATAAACACTGAACCCAGCGTTGGATCGTCCAGGGTCGCGAGATTATGGCTGGTGTGTTACGGGTCTGCGTCTCCATCCAGCTAAAGGCCTTGAGCTTTTCCAGATTGCCCTGGGCATCTATTCGATACAACTCAGTCCATTGACGTTTTTTCGTGGCTCTGTATTCTTTGAAATACTCATGATATAACTCAGGGGAGTCCGAATACTGTGGAGAGCGGCGAAAATCTGCCCAGTATCGAACCATAAAGAGATCTGTTTTGGTCGCAGAAAAACGCCAATAGCCATATACGTCATTCCATGCCTTTGGCACTGAAATGGTAATGGATTGGTTTGGATCACGTAGGGCCAGATGATATCTATCGTCCCTTGATTGGAAGGCAATCAAGGGACGATAGATATTGGGATCTGCATACCCTCTCACTTTTTTATCTGTTTCGTACCATGCCTGGGCCCTGATGGAGTTCGTGTAGATGTTATCGTTGTCAGCCAGATGTTCTACTTTGCGGCTGTTTACATCGATCTCGTACAGGTTTTGCTGAGTGAGCCACAGTAATTTTCCATGACCGTTTTTAGACTGCCACCATTTGTATCGCTGCATGTCTCCGAAGCCTGTGCCTACTGTCGAGTCGGGCTGGAAGCCTTCCTTACTGAGGCAGCCCAGTATGTTGCCTGTCTGGTCATAGCCTGTAAAGATCCTTCTCTTTCTGTCGTATCGCCAGATCTCCTGGAGTGTATTGTCCTTCATAACCGGGACATCCATGGTCGTAGAGAATTCAGACGTGATCACGTATCTGTTGTCCAGACTTCCTTTGTCAGACGCATAGTACAACCAATTGGCAAATGATAGGTATGTGTTGTCTGGTGCCTTTTGAGTTGGTCTGCGTTCGATGAGTGTGTTGTTGACATCATAGACCTCTTCCATGTCCTGGAGCTTGCCATGGGCATCTAGTTCCTGGGAAGATTTTATCTGGTGTACTGTGCCATCCAGCAGGAATCGGAAAGAACGTCTGGCAGGATCTGGTGTGTAGGGTCTGCCTGTCCGCGCCTCTGGACGTCTACATGATTTTACCACTTCAATGGTCATGAGCTGAATCACATAGACAAGCCATACGAGGATCAGGCTTGCCACAAGGATTTGAGCGGATTTGGAGGCGTACTTGAGTCTATGTTTCATCGTCGGTTCCTCTTAGAATTCCTTGTGTGAAAACGTGACAACCAGTTGGCTCAGAAGGATCACTGTGCTGATGAGCAGCAGACTAAATGCCACTGAAGTACTTGACAGATAGAACATCCAGCACAGCACAAAAATCGCAAAGATTACGCTGAAAAACCGTGTGGTGTACCATCGTGCTTTGCTCATCGCACTCAAGGCGATGCCAAGATACATGACGAAGCCCAGCCCGATGAATAGCCAGCCTTCACTCAGGACCTGTGGATTGGGCGGAAATCCCGTGGTCTTGACATGGTTGACGTACCAGTGGGCCCAAATCCAGGGGATACCCAGGCCACCTCCAAAGGCCAGGGCTGCGCACAGGAGTTTGCTGCACAGAATCGCAGTCCTGGATATGGATCGGTGCAGCAGGAAGGCCCAGGTTCTGGTCAGAAGGGGCACCCAGAAATGAAGAATCCCAAGGCCCAGGCCCAGGCTGATGGATATAAACATCAGCATGCTTCCGATCTCATTCACCGGAGTGCGATGAAATAACTGGAAATTGCCATTATGCACATAATACTGATAGTCGTTACCACCCCTCAGGCCAAAGCTACGAATGCTCAAACCTGCCAGGGCTGTAAAGGCAAGCATTGCCAGAATCATGAGTACAACGGACTCTCTGAGTTCCTTTTTGAACAAGGTGAAAAATTTCATATTAGTTTTCCTCCCATCTCATGATCCGCTTGATTTTTTCGGGTGCCGTGAAATCTATAAATTGGTCTTCAAGATTCATGGGCAGAATCTCGTGTCTGATAGCCCCATTAGTATTTGCCCACTGAGTAATGATGTTCTCTGGCGTGCCAACCAGCAATATCTCCAGCTCATTCTCACCACGACGCGAGGCCAGCTGGCCTGGGATATCCAGGGCCTCTGGTGGTTTGTCTTTGAAGGTCATCTTGGTCTTTATCACGGATTGGCGGAATTGCTCAACAGTGCAATCGGCCCGGAGTACGCCCTTGTCCAAAACAAGCAGTCGGTCGCACACACGTTCCACGTCTGCGAGGATGTGGCTGGAGAACAGCACGGTTCTGCCCTGATTCATGATGAGGTGGATCATGCCTTCCAGAAACTGCCTGCGTATGGCCGGGTCCAGACCCAGCGTGGGATCGTCCATGATCAGGAGTTCCGGGTTCGGCGTTAAGGTCAGGGCCAAAGAGACCTGGGCACGCTGACCATTGGACAGGTGCTTGATCTTCTTTTTGGGGGACAGGTCAAAGTACTCGATCATCTCGGCGAAGAAATTACTGTCCCACTGGTCCGGGTAGAATGCCTTTTGGAATTGTTCGATTTTCTGAATGGTCATCCAGGTAATCAGGCGATGCCCTTCAGTCACGTAGCCAATGCGTGCTTTGATCTCCGATGTCAGGGCCTGGGCATCGCAGCCAAGCAATGTGGCTGAGCCTATCGTAGGGTGCAAAAGGCCAAGCATAAGCTTAATGGCCGTGGTCTTGCCTGCCCCGTTTCTTCCGAGAAAACCACAAATAGTTCCTTTCGGAATGGACACGTCGAGATGGTCCAGAGCAAACTGGCTGCCAAAGGCCTTGGTCAAGTTGTGTGTTTCTAAGACAATATCACTCATGACTTTTCCTTTTTCTCCTAAGACTTGGCATCGAACTGCTGCATTCTTTCTGTAAATAGGGAAGAAACCTCACTCGGGTTTAGGCCCAGAGTCATGGCGCGTGCGATGATCGTGTCCATGCGTTCACTCAAGAGGTTGAGGTCTGCAGCATCTCGGTGTCTGAGTCTGGGATCACTGACAAAGGTACCGGACCCCTTTTTTGTGACTACCACGCCTGATTGCTCCAGGAGTGAATAGGCCCTGGCCACAGTGTTGGGATTGATGACCAGTTCCGCAGCCAGTTTCCGCACTGCAGGGAGTTTGTCGCCGATTTTGAGTTGCCCCCTGGCAATGGTCTCGCTGATCTGATCCATGATCTGCGTGTATACGGCCTTATCTGAACCCGGCTGGATTTGTATCCAAATGCCCATGATATGTTGCCTTCATACAAAGTGTATTAGCTTTACTAGTACACCTTAGCAGTTAGGGAGATCCAATGCAAGTGGTTATTTCAGATTATTTCCGTTATGTGTGTCCTTCGTTGGTGTCTATGGTGGAAAGCTGATACACTTTTCGAGTCAAGAACCTGAGGATGGAAAAATGATCGAACAAAACCAAAACGAAATTGAGATGATTCAAGCCTCTCTACGAGGCCAGTCGCAGGCCTTTGGGTGTCTCGTTCAGGAGTACCAGGCCTTGGTTTGTGCCATTACTTACAGTGCCACCGGCAATGCTGACCACAGCGAAGAATTGGCACAGGAGGTCTTTCTCAAGGCATGGAAAAACCTGGCCCAGCTTCGGGATCTTACTAAATTCAAGTCCTGGCTCTGCCGTATTGCGCGCACCACGGTACAGAACTGGTT
>Ga0307990_1002131_pt1 | contig 16060 bp, 11 predicted proteins | sample EllFjometagen129_FD_203168 | JGI IMG/M metagenome (GOLD analysis project Ga0307990, IMG submission 203168) | Marine microbial communities from Ellis Fjord, Antarctic Ocean - #129 | ecosystem: Environmental > Aquatic > Marine > Unclassified | place: Southern Ocean | collected 2014-10-08
GATTTTGCGTTATCGGATTGCCTCGGCCAAGCGTCTGTTGGGCGAAACCAGTGAGCCAGTGGCCACAGTCGCCCATCTATGCGGCTTCAACAACACCAACCGGTTCTATGTCATTTTCCGAGATCTGGCGGGGATGTCCCCGCGGGAGTACCGCGCACAGTTCACCTCTTGATGTGAGAGAGGAAAGGGTGAGAATTGCTGATTGTTGATTGCTGAACCTTTGACCCTGCCACCAAACTTTAGAACTTCAGCACTCTCGCACTCTAGGGTCCCGCAGGGGTCATCCCTTCGCTCATGCGGTTACGCACCCCCCCCTGTTTCTAATAAAGTATTGCTGGTTATAGCATATTTCAGTGGCTTCGGTTTTCTCGTGCCCCCAAATAGTTCACCACATTTTTTTTGCGTGAGGCCGGGGTCACCTGCAAATTTATCAATTTACCGTCTTTGACTTCACCTTGAACCACTGTCTTTTTGGGCGCATGCAGTTTGAATTTGACATCCCAGTCGTTGGGCCAGGCCGCCAGAAGATGAATCTTATCGGTGTTGGCTTCCGTCTGAAGAATCATCTTTTGCAAAGCAATTGCGTTCACTCCCCCATGATCCTGACTCGGAACAGAAGCATAAGCCCCCACCCAGAAAGCGGGAAAGCGGCTTGCGTTATTAACTTGTTTATATCGTTTAATCAGTCTATCTTTGGCATCATTCGTATCGCCGATACAGGCGGCAAAGATAGGGTCTTGCACCCAACCGGCTGTTCTTGATTTTGGACTTCGCTTAAATGTTTCTTTGCCAATATTCAAATCAGGCAAACCAACACCGTAGAGTCGATAAGGAAAAATGGCATAACATTCGGGCTTTTCGCAATTATTCCGGCGTGTTTTATAGTTGCTGGCCGGCAGTATGAACTTTTGACCATCTTCACCGATATCCATCCCCAATGGAGGAATTTCAGAGAGAAAACGCAAATAGACCTCTTTCTGTTTTGGATCCTTGGAGACTCTTGCCAGTTGTGGCAGAACATATCTTAGGCCTGCGACCTCGGGGGTAGGATTGGTGCAAGCCCAAACATCCTCTAAAGCATTTGCTGGGAATATCACCAGTTTGCCTTTATCATTACGTTTGTAACGATTATCGTAAAAAGCCACAATCTCTTTGGCAAAAGGCAGTAACGTGTTGGTTAAAAAATTGTTGTCACTCGTGCGTTCGTAGTACTCAAGCATCATGGCAGTGAGCTCGATGCCGCCCTGCCATTCGTATTGAGTGTGTTGCCCTTTAATTTCGTCAGGGTGCTTGCCTTCTTTGGGGTGCCAGCCATAGCTTTCATTAGGGTTGGTACACCAGAAATACATTGTTTCCGGGAAGTAGGCTCCATCAAATTTATAAAATTTCTTGGTGCTGTATTTGCGTAACGCCATGCCCTCCGTATACATCTTAAAAAGCGGTAACATCATGTCGTAATTACCTGCGGCCAACATGGGCCAATAGGAGAGCCGTGTATTTTGCCACCAATAGGCAGAACCCCAGTTTCGGAAATCAGGTCCAAGCTCTTTGCCTTTATGCGTATGGTTAACCGTAAAAATAGTTCCGTTGAATTTGATGGGCAGGTTTCCTCTGCCGCCGCAGGCCGATATCCAATTCTGTAAAGCGTAACCCTGCGACACCGTATGAGTATCGCTTCCTGGCTTGCCATCGATTTGAATCCAACTGCGAGCGTTGAATGCGGCCCACCATTTTTTATGCGCTTCAACATATGTTTCCGACGATTTTTTGTTGTAATCTAGTTTCTGGGATTTGACTTTGTTTATCCATTCGTCTGCTGTTTTTGTTTGCGCAGTTAATGAATAAATTGAAATGTCGATTGATTTTGTTTTAGTCTTAGATTTTAACCGTGTCGAAGAGAGCCGTTTCAAACCATCGCCCTCCAGCAATACGCCAAATGTGCGATTCAATAATGGGTTTTTTGATTGCTTTATAAATTCGCCAACACCCTGAACCTTGAGCGTTTCTTCCCAAACAGAATGTTCGCGCTTTTTGTTGCGGTGATACCAGAGCAAGGAATCCTCACCGGTATCACAAATGGTGTCGGGTTCTTCGAAAACGGGGTAGGGAAAACCTCCCCCTTTTATATCCCTATCTCTGAGTCCATAGTATAACCAACTTATGGAGGCAGCTTCTGTGCGCTTTGTACGCCAATGTTCGGCAATCACCTGCACATCAATTTCTTTAGCACTTGAACCCGTGATTCGTATCACGGGGTTATTTGCATCGACCCAAAAGCATAAATTCACTGAGTTATTATCGTTTGACGCGGTGATTTCGATACAGCCTTCTTTAATATCCAGTTCCTGCGTGAAGCTTGCACCCTTTATAAATGGATTTGAAGTCAACTTCACTCTTACTTTGCCCAATTTCAAGAGAGCGGCATTTTCACTGATCGCATCTGTTTTACTGATATAGAACAGGAGATCTCCGTTTTCTTCCACCCATACATTGGCTCCGATATCGCCATTACCAATGGGCATCGATCCATTCTCATTTTGACTGGCTGTCTTCCACAAAACATTATAGTTCACAGGGCTTTTTTGAGCACCATGGGCAATGATCACATTAAGCAGCAAAAAAAGGCATATTCTTTTTATAATTTTAAACATAACAAATCTTATCACACATTGAGGATAAATTTACAGCGAAAAAAAAGATTCGTGAGATTCGCACGCTTAGCGATCAAAAAAAGATTGATCACGGATAACGCGAATCACGCGGATTGGTAGAAATTTTTCTGGTGTCAATTTTTCTGGTGTCAGGCATTATAAAGAAAAAGGGAACCAGCCGTCCGCCCCACGCGTGGGGCCTGACATGTAGGCGTTCATTTTGCCCCGTCCGTCTGTGAGTGACCGATCCAGGAGGCGATTCCAACTCTTCGTCTTTAGATCGTACACGTTGTATATCTCGTTCCCATTGCCACTCCCACCGTCACGATAGTGAAAAATCAATCTGTTGTCAGCATCACGCATAAACTTGGGGTATGTGCACCTCGTCTCATTCTTGCCAGTCATGTAGAACTTCCTTAGAGTCGAAATATCCCCCGGCATTTCCGTACGGAAGTAGAGCAGTCGAACAGCATGCATTTGGTCTCCCGCTAACATTCATTTGACATTATGGATCTATAATAGCACCCATAGATTAGAGCGACAAGCATCCCATGTGGGTATATTGGGTTACACATTTGGGTCATATGCGGATTTCAGAAACCAATCAAGATGAAAGCAAGAGTGTTGCGCTAGCCTACGATACAGCTGATAGGTCGGCACTGGGGCCGGGGTCACCCAGAGAGTTCCTGCACCCTCAAGTTCCCCTAACCCGAACAAACCGATACCGCCCCTGATATCCAGGCCCCGTAACATATTGCCGCCCGCCGCCTCCCAATTCATCGACATGATCAAAATGCAGATGCCCAGCAAATATCGCCTTAACCTCCGCCCGACTCTTTACCATCTCACAAAACTCAAGCGTGCTTGCCTTAGCCTTCATTCCCTTACCACCCAAAACTATAGGCTTCTTCCACTTCGCAATCGTCGCGGGCAAAAGCGATTCAACAGCAATCGGAATATGCATAAACATAATACAAGGCCTACCTGTATCCAAAAGCTCCCGAGTACGAACAAGCTGCTTAGCACTTATCTGATAATCACTGTCATCAATAAACAACAGGTTAACCCCGCACATCTCCTTAACATACCAATCCAGATTCTGCTTGGTTAACGCCGCAAATCGCCCATTCCACTCAGCCCTCTTTATACGCTCCGCAGGACTAGCCCATTCGTGATTGCCAATAGCAAAATAAAATGGAACCCCTAAACGATCCACCACATCCCTGCACGCATCAATATTCGCCGCCGTAGGCCTATCAAGAAAATCTCCCGTATTCGCCACAAAATCAGGCATGATCTTCCGAACCGTCCGTACAAAACTAGCGGTTTCTTCTGTCGGCTCGCTAAACTGCCTGGTACGTCTGGCCATACGCTTTTTCAACGTCAAATCTCGCGCATCACAGTGGCAAAGATGACTGTAGCTTAAAGTGACCCGCAGTACATGGGTTTTATGACGCTTTCCGTTCACATCGCGGACCCAGGCGCCGGTGCCGTAGTCAACCTGACACTCCTCACCCGGCAGTTTTTTCATGCGCCTGAAAGGAATCTCAGCACGCTTCTTCAGTTTCCGGGCATAACGCTTCACAGCCTCATAGCTGCCCTCAAAACCGCGTGAAATGCACAGATCCTGGTAAATGCGCTGAGCACTTAATCCGTCCAGCAGGTTCTCCCGAATAAACGCATCATGCGGCTCGCATGTACTTTTACGGCCGGAGTTCCCGGCGGTCGAAATGGTACATTCTGATTCGTTCCCCTCGGAATCCCCGGCGGTCGGATTGGTACACTTTGAATTCTCCAAAATGTATTTCTTCACAGTTTTCCGGTGAACCCTCAGCTTCCGGGAGATCCGACGCTCACTCCACCCGAATTCATTAAGCTTAATTATGTTATTTTTCATACTCTCCTTAAGAATATTGCTCATATTTTCCTCTTTTTGCTCTCTGTTGTTAGAAAGCTGAAAATATAAGCGTTTTAGTCCTCAAGGTGGTACATTTTAATTCGACCAGTGGTGGTACATTTTAACCAACCGCTAACAGATCTTTCCATCAAAAAGGTTAATGATACTGCCGTGTCGATTGAAGGGATGTTCGTTTAGTGCGCTTTTCTCAATATAGCCATTTCCAACTATATGCTTCACAATTAGCTGAACAAATTCGAGTTGGTGGCTGTCGAGAGTCTGGTCGTTAATAAAATCAGAAAACAGCTCGTTGGCTGCTGTGATGTCGAGTCCTACCATCCCGGCGACCAACTTAAGCAATGGCTCATCACCGAAGGCTTTTTCATAATCATCATGGCTGCCCAATTCATTCCAAAGCAGATCCTCAAAATATTTAAAATCCTGTTCAGTCAGAGGTTTGTTAAAGCGCAGCTTGTTTCCGCATAAGGGTTGTGCATTGGAATGTGCTAAATGTAAAATCAACTCTCATTTTTGCCGCACAAATAACATCAATCTACAACGTTCAATTGTCATGTTTCAACCTTCAGCTTTAGGGTGAAAATGTTATAAATACGACACTTCTGCTCACAATAAGGTCCGCTTCCGGCAATCAGCCGACTGTAACAGGTATAAGAGTCATAGTATCGTTGCCGAAGATGTCGATGACTTTGACGGCGACGGTGTAGCGACCCGGTTTTTCGTACGCGTGGCTGACGGTGGTCAGTTCCAGCTCGCGGTCCTTGCGTGTGCGAAAGCTCTGCCATTCGTTTTCGAAGATGTAAGCCCCGGTCCAGCGTTCCTCGAAATCGAGCAGCTCGCTGGCATCGGCCGTGCCGGGTAGTGCATCCTCGACACCGAAATTTTTGGCGACTTTAATGATCTCCTTACGACTTTCGTAATCAAAATCCACCGCCCAGTAGTCCACCCAGTCGGTCCAGTGTTTGGTGAGTGCATCGCGGGTGACAACGCCCTGCTTGTCCTTACTAATTTTAAAAAGCGTACCCTGATCGCAAACTACACTGCTTTTACCCGCCTTCATTTCGGCGGTGATGGCATCAGCCAAACCCTGCGAGTAGTAGACGGAGAAGTCGATCAGTTCAACGGAAAGAGACAGCTTATCCTTCTGGTCATAGCGCGGGGTGGCCTCGACGTAGGCGACATCGGCAAAACGTACCTGACCCTTTTCGACGGCACGGCGATCAAACACCTCCGGAGGGATGGTTTTCGGGGCGATGTCGATGCCCTTTTTCTTAGCTTCGTCCAGCACGGCGGGAAAGAGCCCCATTTCGAACTCGAAAGCCAGCACATCGACACGCGAGGCGTTACGCTTACGGCATTCGGTGATGACCTCTTCAATAAAGAGCCGACCGACCGGCAGATTGATTGGCCCAACGACGACAAGGCGACCAGCATTTTTGCCGTGGAAAAAAGTTTCACCTTCCATCGGCTGAGCTTTATAGGCACGCAAAATCAGATCGCGAAACTCACACTCCTTCTTCGCCAGCGCAGCCTCCTTCTTCTTGCCTGTCAATCGGCCCGAAATATTGAGATAGGCCTGCCGTTCGTAGCGTCCAAGATTGAGTACCTCGAAGGCACTGAAATTTTTTCCGTCCTTTTTGAGATCGCGCTGCACTTGGATCAGCCGTTTACGCGTCGTGTGAATACCGAACTTGCCGAGGTCGGACGCGATCCACTTGCGCCCCAGCTTTTCCGCTACTGCTGCCGTCGTCCCGCTCCCGCAGAAAAAGTCAGCCACCAGGTCGCCTTTGTTCGAGGAGGCTTTGATGATGCGTTCGAGAAGTGCTTCTGGTTTCTGCGTTGGGTAATCAACTCGCTCTGTCGCTGAAGCCTGAACAGCCGAAAACTCCGTCCATACTGTACCAACAAGAGCTCCTTGTGATTCATCTAAATATAGCTTTGTTGCCGGACGCTTGTCTTTGCTGTCTGGATAATAAATACGACCAGCCTGGTCGAGTTCCGCCATTTTTTCTTGTGAGTAACGCCACCCTTTCTTTGGTGGAGAAAATCCCTTCCACAGATACATCATGTTTGGTCGTGGGTTTGGACTGTCAATCGGACCTAACCGGTAACGGCGGCCACTTTCCTCCTTGAACCTATAGCGAGTTTCAACATCTGCCGCACTTTGTTTGTTGAACTGCGGATTCCAAATTACCTTATCACTACGACTAAAATAAAGAATAGTGTCGGCAATAGCGGCCCAAGATGTTGCATCATTATGCGTTCGTGTTCTTCGCCAAATTATTTCATTTTTGAAGCTCTTTGCCCCAAAAACCTCGTTTAAGGCCAGACGAAGAAAGCTATTTACCCGCCAGTCACAATGCACGTAGATACTGCCTTCGGGGTGCATGAGGTCGCGCATCAGAATCAGCCGTTCGTAGATCATGGAGATAAAGGAGTCTGCGCCGCGGCCCCAGGTGTCGCGGTAAGCAATCTGTTCGAGGAGGTTGGGTTCTTTATGGAAGGTTTCGCCACCAATTTCGATGTCCATGGAAAAATCGGCACCGACATCAAAGGGTGGGTCAATGTAGATGAGTTTGAGGCCCCCGGCATCTTCGATCTGGCGACGGAGAGCACCCGATTTAAGGGAGGAGAGGATCAGCTTGTTGTCGCCCCAGATCAGTTTGTTAGTCCAGCCTTTAACCTGCCGCCCACCCATGTCGAGACTGAGCAGGTCGGCATCGGCCTTTTCCTTGCGCGGCTCATCGATGTGTTCCAGAGATTGGAAAGGGAGGATGACGGTGCAGACCTCGCGGGTTTTGCCGTTCCAGACGAGTTCGACCTCGCGCTTATCCTCGAAGAGGAGGAAGCGGTATTTCTCAGGGAGCGGCTTACCCTGCTTAATGAGTTTGATCAGATCGCGCTTTTTGGCGTCGGAAAGTTCGTCGGAAGAGGAACCACGGATTGACGCAGATTGACGCGGATGGGGAGAAGAATGATTGGAATTTTTCTTTTCTATGTTCATCTGTATTCATCCGTGGTTCGTGTTAATAACTCTTTTCCATTCGAGTCGTGCATACCGGAAATTGAGAATAAGGCCAACGGAATGCCCGGTGATTTTGAGATAATTGAGGATTTGCCCCAGTTCGTGATCCGTTATGCGCTCAATGACTTTGGTATCCACGACAACGCAACCAAACACAATAAGGTCCGGCACGTATTCGCCGACTTTGACCGTTTTGTAAAGCACATCATAATGTCGCTGCTGCTCATATGAAATGCCACGCAGACCAAATTCGACGACCAGCGCGTTTTCATAGGGCTTTTCCAGAAGGCCGTGTCCAAGTTCATTTAAAACCTCGAAAGCACAGCTTATGATGGCCTCGGTCTCAGCTTTCAAAATCAATCCGTGTCTATCTGCGTTCATCCGTGGTTTGTGTTTTCCGGTTCCGTTGGTGTGTGCCATAGCTCAATCCTGCTTCTTCTTGGGTTTTCCTGATGGTTTAATCTTTTTGACAGATTGCGACAGTTCAAGATAGTTCTCATCACTGACGACCTTACGACCGCTTTTTTTCTCCAGCTCGCGACGTGCATTTCCGGCCACGCTGCCACCATCGCGGGCCGCCTCCTTGTTCTCATCAAATTCATGTGCGTCGCGGGTTCGGGTAATTTCGGTGGTGGCTGCTTCGCCGAGCATGGAAAAGATCAGCTCAAGGTCGTTCATGTGGTCACGCAGATTTTGTCTTTTCAGGTTCTTAACCTTAGCATATTCCGATGGTGTCAGGCCGAAAGCGGCCTTTGATATTTCAGCGGTGAGGATAGCGTATTCCCGTTGTTCTTTGACACCTCGTTTTTTCCATTCATCGGTAAGCTCGTCACGAATAGCGATGGAGCGCATCCGTTTTTCGATCCAATCGTCGGAATAGCCTTTGGCTCTATAGATCGCACGAGTACGGCGAATTGCCAATTCCGGATTTTCGATTTCCTGGATGCGTTCATAGCCGACTTTTGCCAGCCAGCGCTTAAACGGCTCAGCCTTGGGGCTGGGAATGGACTGGATAAGGCGAAAGAGGCCTTCAGTATTCCAGCATTGGATTTTCTGGATACCGCCTTCCGTGGAAAATTTCAAGGCAAGGGGGGGTACAAATTGTACCCCCCCTTTAAAGAGGTCGTTAAGATGCGGGTCGCGCTGGCGAATACGCTTGAGATACTGCTTTGGATCTACCGAATCAGTCAATACAGCAACAACATCCGTGATGACAAACCACCATTCGTCATTATGAATCGTTCGGCGGATTTCCTTATGCTGGAACAAGGCGATGCGGGTTTCTGAATCAGGCTGTAAGTTATCCATATTCATCCTTTGTATTCCAAAAAGCTGTCTGCAAGCGAGGCGAATGTCATCGGAGTGTGTTTTGTGAAACTGTTCTGATCCACGAAAACAAAGTCATAGGATGCGCCGTTGTCTTCAGCTGCGGTTGCATCGGCGCACCATTGTTTCAACCGTTCCATTTTCTGTGGCAGATCGAGTTCTTCGCGCCCTTTGGTTTCAACAATCCAGACCTTTCCATCTATTGTGCGAATCAGAAAATCGGGCGTGTAGGTGGAGAGATCGCCATCCGCTTTTACGTAGTCGAGTTTGAATCCAATCGCCAGATAGTTTTTGGCGAAGGCCGCGACATCCGGTGCTGCCTCAAGGAAGGCGGCAAAGGAAAGCTCCAATCCGCCCGCGTTGACCTCTCCGACCGTTTTGGTGAAGATACACTTCTTCGCCGCAATAAACGGACGGTGTTCAGTTCGGAACGGGCGCATTTCGCGCAGACGGATACGACCCTCAATACGGGTTTCCCCTGCGTCCTGAATGGTCAACGCATTGATAGCGGTTTTGAACGAATCGTAGAGAATCTTACCGGCATCCGGTTCTGACAGATTGCGTAGGACAACCGGATCTTCCATGTCAACCGGTGATGCGCTGAAAAGATTTTCGCGCACGAAGGTTTTCACCTTTCCGTACAGCACATCGTATCCGCCGACCAGGCGCATATCTTTAAGGAGCTGGCGGGCAAAAAAGGCTATCACAGAGCGATAGTCGGCAGGTCCGGCACCGTCGAGCTGGATGATGTGATGAATCTCGGAGTCGAGCATAGTCTTGAAAACAATTTTCCTAGTCTGTTCCGGGGTGAACGGTTTAAGAGAAAGCTTTTTGTTTCCCAGTGTAGCCGGGTCAAGATCGTCAAGGTTTTTAAATTCGCGCTGAAATCGGCGAGTCATTTTCGGAATGGGAATGTCCAACTCGTCCAGATTTTTGGTTTCATTGCTTTCATCCACTTCCACGATGAGTGACTCTTTACGTACAACCCCACCGCCCATTGGAACATGATCAAAGGTGACACCTTCGGATTGAATGGATTCAACGAAGTCCATAAAGGCCGGTGTGCCTAAAATAGAAACTGTCTCTTTCATGTCTGTTCCGAAATACATCCGGCGCAGACCACGACCAATGGCCTGCTCAGGCAGGATGTTGCTGGGCGCATTAAATGGGCGCAACCCGACAACGGTGGTGATATTGCGAACGTCCCAGCCTTCTTTCAACATCAGCACGGAAACAACGGCCTTATACGGAGAATTCCATGAATCAATTTCGTTGGCCTGTTTCCGTAGCAACTCAAGCTCTTTCTTGTCTTTTCCTGTTGGGTTTTCGCCGATCTCCCCGTTTCTTTTAGTGTGAATCACGAGTACGGCATCTTGCAACTCGGGGCATATTTTCTGCAGGTGCTCCCCGACTTCATCGCAGTTCTTTGTATCATTCACCATCACGAAAAGAACGGCCTTTTTCCCCAGCGCCTGGTGTTCGGAATAGCTTTTGCGCCACTCCTCAACGCCCAACGCAAGATAATCGGTGTATTTTTCAGAGAAGATGGCGCTCTTGCGTTCATGTAACTTCGCCCGGCTGGCGGCATCCGGAAGAACTGGATGTTTAACCACGTTCTGGTGAATGGCTTCGACCAGAGGGTAATCGGAAACAGTCTGAACAAAGATGTCGCCATTATCGTGCCGAGGTGTCGCGGTAACATCCACCTGCAAAGCAAGACTCAAGTCTTTTTGAAGCAGTTTGTGATGAATATCCTGAATGGACTTGAACCAAGCCATTTTAGGATTGTGAATATGATGCGCTTCATCGTTAAACACAGCCAGTTCATTGATTTCACGCACAATTTCGCCCAGGTCCGTTTTGCTGTCGGTTGTTTTTCCTGACGGCTTCGCGCCAAACGGAGACAGAAAATAATTGCGCAGATCGTCGTCCTCTAAAGACGGATCGGGAATATCGCTAAGAAAAACCCGGTGGATGTTGGTCAAAAAGATATTTCCCGTATCGCGTAGTACCCGGACATTGTCCTGAATATGCAAAGTCACTTGGAAGTCATCCCGCCAGTTCTGCCCATTATGTCCATTTACCGGCAGAACTGGGTCATTAAAAAAGATATGGAGACCATCAAAATCTGCCCGCAACCGATCCAGTACAATGATATTGGGAGCAATTAAAAGAAAATTTCGGGAAAGATCGGACTCCGGTTCATACAACTTATGGAAAAAGCTCCACGCAATCAGCAGAGACAAAACCTTTGTTTTCCCTGCACCTGTTGCCATTTTCAAGACATAGCGCGGCCATTCCTCTGGAAACATCCCGGATGAAACGGCTCCGGACGCATCAAAGCGAATCAGGTCAAATTTATCTCGCGCTTGCCGGACATCATAAAGCCAGATAATTGTTTCAACCGCTTCGCGCTGAGCAAAGTAATAGCGAAATGGAGAGAGAGTTCCATCGGCATTCTCAACCAGATGTTCTTCTTCAAACCACCAGTTAAGCAAGGCAACCGAGGTTTGGGATGCTCCAATATAACCGCTTTCGCGCCACATATAGATTTCATCACGAATATGCGCCACCAGAGGAGGAATCAATTTTTCGTAAGCCGTGCTACGCATTTCCTCATCCGCGGGAAACCATCGCTGTTCGGGAATCAGCGGTGCGTAGGGAGATGTTGGGAACTCAGTGTGAAGGGACATGAATAATCCTTGGTTCTTGAAAATTCTTTTTTCTATCCGGCAGCAACACTTCTATATTGTTGTATTGCCAGTAAAAAAATAACGAATGTTATATGATGCCAGAAGAGTGTGGCGGATGTCAATGTCAAGCATGGATGGATATGTAATGAATTTCGCACATGCTAGAGGTTATTTTCAGAGACGACAAATCCCTTATAGGGCTCCGACAGCGAAAAAAAAAAATTTAAGGATGTTTCTCAAATAAGACGCAACCCTCAAAAGGTCCGTACCCCTCTCTTTTCCTTGTTATGCCGTAAACCCTGTCCGTGTGTGTGAACCACCCCCCCTACGTGCCACCCCCCGGCGGCAGGAACCCATGGGACTCCCTTTGGGTCCGTGGGTGGGGGTGTCAAGGCCAGTTGGACAGACGGCTAGCTGCATCTAGGTCGAAAACCGCACGAGAATTACCACTGCAAGCGTCCAACTTAGCGGGATTCAGCACAAAGGGGCGAGTCTGCCGGCTGATTGTGGACGCTCTACTGCCCACCTCCCACCTTTCTGGTCGATGTTACAGGGAAACAAGGGCTGGGAGTCAGCCCAAAGAGGCAAAGCTTCCGGCAATTGCACCAAAAATAGCAGTTGAAATCGTTAAAATCGTTCAAGACGTTGAAATCGGGACCAAAACCAAGCAGTTATCCAGACAGAAGCGGGGTTATCGTTACGCATCTGGATGACATACATGCAGTCACCTGAAATGATGTCGCAGCAGTAAGTGCGTTAAGGATGCCTTTTGCCGACGGTGAAGAGATTAACAACTGCGGATGACTCCACCCAGCAGGCCGCACTATCATTATCGGCACTAACCTCATTTAAAATTATGCTAAATCACACGCTTTTTAACACTTATCCGACCGCAATCCGTTAAATAACACCAGATTTATATCATTGGTAGGCGTGTTTTGGTAGCGGAAACCACAAACAACCACAAACAAACCACAAACAAAATTGACACAGACTGAGATAAAACAGAGAAAAAGCCACAAAACCTATGCAGGCGTGCATATTACAACGATGGAGCCGGTTTGCCTTTTGCCTGCTGTTTGTGGATGTTTGTGGTTTTGTTTGTGGTTTGGACCTTCGTTTTTCGCCTTTTATCACACAGTAACAGAATAACCTTCTGTAAAAGCAAAAAGGCCGTTTTGATTGGCTTATTTGCCATAAAACGACCTGAACGACCTTCAGATATGGTGGGGAATGGCGAATTCGAATCGCCGACCCCTTGCATGTCAAGCAAAGAGGAATACCCATAAAACATTGGGATATATGAATATTTATGCTTCAATATACAATGTTTCGGCATTTGTTCGGTTTTTTGCTTGCCATAAATACCTCATTCCCACATACTGACACACATTGAAACAAAAGTTTTGAAAACGAGGTGTACAATGGGATTGGAATTAAAAAAGGGACGGCAAGGCAAATTAGTAATGACATGGTACGGGCGTTATACCGAAAATGAAAAACGCATCAGTGTCGGTCTTTGTGATGTTAAAGGAACTCCACCTGCGTCATTGTCTATAAGAGATACGGGAGATGCCAGTTTCGAGAAATCGAGGGATAAAGCCAAAACACTACTTGCCGATTACCAGAAAGAAGCCGGCGCAAAAGGAATGGCCACACACCTTACTGAAAGGCTGATCGAAGCCAAGACCGGGCGCAAATGGGTCGAGATCCAGCTTGCCGAGCTGCCGGAGTACACAAGGACCATTAAGGGCAAGCGGTCGAAAGACTGGAAGGCCTGGCAGATTACAGTTATCAATGGTTTTGTGAATTGGGCGAAGGCTCGCGGATTGCGGTCAGTGCTTGAAGTCACCCCCGAGGTAGCAGAGAGCTATATTGAAACCTTGACCACACCCGACAAGAATACAGGAAAGCTCAAAACGCTATCCACCGTTCGGCACATTAAAAACATTGTCGGTATGGTTCTGGGACGCGTGCTGCCAAACGGAGTTGACAATCCATTTAAAAATATCCGCATAGAAACGCCAGAGGGTGGAGAGATGGAACACAGGAAGCCGCTAAATGCCAAGGAGATGGACAAACTGCTTAAACAGGCCGAAGACGATCCGTTTATATTTCCTTTGATCATTACTGCACTCTCTACCGGTTTGCGACGCGGCGACGTGTGCCGCCTAAAATGGTCAGAAGTAAATCTCCAAAATGGCACACTCACTGTCAAGACATCAAAGACCGCCACCGAAGTAATTCTTCCTATCATGGACAGGCTGCGTGATGTTTTAGAAGGCGCACTGGCTGAGCGCAAAAGTGACAACTCTAAATATGTGTTTCCTGAAGCCGAGCGCATGTTACGCGATAATCCGCACGGAATAACGTACAGAGTTAAAAAGGTCTTTGCAAAGACATTCGCTTTGCCGCAGGAGGCTACCCAGATCACTTCAGGCGAACCCGAACGTACCCCCCTTGCTGAGATACTCCCCGAAGTACTGGATGCCGTACGGGCCGCAAAAATGATCGTTAGCAAGCGCGATAAGCTAATAGACCTTCTGGCTCTTTATGCAGATGGCAAATCATACCGCGAAATCGAAATCGAGCGGAATATATCAAGAGGAAGTATATCGGGTCTTTTACATGAAGCCGAAAAACTGGCAAACGTATCTTTCCTGCCGGACACCAGTGCGAGACAGGATAGCATCAAACAAGCAATCAAGGACGTTACCCGAAAATCTCGGACTACTGGAATGCGGGACGCGAGCAAATACGACTTTCATGCGCTGAGAACCACCTTTGTCACACTGGCATTAAGCGGCGACAACCCGATGCCCGTTGAAAAACTCATTGCCCTGACCGGACACCGGACCGTAAAAACAGCCATGAAATATTACTTCAAGCCTAAAGGATCTGATTTTAGGAATGAACTGGAAGCCGCAATGCCCAAATCTCTATCAGGGCGTAGAGGCACAAAGAAAGCATTACCGGAAGCTCATGCCGATCCGGTGGCACAGATGGCGGCGCAGATGCAATCGTTTACACCCGAGCAACGCGCACAACTAGCCGAGATGCTTAAGGAAGGGGCAAATAATGAAAAATGAAGAGAAATTCATAATGAGGGAAGGAATGGCCGATATGGTGCTTGAACTCCGACGTGCGGCATCAGGCACATTGATTAAAGTCTCTGAATTGCTACTGAAAGCATGGGGTGTAGCAACAAAGTTAAATGTCATTGACCAAGAACCTTGGATTCTGTCCGAGTTGGAGGGGTATTCTGATGTAGAGCCCAAATTTTTCCCCTCATACAGATTTTTAGGGGACGATATTAAATGCTATTCTGAGTCATACCCTGGAACCTTTGTCGCTATCCCTAGTATGTTTTCGAAAGCTGGGTATGATTTTTATGAGCAACATTTACTAAGACCGCTGTATGGTATATCTGTTTACGAGATCGAAAGACTTCTTAAATATTGCACAAAAGATGCTGAAGTGGATTTGCTTTGCCCACAATGCGTAGAGGCAGCGGTAAATAAATTAACCGGCGTACCGTTGCCTATAACGCTGGTTTTCCAAGAATATAGCCTGACCGGCATTCTTGATGCTGTTCGGAAGAAAATCTTCGATTGGGCGTTAAACCTTGAAGAGAATGGCATTAGTGGCGAAGAACCGCCAGCTCAGACTGACGCGGGCGAGTCGCAGAAGCCGACCAAAAAACGAACTTATAACCAATGGCCTATAACCGTCCAAAAAAAGGTTGCAGAACTTTGGGTCGCTTTCCGGAGGCAAGGACAAGAAGATCTATGGCAAAAGCAAGGGGAAAGGCAAAAGCAAATGCGAGAAATAGACTGTTACAATTATCACAAAGAAAACACTGCACTACTTCCAGATTGCATCAAGAGCGTTGAAGACTTCAAAAAATGCAAAGAATGCGCAAAAAAGAACGGCTTTATACCGCCGTTAAGGAAAAAACGAGGGAAAAACAAAGGAAAGCTCTGTCAATAGGGCGCATACCAAAATATTACAAATATAACCACTACTGAAAACCCCGTCCGGCATTGACCGGAACGGGGTTTCTTTGTGTAACAGGAAAATCGCTAAAAAACAAATCCTCCGGTTTTCCCTTACCTTTCCTTTTGTGGACATACCTTGGCAGTGTGCGGGAGCAAAGGGCGAACGCAACTATACGAGGTAAAAAAATGAGTAAAGAGGAATTAATCGGTCGATTGCTTTCTGCAACACCAAGCGAACTAGAAAAGGTTGACGCCATTTTCAACGGTCGAGACAACCTACCAGACACGGGAGATCGGCGCTTGCTAACGCTCACTGAGGCAGCACATGAGTTGAACATATCCAGAATGACAATTCACCGCATGTGTGCTGATGGAAGGCTTGCAACCATCCAGACGCGGGCCGGACGTCGTCGCATTGCCTCAGCCGAGCTGACGGCATTTTTACAGGGGAA
>Ga0307990_1002132_pt1 | contig 16056 bp, 14 predicted proteins | sample EllFjometagen129_FD_203168 | JGI IMG/M metagenome (GOLD analysis project Ga0307990, IMG submission 203168) | Marine microbial communities from Ellis Fjord, Antarctic Ocean - #129 | ecosystem: Environmental > Aquatic > Marine > Unclassified | place: Southern Ocean | collected 2014-10-08
CAAACTGTCCCTTATTTTTTATAAAAGCCGGAGTTGTTTCAAAAGGAGCAACTGAATTAAATTGAGATAATGCTATAATGGGCAAAAAAATCAATGAAAATAATATACATCTCTTAATTTTCATATCTAATTTTATTAAGATTTAAAAAACGTTTTTTTTAATCATTTGATAATAATTGTAATAATGCAAATATAATGTAAATATACTAATAATAGACGTAATTTATACATTTATGGTTGCCTTTTTTTAATTAAAAGATGTACAAATGTATACATTTATATAATAATAAAGTAATGGGTTTTTAATTATCAACCTTATTATCTTGCAAATACGACACATTGAAAAGGAAATTTATGAAATATTAAATGAAGATTTTTTATTATCAAAAAATAGCCCCCCCCAATATTATCAAATTGGTATTATGTGTGTCAGCAGACAATATTTTTCAAGAACTTAACTTGCACAAAATATGCTACTTAACTCAAATAAAAAATAAGCTCTCATATTTAAATAAAATAAATAAGAAAATTTAATTGTTTTTTATTAATTTTACGCATAACATTTTTTATTTTTTTAACGTATAAGAAAAATAAGAAAATATTTTAAAATGGAATCATTAACAATAACAAAAAGAAAAGACACTCCTACGGTAAATTTTGATCCCGAAAATAATATTTTTGAGATTTCAGGAAAATGTCATCCTGAAAATATACGTATATTTTTTAGACCAATAATGGATTGGTTAGATACATTTTTTGAAAACATTAAAAATACTCAAAACAATAAAATTGATTTAATTTTAAATTTTGAATATCTAAACACTGCTTCCTACAAATATTTAATTGAAGTAATGCGAAAGTTTTACAAGTTTCACTCAAATAATATTCCTGTTGAAATTACATGGCTGTATGATGAAGAAGATGATGATATGAAAGATTCAGGTATTGAACTTTTTGAGATGTCTGATGTTAAACTTCCTTATAAATTAAAATCGTTTATTGATAATAATTAATTGATCATAAATTTTTATATTATAATTTTTTATGAATTTCAATGAAAAACTAGAACAATACATACTTGAACATACCCAGTCCGAAGAAAATGTTTTAAAAGAATTATTCAGAGAAACACATTTAAAGATTTACCACCCAAGAATGCTTTCCGGACATTTACAAGGAAAAATATTAGCAATGCTTTGTAAAATGATTAAACCCGATAATATTCTTGAAATAGGAACATACACCGGTTATTCTGCTATATCAATGGCTTTTGCAATTGATAACAATTCAAAAATATATACTATTGACAATAATGATGAAATAGAAGATTTTACCAGAACTTATTTCAAAAAAGCCGGAGTTGAAAACAAAATAGAGTTTCTTATTGGTGATGCAATTGAAATAATACCACAAATGGATATTAATTTTGATATTGTTTTTATTGATGGAAATAAACAACAATATTCAGAATATTATGATCTGGTTTTTGATAAAGTTGTAACAGGAGGATATGTTTTTGCCGATAATGCTCTGTGGAGTGGAAAAGTTGTTGAAGATAATATCAAAAATAATGACTATGATACTAAAGGAATAATAAAATTCAATGAAAAAATTCAAAATGATAATAGAATTGAAAATGTGCTGTTCCCTGTACGTGATGGCTTAATGGTAATGAGAAAAAAATAAAAACCTATTCTAATACCACTTTTTTAGAAGCAGAAAAACTTTTTCCTGAAATATAAACTGTATATAATCCACTTGTAAATGTATTTGTTTCAATTTGTCCCTTTATTGTATTTTTATAAATTTGTGTAAAGACTATCTCGCCTGTACTTTTTACTATTTCTACTTTTATAATTTCCGACTGCAATTCTCCAATATCAAAATAAATTAAATTTTTTCCCGGATTTGGATACACATTAATTTCATGAGCATCTTTTTTCCCTTTTGTTTTTATACCTGTTAATGAAATACTAAAAGTATCGGCAATTGTACCATCATCGCGAATAATTTCAGTTAAAATACTTCCATTGCAAACAGTAAACTTGGCAAAATGTAAAGTGCTTTCAGAATATAGCAAACCAGTACCAATTCCTGAAGGAGTGTATAATGGTCCTCCTCCTCCTCCAAGAGTAAGATGATGAATTCCATTCACCAAACAATGTGCATAAAAATGATTGTGTCCTGCAAAAACTGCATGTATTCCATATTGAATAAACAAAGGTTCTAAATACGTTTGAACCGTTTGGTTATTATTATGATTACTTTCATCAGTGTATCCAGGCTCATGCAACACTATAATTTTCCATTCTTTATTAGTATTTGCCAGATCCGATTCAATCCATGCATATTGTGATGATGTGGTTGAATAGCTTACATACTGATCAATAACAGTAAAATGTACCGGACCATAATCAAAAGAATAATAACAAGCTAAGCTGTCATATTGCCAATACTTTTTGTAATATGTTGCAGAGCTTTCATGATTTCCCCTTGCTCCCATTATTGGTATGCTTGCCTGTAATGATAATATGTTACTATAATTCCTGTTAAAGTATTCATTATCCCAGTATGTTTCACTATCAGAAGAATTCCAATCTCCTGTGTGCATTAAAAAGCTTTGGTTAAAAATATCAGTATTAATATTATTAAGAATTTGTCCGCATACATCATTATGTTTGTCAGGGTAAGAACGAGTATCTCCATAAGCATAAAAAGTAATACAAGTAGTTGTATCGGCAGGTGCAGATAAGAAACTACCGGCATGCTGCACACCGTTTTCAGTTACTCTATAATGATATTTAGTATTTGCTGTTAATCCTGTTATTGTATATATATGTTGATGTTCATTAACTCCGCTTCCTGTTTCGGTTGTTATTGTGTTTCCCAATTGATATGTTAAATCAGTTCCCCATTCCAAAGTACAATTCAAAGTAGAATCTAATTGCCAAAGCACTTTCATTTCAGTATTATTTCCTGTATATATTAAATAAGGACCTTTACGCATTTTACTTTGCGACCAGGTACTTTGGCATCCGTAAAGAAATAAAAAAGTTGATATAATTATCAGATAGTATCTTTTGTTCATAAATTTAAAATTTAATTATGCAAAAATACTAATAAGGTATGATTATAAAAATTGTATAACTTGTATTCTTAAAAAAATGCCGGAAAGAGTTCGGGATTCAATTTCAGATTTACGACTCACCGTGAAAACAATTGAACAATTTATTTATTAATCATGTTTTAAAATTATTTTCCGTAATTTTGAATTTATAAATTATTTATATAAATGACAAAAAAAATTAAAGATAAGGTTTATACAAAAAATGTTATTGAGTTTATTACAATAGCAAAAGAGTATTGTGCTTTTGTTGAAGACACAGGTAAACTTTCTGCAAAATTATTTTTAGAAAAATCACAAATGCTTTTGCCTTTGCTGTATCTTAAAACATCAATGTTATCAAAATTTGAAACTGTTTCAAAAGAAAGTAACGAAAAATTTGTGTCGGAAGAAGACTGGAATTATATTAAAAATAAAATTGCAGGTCTGTTAGGTGAGATTGATGTATTTGTACAAGTAATTGAACCAATTTCGCAATTTGAAGGCGATTCAATTAATGTAAGTTTATCGGAAATATTTGCCGATATATATCAGGATTTACGAGATACAATCGCTATTTTTGTAATAGGCAATGAAGATATGATGAACGATGCCTTATGGGAATGTAAATTGAACTTTGAACAATACTGGGGACAAAGAACAATAGTTGCACTTTCTACAATACATAATATTAATTACGGAGCAAAAGATATTCCTGATGACAATAAGTAATTTTAGAAATAATATTACAAAAGAAGAAATTGACATACTGCCTTTGAGACATTTTGAAGGAAAAATTGTTCTTATTGATACTCTTGAACTCCTCTCTAAGGCAATTGATAAATTAAAAAAAGCCAAATATCTTGGTTTTGACACAGAAACCCGCCCATCATTTAAAAAAGGAATTAAAAACCCATATAAAGTTGCATTATTACAATTGTCAACAAAAAACAAGGCTTTTTTAATCAGGTTAAATAAAGTTGGATTGCCAAAACAACTTGCCAACATTCTTGAAGATAAAAATATAGTAAAAATTGGATTGGCAATAAATAATGACCTTCGAATGCTTAAGCAATATACTAATTTCAAAGAACAAAATTTTATTGATCTGGCAACATATAGTTCAGAATATCACAATATTGAATGTAATAGTTTGAAAAAACTAACAGCAATTGTTTTGGGTTTTAAAATTTCAAAATCGCAACAACTATCAAACTGGGAAAATAACGAATTAACAGAAGCCCAACAAAGATATGCAGCTACCGATGCATGGATATGTTACGAGATATTTAAAATATTCTCTCAATAATTAAATAAAAAGCTCAAATGCAAGAAATATTTTTACAATATATTTGGCAACATCAATTATTTAAGAGCAAGTCACTGAAAGCAGTAACAGGAGAAGAAATTGAAATTATTAATATTGGTGAGAAAAACCACGATGCAGGTCCCGATTTTTTAAATGCTAAAATAAAGATCAAAGATATTATTTGGGCAGGCAATATTGAGATACACAAAAATTCATCCGATTGGTTTATTCATAAACATAATACCGATAAAGCATATAACAATGTAATATTACACGTAGTTGGCAAGTTTGATAAGCCGGCAATAAATACTTTAAAAAAATCTATCCCGACAATTATACTTGATTACAATAAAAAACTTGAAGACAATTATCTTTTACTGCTTAACAGCGAAAAATGGATACCTTGTTCCGACAAGATACATAAGGTTGATGATTTTGTTATCGACTATTGGTTAAATACATTGCTTGTTGAGCGACTTGAAAAAAAATCGAATGAAATACTTAATACTTTAAAAAATAATAATAACAACTGGGAAGAAACATTTTATCAGCTAATAGCAAAGAATTTTGGTTTCAAATTAAATGCTTTGCCTTTTGAGTTATTGGCAAAATCTACACCATTAAAATACATTGCAAAACACAAGAACAATTTGATGCAGATAGAAGCATTTCTATTCGGACAAGCAGGATTTCTGCAAGACAATAATATTGATGACAATTATTATCTCACACTACAAAAAGAATATAAATTCTTAAAGCATAAATTTAAATTAAAGTCAATTGAGAAACATTTGTGGAAATTTCTTCGTTCACGTCCTGTTAATTTTCCTACAATACGAATCTCACAATTTGCAAAACTGATACACACATCAACATCATTGTTCTCTAAAATAATGGAGGCAAATTCCATTAAAGCAATTTACACTTATTTCGATATCGAAGCATCGGAATATTGGAAAACACATTATAAATTCGGGAAAACATCAGGGAAAAAAACAAAACGCTTTGGAAAAACAGCAGTAAACACATTAATCATTAATACCGTAATACCTTTTCTTTTTATTTACGGTAAACAAAAGGGAAACGAAAAATTTAAAGAAAAAGCAATTAACTTTATCGAAGGAATACCCGCCGAAAACAACAAGATAATAAGAAACTGGGAAGAAATTGGCATTGATGTTAAAAGTGCATTTTACTCGCAAGCACTAATTCAATTAAAAAATGAGTATTGTTCTCAAAAAAAATGTATAAATTGCCAAATCGGAAATATGCTAATAACAAATGGATAAAATTGAGAAAAGACACCTTATAAGTACACTATTCCTTCTTTTGGGAGTAATTGTAATTGGTACTGTAGGATATGCTATTATCGAAGATTTTGCTTTTGTCAATGCATTTTTCATGACAATAATTACTGTTACAACAGTAGGCTTTGAAACTGTAGAACCTTTATCGGATGCAGGAAAAATATTTACAGCATTCTTAATTATTACAAGTTTGGGTATCTTTGCTTATGGAATTACAACTTTAACAAGATACATTTTAAGTGGCGTTTTTAGAAACTATTATAAACAGGCAAAAATGAAAAAACGAATAAGTAAACTCAGCAAACATATTATTGTTTGTGGTTATGGTAGAGTAGGGAAACAATCAACTACTGAACTTTTGGAGCACAACGAAAAAGTTGTTATTGTTGATAAAAAAAATACTATTATTGACCAAGTGCAAGAGAAACCTGCCCTAATGTATATTCATGGCGATGCTACGCAAGACGAAATACTTACCGAAGCTCAAATTAATAATGCCAAGGCACTTATTACTACTTTCCCCAACGATGCCGAGAATCTGTTTGTTGTGCTTACAGCGAGGCAAATGAACCCAACACTTACGATTATTAGCAGGGCTTATGATAGCAAATCGGATACTAAACTTAAAAGAGCAGGGGCAACAAACGTAATAATGCCCGATAAAGTTGGTGGACAAAGAATGGCAAAACTCGTATCACAGCCCGATGTTGTTGAGTTTATTGAATACATTATGTTACAATCAAACCGAGAAAGTGGAATAGAAGAACTTTCTTGCAGTCAATTGGCTTCTTGCTTTGCCAATAAATCTATTCGCGAACTGGATATTAGAAATGTTTCCGGTGCCAATATTGTTGGTATAAGATTGGCAGATGGCAATTACATTATTAATCCTTCACCAGAAATTGTACTTACAGCTAAAGACAAGCTATTTGTTTTGGGAAACAGGAACCAAATTGAAAACTTAAGAAATGTTCTTCTTTCAGGTGCAGAATGAAAAAAGTATTAATTACAGGAAGCAACGGATTACTGGGGCAAAAATTAGTTGATATTTTATCTAAAAAAGAAGATATTGAACTTATTGCCACTTCACATTCATCAAACAAAATAATTGGTGTAGATAATTTTACTTTCGATAATCTTGATATCACAAACAAAACAGAAGTTAATTACATAATTGATAGGTACCTCCCAGATACCATTATTAATGCAGCAGCAATGACACAAGTTGACCTCTGCAATGAAAAACGAACAGAATGCTGGGACGTTAATGTAAATGCAGTTGCACATTTGGCAGAAAAAGCCAAACAAACTAATGCTTTCTTTTTACACGTTTCAAGCGATTTTGTTTTTGACGGCATAACAGGAATATATAATGAAGAATCTATTCCTAATCCGGTAAGCTATTATGGATTATCGAAATACGAAAGCGAAAAAACAGCACTTGCTGTAACAGGTAATTGTGCAGTTGTTAGAACAATACTTGTTTATGGAGTTTTAAAAAGCATGACACGTTCAAATATTGTATTGTGGGTAAAAAATAATCTGGAAACAGGCAAAGCAATAAGAGTTGTAAACGACCAGTTTCGCATGCCTACTCTTGCCGAAGATCTTGCTTTAGGATGTATTGCAATAGCCGAAAAAAAGAAAACCGGTATATTTCATATATCGGGCAACGAAATGATGAGCATTTACGAAATAGCAATAAAAACAGCCGAGAGTTTTGGTTTAAATAAAAAGCTAATTACCCCCGTTGCATCTATAGAACTTAACGAAAAAGCAAAACGACCGCCAAAAACCGGCTTTGATCTGCATAAAGCATATACTGAACTATCTTATATGCCCACTAAATTTACCCATGGATTAAAATTACTAAAAACACAACTTGAAGGCTTGGAATAAGGGTAACGATTAGGCTAAAAATTGGCGGGCGTTTCATAGCACCAATCTTTCAACATACCATTTCGTTTATTTATTGTAATTTCTTTCATTTTATCACTTTTCGCCCGCTTGTTTTTGAGCCTGTGTTATCTTGCGTTATTAATCTTCTTCGTCTGTCTATCAATGCGATGGGGCAGGAAAAGTTTTGGTTGTGTGAAAGCCTTTTAGCGACCTGCCAATGTGCTTTACTGCGAATGGTCGGCTATTCCAATACTATTTTTTCAACTCCCACTCCTTTATTAGTTATTATTTTTATTAAATATGAACCCTTTGCTTGTTCACTTAAATCAATGTCAAGTTGTTTTTCTTTAACAGCAATTTTGCTAATTATTTGACCATTAATATTCATTAATTCTATTTCTATAATATTATCCCCTTCAATTGTAATTACTCCGCTTGTTGGATTTGGATATATTGAAACATTTATGTCAGAAAAAAATTCATTAATCCCAACAGAAGTAATATTATAACAGGCAGATGTATCTACACAACCATTTTCTGTTACTTCAACAGCATAATTCCCATTTATCGTTGCTGTGAAAGTTTGAGCTGTTTCGTTTGGAAGTATGGAATAGTTATTGTCACAATCCATCCATATATATGAAGCTGTCGCTGTATTTGCAGTAAGGCTTATTCCATTTTGAATAACACTTGTATCTACAGTGTTTATGGTCAGATCAAGTATTACAAGTGAGTCGCACGAATTGGCAGAACCTCCGGGAAAGTTGAAAATTGCAGAATTGTTGCTTGATGTGTATGTATTGCCATCAATCCATGTGTAAGTGTCACATGCTATTTGGGTGTCTGTTCCAATTTCAGCATTGCATGTAGTTGCAATAAAAACATCTGAAGTAGCTACTATTATATAGGAATTATCCAGATCGATATTGCCTAATGTTAGGGAGCCACTATTGTAATATCCTGCTATTAATATTCTCCCATTATTATCTATATAGCAGTCGTTAGCTCCATCATCATTGCTTTTTCCAATCTTAATTGCCCAAAACAAATTACCATTAGTGTCGTACTTTGCCAAAAATATTTCATCACCTCCGTTATTGTTTAAAACCGTGCTGCCAAATGTAATGGATGATCCATTATAAACTCCTGTTATCACAGTGTTTCCATAAATATCAGTTGCACATCCTCTTGCTTCATCGTCAGAACTGCTGCAAACCCCTTTTGCCCACTGTGCGGTAAGCGATGGGTTAAGCTTAACTAAGAAAGCACCTGAACCACTGCCAGTATTAGTTATAGTTTCTGTATCAAAAGTCACACTGCTGCTGGAAAAATTACCTGATAAAAATACATTGCCATCAGCATCAGTTGAACATGAAAAAGGCTCTTCACCACCACTACCACCAAAAACTTTGGATGAAATTAGTGTACCATTCTCATCATACTTTATCACAAATCCATCTTTACTACCGCTATTTGGATAATAGCTTCCTTCAATATCGATAGAATCGCCTTTGCAATATCCTGTTACAATTATGTTACCAGAAGGGTCAACAATACATCCTCTGCCTTTATCATCATCCAGGCTACCGGCATTTTTTGCCCATAAGGTATTACCGTTAGGATCATACTTTATCAAGAACATATCTGAGGAGCCACCTACCGGATTCTCATTGTATAAAGTAAAGCTTCCAGAGGTAATAGAGGGTGCCCTATACCACCCTGTTATATAAACATTTCCATCGGAGTCAGTAGCCAGACAGCTTCCGCCATCATCATCGGTTTCACCTATGGCATGAAACCATAATGGAGTTCCGCTTGAGTTATATTTTACAATGAAACAATCAAAAGTACCACCGCTGCCGTCAGAGTTGGAAACATTATGTGCGTTATTACCTCCGAATTGTATTGAAGGGCTATCGAAATAACCGGTGGCAAAAACATTCCCATTACTGTCAACTGCGCATTTTGTTGTTTTGTCCTCCAAGGAGCCCTTTACTCTTGATGACCACGATGTACTTCCGTTTGCATTGTATTTTACTATAAAGCCATCTGATAGTCCATCATTGCTCAAGGAACTACCTCCAAAATTGATGGAAGTGCTAAAATAAAAGCCAGTCATATACATATTTCCGTTATTATCCATGCAGCATCCATTTGCTTCGTCAGGAAGAGTACCTCCTGCTGTTTCAGCCCAAGTCCAGTTTTGGGCTTGTGTAGGTAATAGAAGAATTAGTACAAAATAAGGGAGTAATAGTTTTTTCATAATCGCAATGTTTAAGTTATGACTTTATATTTCTGTTATTGTGCAAGCTAACAATTGGATAAAAAGCATTAGTGCCTGTTATCTACCTTATAGCTACTTTTATTAATTTTAAACATATAACAAAGTTAATAATATTTATTGACTTTAAGTTTTATTATTCACCAAACAAAAGGATTGACTTCCCCAATAAAATCGGGGCAGGCTATCTATAGAGGAACGCTATACAATCGCGCACCAGCAGGGGCGTTTTAGCTATTTGTTGGTGGTAGTTTGTCATTATTGAAAACATTATTTAGTACTATATGTTGCGGCATATTTTCTTTCAATTGTGTTAACTATTTTACTTATAAGGTCTTTTTGAGCTCTTCGAGAAGATATGAAAAAAAATGGCCATACCCTCATTAAAAACTGGGCTGAACCGTATATTGCGGCTCCTACACACAAATATTGATTTTTAGAACACGGATATACCCAACAAGCTACATAATTGGATTTCTTTATTCCAATAAACTCTTTTTTAGTCCCTTCATACTCCCTGATTGAAGTACATTCAGGCAGTTCATTTAAAAACAAAGACAGCAAAGATTCATATGTCATTTCTGGTTTATAATCAACTTTTCTCGTTTTCATAATTCATAGCAATTACGGTTTATATTATTATATTAACACCTACACTATTAGATAACGTGCATTAGTGCCTGTTATCTACCTTATAGCTACACTTTGTTAATTTTAAACATTTAACAAAATTAATAATATTTATTGACTTTAAGTTTTATTATTCACCAAACAAAAGGATTGACTTACCCGAGAAAATCGGGGCAGGCTGTCCATAGAGGAACGCGATACAATCGCGCACCAGCAGGGTATTTATTGTTTTATTAATTTTCTAATTACTGTTTGTTTATCAGTTGTTACTTTTATTATATATATGCCTTTTGGCTGTGAGCTTAAATCTATTTCGGTTTCTTTGCCTGTGTATATTTGTTTTCCTTGCAGGTTTATTACTTCCACACTCTCCACTTCTTCTGCCTTTATTGTAATAATACCTGTTGTGGGGTTTGGAAATATACTCCAAAATAAATTCTGAATATTATCTTCAATCCCTGTTAGATCAATAACTACTATGTAATCAGAAGTAAAGGTTGTATCTAAAGGACAATTGGAATTAGTTATTGTATAGTGATATGTTCCTCCTGTTGTAATAATCAATGTGTCATTCGTTTCAAATGGCATTGCAGTACTGTTTTTATACCATTGTATATTCTCTACACCGTATAAGTTTTTTATAATTAGTAGTGCTGTATCAGCCATAGAAACAGCACCCACCCCAATCGTCTCTATGTAATACAATGATGAATAAGGAGTCGCATTATATCGTTGTGACATTTCAGAACAAGAGCCATCAGTTGTTATTACAGCAAAAGAATAACCATATTGCATATAATCAGGCAAATATTGGTTTGTTTCAGGTATAAGTGACCAGTTATTACTGTTAAAAACAAACCATTGATAAGAATCAGCAGGTTCTGTCCAAAGGGTATCATATTCGCACAACCAAGGGTGAGATGAGAAAATGGTAGGTGTATGGCTACAAAAATGAATAACTGTATCTTTAAAGCTGATGTGTGTCCCCTGTAGATCACAATTTGTGGTGGTTAATCCTACAGTGTATGTTCCATCCGATGAATAGGAGTGAGATATGTTTTGCAAAATAGATGTATCGCCATCACCAAAGTCCCAAAAATAACTTTGTATATTATTGAAAGGAGTAAAAATTACTTCATTTACACCTGGGCCTATTTCATATTGAAAATCTGCTAATGCGGGTTTTTTATAATCCCACAAACTCAAATTGTCGAAAACTATCGTTTTGGCTGCACTTCTAATAATAGAAGCATCAGTTGCATTTAAACTAAAATCATATGTAATCAATGTAGGGTCTTTTTTGAAAATTGCTGCATAAAAGCAACATGCTGCAGCGTAAGACCCTGCGACTGATGGATGACTTTCGTCTACTTGATACAATTCAATGCTTGGATGATTTTGCCGAAGATATCTCCATACAACAGATACAGGAGAAACTTCCCCATTCACCTCGTCTGTCTTTTCCAAATATTTATCCCTTAATGTCGTGTCCATACCTAGATAAGTGCACATTACAGGGATAGATGGACAGTTTGATGCATCTCCATTCTTTCTTCCCCAAGTCATATAAGGCATAATTGTAGTACAAGGATTATATTGTCTGATTTGGGTATATAAATCACCAAACCCTTGACTAAAAAGAGATGGGTACGTAATTGGTTCTCGACTTTGTCCTTGCAAAACAATGTAATCCCAACCACCAGCCATTATTTTATTTTGGCTAACAATATCAAGGCTATGATCTATTAAGTGGTATCCTCCAGGCGTATTACTTTCAAAAATCAAGGTATCTCCAACTGATAGGGCAACATCATTTATAATTTGGGGTAAATTATTAACTCCAGTATAACTATTTCCTAAGAATAGAACCTTGTTGTTTTGTTGGGCTTTTAACACTAATCCCGAACAAAAGAATAGTGATGATAAGAAAATGATAAGAAAATGATTTCTTTTATTTATTGTTATGTACTTTTTCATTTTGTTTTTATGTTTGGTAACTACTAGATAAAAAGCATTAGTGCCAGTTATCTACCTTATAGCTACTTTTGTTAATTTTAAACATTTAACAAAGTTAATAATATTTATTGACTTTAAGTTTTATTATTCACCAAACAAAAGGATTGACTTCCCCTAGAAAATCGGGGCAGGCTATCCATAGAGGAACGCGATACAATCGCGCACCAGCAGGTGCAAAGTGCTTTATTCTGCATTCATTTTCATAATCTCATCATATAAAATCTGAATATCGCCATTATCTTTATTAATATCCCTTGCTTTGGCAATTGCAACTTTCGCTGCATCTATATGATTACTCTCTTTGTATGAGTTTGCTAGATAATAAAAACTTTCCCAGTAATCAGGATGAATTTCTGTATTAGCTGTAAATATTTTTATCGCAATGTCATTATCATTACCTAAAAACATTCTACCTACTACATTAATCATATTGGCTTTGCCTTTATACAATATTTCGTTTGATTTCATCCCAGATATTGAACTATCAATACCTTCTTGTAATATCTGGTTAAGCAATTTTGTAATAATACTATAATCAGTAGAATCTTTTTGAATTAATTCATTATTCTGTATTTCAAATTCTTTTGAATTCTCAATTCCCGATTTTAATGTGGTATTAAAAAAACTATTAAAGCAATTGCATAAAACAGTATAGCTTTCAGTTGTGCTATTTGCATTACTATCTTTACTGCACATAGCAAATTGTTGCCAAAATGATATAAATCCGTTATGGTCTAGTTCAGTCATCTTATACAAATATTTATCCTCTACAGAAATAGAACTGTAATATGGGAAAATTGAAAAGTCTTTATAATTATTTGCAATCATCAGATATGGTGTATTTGCTTTATCAAAATTAAACCCTTCAGTTTTATTTAAGATAAAATAAAATGAGTATTCATGGCTGCCATCTAAACAAGCTACAGCTTTCACCTCAGGGGTTCTCATCTGGTAAATTATTGTCGCCATACTTCCAGTACTAAACCCGAATAGTCCAATATGCGAAATTTTTAATTTCAATGAATCACTAATGTATTTTACAATAAATTCCATATCACGAACTTGTGCTAATGTGGCTTTTATTTGATCATATCGTTTTAATGTTTCATGTCCTGCAGAACCAACTGAAACAACACGATATCCATTGCTAGCTAAATACTCACACATAATATGATTTTGTACTGCTGATTTACTGTTTGATGGAGCATATATTATGAGAGGAAATTTATCTTTAATTGGTTTTGCATTGTATGTTGCTTTAACAGGGCTATTTAGTGCCTCTTTTGTTGTTATTAAGGTATCAATTCCAAATTGGCGTTTGGAAAATCCCAAGTAAGCATTAATAAATTCTTCGGAGATATTATCAATGTCCTGTTGTTCTTTATTAAAATCTTCTCTAATTGCAATTAAATCAATATAATCTTTGAATGACATACATTTCAATTCAGAATTATTTTGACTGGGATACCAAAAATGAATCAACATGGGTCTATTTACCGTATCATGGCCTATAACATAATTTCTCGAATTATCTGTCGCCTTAAAATACTTAAATCCAACATCATAACCACCTTTACCATCAGCCTGACAATAACTAAATTTAACTACGAGAAGGAGTAAACAAATTGATATTATTTTTTTTAGCATAATGTTTTTCTTTGGGTTTATTTAAGTGTACTTTGGTTTTACAGTATTTTGCACAACTACTAGATAAAAAGCAATAGTGCCAGTTATCTACCTTATAGCTACACCATGTTAATTTTAAACATTTAACAAAATTAATAATATTTATTGACTTTAAGTTTTATTATTATCCACACAAAAGGATTGACTTCCACTCAACTTCCGTAAGTTTCCGAATTTGTGGTCTCTACGTTTTCCATTAATCAAAAGTCACAGACTTGCGATATTGGGGTTGCAATATGAAGCGGCTAGCGCTTACACTGCCATTTCAATTTGCAGATATGTTGGTTTAAAGTTCATTAGTTCAATTTTGCACTATCCCGCCAGCTGATTTATATTGTCATGTTGTAAGCCGTTTTTATTCATTTTCAATTAGTTGTATCAATTTTATATTTTCTTTTTCCAAATCAGTCAGGAATTTATCTACATTATCATGTTGTCTTGTATACCAATCCTGATTTTTGAAGTAATTATCCATTTCTCCGCCTGACTTAAATTTGTATCCGTATCGCGCAAATATCTCATTCCGCATAATTTTCAAATCCGACTTTGACATTTTAATCAACTCTTCTCTGCTCATTAATATTAAGGAAGCTTGAGTGAATTTTCCAGAATATCTGTCTTGTACGGAATGTGATTTATATCCAATCTCTTGTCCATCCTCGTCACTCCAAGAATTGTAGACTTTCAATCCTTTTATTCTTCCGTTCTTACTATCACATAATACAAATTCTCCATTCGTTTTGTCCGAATAAAATTTATTACCCTCAATTCTAAGGTTTGTTAAATTCTCGTAATTATATATCCAAGCAAGTCCATTATTATCATTTGACCAACTACCACTCACTATTTGACCATACCATTTATCCAATACACAAATTAAAATAAGATTTGACTCCCATTCGCTGTCACCGAAATGATACACAGCTTGATATTCAAATTCAAGTTTTGGAAACCATGGTTTTATCAAGGATGAATCTATTCCGTCAAATGAACCTTGTCCAAAAGCTCCGATTTGAATTATTGAAAATATTATTATCAGTTTTGTTCTCATTGTCGCTGGGTTTCTTCAAATGGCTTACAACTAGTAGACAAAATCAATAGTGCCTGTTATCTACCTTATAGCTATACCTTGTTAATTTTAAACATTTAACAAAGTTAATAATATTTATTGACTTTAAGTTTTATTATTCTCCAAACAAAAGGTTTGACTTCCATAGAGGAACGCTTTACAATCGTGCACCAACAGGGCTGTTGTGTGGAATTGTTTTATATCCATCTCCTTACTTTTTTTTTGTATTCTACATATTCTTCTCTGAATGAATCATACATTAAGCGTTCTTCTTTACTTACAAAAATCAGTCTAAGCAATAGTAAAAAGACAAATGGTAATACTAATGAAATTAAATTAGTTGAAAAGATTGAAAATCCGAAAACCAAAATGAACATTCCAACATACATTGGATTTCGAGTCTTGGAAAACATGCCTTCTCTTATTAACTGGTTTGACTTTTCAATTTTAAGTGTAGTTTGATATTTTTTAAAAAGGTCTCTTGCTTTACCCATCAACATAAATCCTGAAAAAGAAATCCCTAAACCAATTAGATTATAGGGAAATAGCATCAAGTTGTATTGTGGGACAACAATGTACAATAAAATCATTGACAGAATACAATAAACTATTAGTGTTGGTGGAATATACAATTTTCTCATATTTTTTATTGCTGTCATCTAATATTGATCTGCCCCAATTTCACACAACTAGTAGATAAAAAGCACTAGTGCCTGTTATCTACCTTATAGCTACACCATGTTAATTTACTATTTA
>Ga0307990_1002133_pt1 | contig 16052 bp, 26 predicted proteins | sample EllFjometagen129_FD_203168 | JGI IMG/M metagenome (GOLD analysis project Ga0307990, IMG submission 203168) | Marine microbial communities from Ellis Fjord, Antarctic Ocean - #129 | ecosystem: Environmental > Aquatic > Marine > Unclassified | place: Southern Ocean | collected 2014-10-08
ATCTCAGCTACAGTAAATGCTTAAATGAACATTAAAACTGTAGGGCGGGGGCCTTGACCCCGCCACGGCGTAGCCGCGGAGCGCGAAGGTGGGACCTCCGCTACGTAACTTGCTAAATGTTTCTTTGACCCATGAGAAACTCGGAAGAATCAACTTGTTCTGCAAACTCTGCGCTTTTATTTTTTAGTGATCAGCGTTAAAAAAAATTCTTGCCGCAACAGAGATTAGCGTAGATTAGCGGGCAAAACCTTTAATGAAATTCGAAATTACAGATGCTGAACGGCAGGCCTTCCGCAATATGACTCCGGCTGATAAGTTTCATCTTATTTCGGAGATGCACATGCAGGCACGTGAATGGAAACGGGCGGCATTCAAGGCGCAGCGCCGCGAGTGGAGTGATGAGCAGGTCGACCAACGCGTGAGAGAGGTTTTTCTTTATGGAGCAAGTGAGTCGTGAGTGGTAAATGGTAAATCGTGAGTGGTAAATGGTGAATGAATGATAAACTAATAAGAAATATCCTGAGCGAGCAGCTCGAAAAAAGACGGCAGACGACTATTGAGGTGTCACCGGAAACCGTTGATCAACTGGTTCGTGATCCATTCGGGGATACGAGTCCGCTTTGTTTGAAGCGGATGGAGGAGGAGGAGGATTATCAGAGAATACCTCTTCTGAACAGCGTACGGTATCTTGCGGATATGATTGAGAAGGAGGGGAATCTCAAGCTGACACGTAAATGGGAGCAGGTTAAGACGGATAATGACAAGTTGCTACGCCTGATTTTTGAAACCTTCACCCAAAAACTGAACTGGGCGTATTTCGACGGTTATCGGAGCGGAAATGCCGGCCAGTTCGCTTTTGGTGTTTCGCTGGCATTAGTTGACAAGTTCGGGTCGCATCGTCTGGGTTGTGAGATGTACGGTGAAGTTTATTGCATGTGATCTTTAATCCCCGCTAGCAGACAATAGATCTGCCTGAAGACCGGCTGTGCCTCGCAAAGAAGAAAATCAGATAACCCATAATATGTTTTTAATACTTTTAATAGCCATGTTCCTGTCTGGAAGTGCTATATTCGAGGACTTTATGCGGCCACTGTACCTGATCTCTATCTTAAGCTAAAAGGCCTTTAAGGTAAACGAAGCAACCATAACTTATAATTCACGATTTACAACTTACAGCTTACAGAAGGAGGTTAATATGGGATTGGTATATGCAGATATTGAGATTGTTAGTGCAGAGGATGTGGCGCTCTCTCGCAAAGGATATATTAAAGCTGATCAGGTTAAGTCCAGAGCAGTGAAGGCACTGGTTGATAGCGGTGCATATATGATGTGTATCAACGAAAGTATTCGTGTTCAGCTGGATCTGCCAAAGGTCTCGAATATGGAGGCTGAACTGGCTGATGGAACGATCAGAACGGTTGATGTTGTTGGGCCGGTAATCATTAATTTTAAAAATAGAACCACATCATGCAATGCTGCGGTCTTACCAGGTGAAGCAGAAGTTTTGCTTGGCGCAATACCGATGGAGGATCTGGATGTGGTGATCAACCCTCGTGAGCAAACATTAGAATTACCAGATGACAGGCCTTATCTGGCAAAGAAAAAGATTAAATAATGCTAAAGCTGCTTTCAAAAAAATCAAAATCATTACTTAGCAGTTTTTATCCTCGCCTGCCTCTACCTTCGGTGGTCACGGGCAAAAAAACAGCAAAAAAAACGTAGCAAAAACCACAAATCACATATGAAGCACTGGAGACTATCATGAAGTTATCTAAACAAAACATTAAACAGATTGTGGATAAAATCGTTGAAGGGTTGCACCCTGAGAAGGTGATACTCTTTGGAAGTTATGCAGCTGGCAGTGCAACTGATAGCAGTGATTTAGACCTGTTGGTGATTATGAACAGCGATCAACCATCATATAAAAGAAGTGCCGCTGTTCGGTCATTATTATGGCCACCTAAAATCGCAATGGATATTCTCGTTTATTCACCAGAGGAAATTGAACAGGTCAATGGCTTATCTAATCACGTGGTGACAGATGCTTTTGGAACAGGAAAGGTGCTCTATGCTGTCTAAATGCGACTACGCTCTTGAATGGTTCGATAAAGCCAGGAATGATCTTCTGTCTGCCCGCGCTATCCTTGAATCCGAATATGGTATTACAGATGCTCCGTGTTTTCATGCACAGCAGTGCGTTGAAAAAGCATTAAAGGGATTTCTTATTTTGCATGAGATTTCATTTGCAAGAACTCATGACTTAATGGTTTTACTTGCTGAGGTAGTTAAGATTGATGAATCTTATCTTATTTTTAAGGAAGTCTGTGAAGAGTTATGTGATTTCGCGGTCGATGTTCGTTATCCGGGAGGATTGTCAATTCCTCCAGAGGATGAGGTGCAATCGTTTATTGCAGAAGCGGAACGTATATTTGACAAGGCAAAGAGTAGTGGCAATTTACAGAAGTCGTAAGTGGTAAGTTGTAAATGGACGCGACATTTATCCCCGCTACGCGGGGTCGTTGATCACTTAAAAATCCCTTCCCAATAGATTTGGCAACAGAGATTCGCGGAGATTCGCGGGCAAAAATACAGCGAAGCAACAACCACAATTCACAATTCACAATTTACAACTTACAGAAGAAACGAGTATTCTTGTTTCTTGAAGAAATGGAGCTATTATGGTTACCACAATTGAAGCAGATATTGAGAACGGTAAGATTATCGGTCCTAATGCCGCAAAGCTTCCTGCTGTAGCTCATGTGCTGATAACATTAATTGGTAATTATCCTAATAAGCGTCCTGCTTTTGGAACGAAAACTTCAGGTGCAGTTAAGGTGATGGAAGGGGCTTTTGATCCATTGACAGACATGGAATTGCAGGAGTGGGGGCTTTAAGCATGAGGCTGCTACTGGATACGTGCGCCTTTATTTGGCTGTGCTCTGCGCCGGAGCAGTTTTCAGCCGGTGCCATAAAGGTGTTGCAGGGGGATGTGGCACTCTTGCGCAAAGGATATATTAAAGCAGATTAGGTTAAGTCGAGAACTGTGAAGGCTCTTGTTGATAGTGGTGCATATATGATGTGTATCAACGAACGAAGTGAGAGCCAATCTCCGCGAATAGGAGCAGTTGGGATTTTTTTAACGCTGACTTGTGCGGCATAGCCTTGTGCGGCGACGTATCGCTAAAAATACCAACCGCAGGTTTTGCATAAAGAGTGATTAAATTCTTGGGTATCACGATTTTTGTGCGAGTAGTCTTTCCTGTGTCCAGTCTACGCCCCACAAGGCGGGGCTAAGGACTTCCGAGGTCAAGGACCTCAGCTACAGTAAAAGCTTTGAAAGACTATAAAGCTGTAGGGCGGGGGCCTTGACCCCGCCACGGCGTAGCCGCGAGACGGGACCCCCGCTAATTTGCTTTCGGGTCATCCGCGGAATATGTGGATTGATTGTTGTTGTCTAGTGTAGTCGTATCAGCAGCACCTATGGTTATCATTGAACGCGAATCGGTTAAGTGTAAATCGAGTAAGTGTAAGAAACGTGCCACACACACTTAAACGTACAATTAAGCGTCACCCTTACTCGACCACACTTAACCGGATACACTTAATTGATTTTCTTTCAACAGAGATTAGCGGAGATTCGCGGGTAGAAAAAACAGCAAAGCAACAGCCACAACTCACAGAATAAATCAGCTTGCTGGTTTTTGAAGCTAATGATATGGAACATATTTTTGACAGATTTTCCCGGCACCTTTTCTGGGATGTGGACAGGGAGGAACTTTCTCTTGAGCAGCATAGGAAATTTATTGTGCAGAGGGTTCTTGGACATGGTCAGATACAGGATTGGCATTTGTTGCGTCAGTGTTATCCTCTTGAGTTGATAGTTGCTACAGCCCAGAAACTGAGAGCTCTGGATCCTAAATCGTTGTCTTTCATTGCCTGTATGGGCGGTGTCAGTAAGGAAACCTTTCGATGTTATACCTCCCGGCAATTAAGGCAGCCACACTGGATATCCTGATACGCTTACAGCAACAGGTTGAGCTGGCTGACACCCGGCTTGTTGGCGGAACGGCTCTGGCCTTGCAGCTAGGGCATCGCCTTTCAGTGGATATTGATCTGTTCGGAATATGGGATCAAAGTGCTGATATGACTGAAATTGCAGGGCGTTGCGGTTCTGTAGTAGAAGAGCATCGCACAAATAAAATCAGAGTCTTTAACATCAATGGCATTAAAGTTGATATCGTTCACTATGCCTACGCCTGGTTGTCGGAGCCGATTGAGGAAAAAGCTATTCGCTTGGCGACAATTGATGACATTGCGGCGATGAAACTGGAAGCGATTAATAATCGAGGAAGTAAGAAAGATTTTATTGATCTCGCCTTTCTGCTTGATCGGCATCCGCTTGAAGAGATTTTAGCGTTGTATCACGCAAAATATCCGAGGGGCTCCGAATATATGGTATTAAGAAGTCTTGTTTATTTTGATGACGCCGAGGATGATCCGATGCCAGTCATGTTGAAACCAATGACATGGGAAGGCGTGAAGGAAAAAATTATGCGCGAAGTCCAGCTGTACGGCTTGAGGCAATGATAAGAAGTCTGTGTTGCCACTTGGTATCGTCGTGCGTTAGTGGTAAGTGATTAATGGTAAAAGGTTTTTCCCTGCGACCACCGAAGGTAGAGGCTGGCGCGAAGCGACGGAAACGAACGAAGTGAGAGCCAATCTCCGCGAATAAGAGCGGTTGGAATTTTTTTAACGCTGATCGCTGAAAAATACCAACCGCGACATCTCATGAAAGGACATGTTGTGTCGGCAGAAACAACATAATCTTATCTATGGATGTGAAAATTTCAAGTGATTAACAACTTCGCGTAGCGGCATGATTATTCTGTTACGAGATCGTTGGTGTGCATGGAGACCGGGTAAGTGTAGCGGTTAAGTATTCCGAGTAAGTGTAGCGGTTAAGTGTGAGAAGCGGGGATTTATATTTATGACACAGCCTTTTGGACATGAGAAGTTGATCGTCTACTAGAAGGGCATGCTCTTTATGGTGGCCGGCAGTGCTTTGCTCGATAGCCTACCTCGCCGAGTTGCGGCATGTGATCACTTTGAACGTGCAGCGGAGAGTATTCTGCTCAACATAGCCCACGCCAGCAGTATATGGTCTCCGAAGGAACGAATCGTCTATCTCGGACATGCTAACGGTTCAGCACTTGAGTGTGCGGCTTGCTTAGATGTGTTTGTTGCCAAGAACCTGCTTGTCACTGATGATGTCTATCCAGGAAAAAGCCTATTGGTGGAGGTCGTCAGCATGCTTATTCGTATGTTGAAGACCGCAACTAAAAGGGTGAACGAAGACTACGCCGTATATCGTACCAAGAAGGATCGGTTTTTCGCTCACGAAGACTTGGATGTTTACCAGGTTTCGCTCCAACTTGTTGCCTGGCTTGAGTCTATGCTGGTCCATTTCTCCTGTAGTGTAGACATCAGGGCGAAGCTTGACAAGTCGACCACATCCATTGTCCTCAATATTGTCGAAGGCAACGGTCGATTCTCAGGAGCTTATCAGGCAAAGTTCTACGAAATAGCATATAAAGCCACCGTTCAGTCGGCCTCACTTATCGACCTCGCCACCGTGAACGGCGTGACGGATATCTCGCGCGTAGAGCAGGGACGCGAGTTGCTCTGCCGTATTGCAACCATGCTCACGGCTCTCGCGAAAGCTGTAGGCGATGACTGATACACTTACTCGTCCACCCTTAACCGTCCACCCTTAACTGATTACACTTACTCGATTTTCTTTCAACAATAAACATACTTAATGCAAACCCCTGCGCTTTTATTTTTTAGCGATACGTCGTCGTCCCGCACGTGGGACTATGACGCACAAGTCAGTGTTAAAAAAATTATTACCGCAACAGAGATTCGCGGAGATTCGCGGGCAAAAAAAACAAAGCAAGAGCTGCAATAGCAATAGCAATAACTCACAATTAACCAAGGGAGTCAGCTTGCTGACTTCAGAAGCACCGGAGGACCATATGATAGAACTTGTTTCTGATAAAACTGAAGAAATTTCCGGGATATGTCGTAAATTGGCTGTTCATAGATTATATGTTTTTGGATCAGCAGTTAGTGGTGCTTTTGATGCGGTTAAAAGTGATGTTGATTTTGTTGTTGAGTTTTCTGAGCACTCTAAACCTGGGATTCTTGACAGGTATCTTAACTTGGCGGACGGTTTAGAGGCTGTTTTACGTCGACGCGTAGACCTGGTTACGAAAGAATCAATACGCAATCCATATTTCTTGAAAGAGGTTGATGCAACGAAAGAAGTGGTCTATGAGTCATAAACTCGCCAAATGTTTGTTGGATGCATTGGAGGCTTGTCGGGCGATTATTGAATTTACTGATGGATACACGTTTGACAATTACAATGGAAGTCAATTGCTACGTTCCGCAGTTGAATGTCAATTTGAAATCTTGGGCGAATCGTTCAATAGAATTGAGGGGCTGGATGATACGTTCCGTGAGCGATTGCCTGAGATTGGTTCAATAATTGGCATGCGAAACAGAATTATTCACGGATATGACACTGTAGATAATTCCATAGTATGGGATGCTGTTCAACTTTATATTCCGAAATTGATTAAATGGTTTGATGAAAATGAAGGACTATGTTTTGAGTGATACGTAGTCGTCTTACATGAGAAAGAACACAACTTAGCACCTTAACCGGTGTCCCGCACCCTTGACCGCGGCCCCGAAGGGGTAATTTGTGAGTTGTAAATGGTACACGGTGAGTGGGTAGCTCAATTTTTTTTTCCGCTAATCGCTAAAAATACCAACCGCAACATCTTATACAAGGGACATGCGGTGTCGGCAGAAAGATGTCAAGAAGTGCTTATGGCAACCCTGCAAACTTCTGCGCTTTTATTTTTTAGCGATCAGCGTAAAAAAAAATACAAGAGCAACAGAGATTCGCGGAGATTCGCGGGCAAAAAACAAAACAACCAAAAAAGCAGGCCTGATGGCTCGCTTTGTTTAACGCAACGATGTAATATATTCATGTGATTTGGTTCCGTCTGACTTTTTCAGCGGAACCGCATGTCAAAGAATGATCCCCGTAAACTTCTGGAGGAATAATTATGGAAGCCGCTGTTCTTGAAAACGAAGCGTTGAAATTGACAGCTCCCCAACGGGCACTTCTGGCAGATAGGTTGATGCAGACATTGGGATCTCCTGACGTGCGTATCGTGCAGGCATGGGCGGCTGAAGGCGAGAGACGTCTTGCCGCTTTTCAGAATGGTGCGCTAACCGCAGAAGACGGAAATGCGGTCGTTGAATCCTTCCGAAAGAAATTCGCATGAAATATCGGATTCTGTCGGTGGCCGCAAGGGATATGGCGGATGCTATCGAGTTCTACGAAAGTCAAAGTTCTGGCCTCGGTCTCGCATTTTTGGATGAATTTGAGTACGTGATGCAGCGTATTTTCAGTTGTCCGAACGCATGGACATCCGTTAGCCCGAACCAGTGCCGATGCCTTTTTAGACGTTTCCCATTTTCCGTTCTTTACGCGCAGAACCAAAACGAAATACTGGTGACCGCCATCATGGATCTCCGTATTGATCCTATTCGCCAACAAGAGCGCGTCCGTCAAACGGACTAGGAGTGCTCAACATTCGACGTTTCTTAGTTTCTGCGCAAAATTAACAACTGGAAATAGAAGAGACTAAATGTTGGTGGAAAAGCCCTGCTCAAATCTTGAAATACCCGCATCAATAGATTTGGCAACCCTGCAAACTTCTGCGCTTTTATTTTTTAGCGATCAGCGTTAAAAAAAAATACAAGCGCAACAGAGATTCGCGGAGATTGCCTCTCCGCCTTACGGCTCCGTTGCCGTCGCTTCGCGCCAGCCTCTACCTTCGGTGGTCGCGGGCAAAAACCAGCAGAGCAACCACCACAATTCACAACTTACAGAAGAAATCAGAGCGGATGATTACCAAAGTATATCATGGAAGTACTGTTTGCGTATCTGAGCCGCGCTTGTTGCCATTAACTCGCCGTCTGGACTTTGGCGCGGGATTTTATACGACATCAGATCTGGATCAGGCTCGTAGATGGGCCTGTATTAAGAAGCGGCGCAAGATGGATAGTCAGGCGCTGGTCTCCATATATGATTGTTCTGCTATTTTTAAGGCAGATAGCCTGAGCATAAAACACTTTAAGAAGGCAGATGCAGATTGGCTCGATTTTGTTATGGCTCATCGTATGGGCAAAGAACAGCCGGATATGAGTTATGATGTAATCTGCGGGCCTGTTGCTAATGATACGCTGTACGAAACTTTGACGCTGTATGAACGGGGTATTCTGACTCATTCCGAGACAATTGTCAGGTTAAAGACTCATAAGCTCGCTGACAGGATTGTATTTGCAACGGCGACAGCGCTTTCTCTTTTGAAGTATGAAGGTTGCGAGGAGGTTTGAGTTGTCAATTTTTCAACTCCTGTCGCGAAAAACAAGAAACACTATTTTTACAATTTTTTACCGTTAAAATTCAAAACGCGTAGCGGTTTTTTTCTAAAGCTGCGGCGTTTACCACACAACCAGACAAGTAGAGACAATCGTTTCATGCATCACAAGAGCTTAGTTTGGTTGCAACTGAAAGCAGCTTTAGATGGATAATGCACATTTTTCCTCTATACTGGAGATTAAAGTTTCCGGTTTGCTTGATGCGTATATGCAATCGGTTGGTGCAACGCTTAAAGATGCGCTGGCAACGATTTATCATTCCCTGCTCTATAAAGCTTTGGAATGTGAAGAAACAAAGCTTTGGCATCACAGCCCGTTGCTACTTCTTGATTGTATGATGAACGAATTGAGAACAGGCATTCTGGAGTTTCCCGATGAGTGATATTGATAAATCAAAAGTTTCACGCTTTGTTGTTTTTTGCCTGGAATCCTATAAGCGTAAAGCGAATCTTGAAGGTGCCGCCACCGCAGATATTTTTGAGAGTTGCGGGGTTGTAGATTATCTGACTGATGGGTACGATGTTTTGCATTCATTAGGAGAAGTCGCATTGGTTGAAGATATCGCCGATTTCATTCAACGTAGAACCTAGTACCGGTTAAGTGTTGCCGCATAGCGGCACCGTAAGTTGTGAGTGGTAAGTCGTGAGTTGTGAGTGGTAAAGGATGTCCGATCCTGAAATAGGTTGTCACTTTGGAAGGGAAACATCAAAGTGCATAAGACCGGAACACAATACAGTGAGGCATTCAAACAACAAGTAGTTGACGCGATTGCCAAAGGAAAATATACTTCAGTTCATCAAGCCCAGAAGGCATGTGGGGTTGGAGGAGCGAGTACGATAAAGCGGTGGGTGATTAAATACGGCAGAGATGATCTTCTGCCAAAAAGGATAAGGATTGAGACATTGAAGGAAACGGACAGATTGCAGGTGGCCAATGAGCGGGTCAAAGAGCTGGAGGCAGCGTTGGCAGATGCACACATTGACAATTGTCTGGAGCATGCGTTCTTGGAAATAGCATGTGAGCGCATAGGAGAGGATCTCAGTGACTTTAAAAAAAAGAACGCATTGACGCTGTCGGACGTGCGCGTGATGAGGTTAAACAAATGCAAGTGAAAACCTCTCTGAAAGTACTATGCGCAAAGGTCCAAATGACCCGTCAGAATTACAATAAAGGCCATAAGCAGAAGGCTGAACAGTTGATAGATTCTGGTTTGATAGTAGAATTGGTCAAAGGTGAGCGAGAGCTACAACCACGTATTGGCGGAAAAAAACTCTATGTATTGTTACGAGAAGAATTGGGATTATCGGGGATTAAGATAGGTCGTGATAGGTTTCTTAAAGTGTTGTCTGAAAACGGTTTATGTGTTGAACCTCTACCGAAGTCTCCTCGCACCACAAATAGTCGTCATAGCCTTCCTGTGTATGTGAACTTGTTTGCAGCAATGAAACTGACAGCGCCTAACCAGGCGCTGGTGAGTGACATAACCTATATTAGGACGGACGAGGGTTTTTTGTATTTGAGTTTGATAACGGATGCGTATTCACGAATGATATTAGGATTCCATGCCGGCGATACACTTGAGACAAAGGAGAGTTTGAAAGCACTTAAGCAAGTGCTGTTGGATCTCCCCGTCGGAGCGACGCCAGTCCATCATTCAGACCGTGGATGCCAGTACTGCTCGCATATGTACACGAATGAATTGAAAGCTAATGGTTTGGGAATAAGTATGACGAAAGAATTGCATTGTTATGAGAATGCGATGGCAGAGAGAGTTAACGGAATATTGAAACAAGAGTACTACCTTGGAAGCACTTTCAAGACAAAGGAACAGGCAAAAGAAGCGATAAAGCAGGCCGTGCATCTTTATAATACACGAAGGCCGCATATGTCATTGGGGTACAAAATACCTAACGCGGTGCATGAATTGGCAAAGACAGGAAATTAAATAAATCTTCCTCCCTGCCCCTCCCACCGCTTGCCCTACGGGCACCCCCTTCGGGGGCCGCTGGTGGGAGGGGCAGGGAGGAAGACATCAAGGCTGATGAGCGAAGCGAGTCAGTGTTTAGCAAGCCCCTACGGGATAAAAACGAAGAAAAACAAGAATGAAAAGTGACAACTTATTTTCAGGACGCGACACGCTCCGTGAGTTGTGAGTCGTAAGTGGTGAATGGTACAGTGAAGCAACAACAACTTGCAATTTACAACTTACTATTTACAGAGGAAATCAGCTTGCTGGTTTCTGAAGAAATAGAGATTGGAGGGCAAAAATCGATTATGAGTGATATTAGATGGAAACAGCGGTTTGTGAATTTTGAGAGAGCATATTCTTTACTTGAAAGTGTGATTGACCAAGACAATTTGACCGATGTCGAGCGTGCTGGTCTGATTAAATTCTTTGAGATGACTTTTGAACTTTCCTGGAAGTTGTTAAAGGATTATCTGGAATTTGAAGGTTATGATGTTAAAAGCCCTCGAGAGGCGATAAAACAGGCTTTTCAGATTGGTTTGATTGAAGATGGACAAACTTGGTTAATAGCTTTAGAGGATAGAAATCTTACAACTCACACATATGATGAAGAGACGGCTAGAAACGTTGAACGTTCTATCAAGGAAAATTATGAACCATTGATGCGCTCATTGCACTGTTGGTTTGAGGGTAAGATGAAGAATGCGTAACGGTCTGAATAAAACTACACTGGATCAGTTACATTCAGCTTTTGTTAAGTTTCCCGCACTGGAGATGGGTATTTTTTTTAACGCTGACTTGTGCGGCATAGTCCCGCTTGCGGGACGACGACGTATCGCTAAAATACCAACCGCGACATTTCATGTAAAAATATGATGTGTCAGCAGCGAAATGTTAGTCGCACTTTTGGCAACCCTGCAAACTCTGCGCTTTTATTTTTTAGCGATCAGCGTTAAAAAAAATACAAGCGCAACAGAGATTCGCGGAGATTCGCGGGCAAAAAACAGCGTAGCAACAACCACGCTTCACTAATGAACTAAACCCATGGATAAGCAAATAAAACATATCGAATTTATTTCATTCTGTATTGAAATGTATGCAGAGCAACATCACAGTTCTGGTCAGGATGTTATTGCACGGTTTGATTCTTTTGGGGTACTTGATTATCTAGCCGAAAACTACGAAGTATTGCACACACAAGGATTTGGCTATATTTTACCTCTGGTTGATGAGTATATCGCCAAGCAGGAGTTAACGGTATGAAATTATATCATGGCGGATTGTTAAAAATTGAGCAGCCTCAAATTATTGAACCATCTGTTTTAAGAACGTGTGACTTTGGAAGTGGATTTTACACGACGACTGATTTAGAACAAGCAAAACGCTGGGCCAAAATCCGGCAAACGAGAGACCGTGTGTCATCGGGGCATGTTTCAATTTATGAAGCACCTGATGACCTGTTAGAGGCAACGGATTTAAAACGATTGATTTTTGCTTCTGCATCAACTGAATGGCTAAGTTTTGTTATGTCAAATCGAACGAATCGCGAATTTAACCATGACTATGATTTAGTTGCTGGACCGGTTGCGAACGATCGCGTATATGCAACGTTAACCCTTTTTGAAACTGACCAGTTGAGCATAGCGGAAACTGTACACAGACTAAAGACCTATACCTTGGTAAATCAAGTTCTTTTTCATGCTGAGAAAGCGATTCGAAAGTTGAGATATCTCGCAAGTGAGAGAATACAATGAATGAATTACACCTTACGCCAAAAGCTTTCCGTGCACTTTTGCCCGGAAAAAATGCAAGAATCGTCGAGTATTTAGTGAAAGATGAGCACATTGCCCCACTTGATGCACTGCGGAAGTTTTATGCTACAAACACTTATCGAGCGCTGGAAACAGAAGAGACTAAATGCTGGTGGGAAAGCCCTGCTCAAATTTATCACGATTATTTAGTAGAACGGGAGTCGCTGCGCTCCGTAAGTGGTAAGTTGTGAGTCGCTGCGCTCCGTAAGTGGTAAGTTGTAAGTGGTAAGCGGTGAGTGGTAAATGGTAAAATTGACAAAGCAACAACCACAACTTACAATTCACAACTTACAACTTACAACTTACAGAGGAAATCAGCTTGCTGGTTTCTGAAGCAACGGAGGTTGATATGGGATTGGTATATGCAGATATTGAGATTGTTAGTGCAGAGGACGTGGCACTCTCGCGTAAAGGATATATTAAAGCAGATCAGGTTAAGTCGAGAACTGTGAAGGCCCTTGTTGATAGTGGTGCATATATGCTGTGTATCAACGAAAGCATTCGTGTTCAACTGGATCTGCCAAAGGTGTCAAATATGGAGGCTGAGCTGGCTGATGGAACGATCAGAACGGTTGATGTTGTTGGGCCGGTAATCATTAATTTTAAAAACAGAACTACATCATGCAATGCTGCGGTCTTACCGGGTGAAGCAGAAGTTTTGCTTGGCGCAATACCGATGGAGGATCTGGATGTAGTGATCAACCCTCGTGAGCAAACATTAGAATTACCAGGTGACAGGCCTTATCTGGCAAAGAAAAAGATTAAATAATGCTAATGCAGTGGATCTGCAACCAAATTTACTGTGAGTGATATGCGAAAGCTTTACTCACTCCTTGAATAGTTGTGCGATAGTCATCACTGCATTAGTTGACAAGTTCGGGTCGCATCGTCTCGGTTGTGAGATGTACGGTGAAGTTTATTACAATATCTTTCCATGGTTGCTGGAGGACTTTGTGGATTCACCCGTGAGAACCAACGAAGAATATGCGATTCAATGTTATTCCCTACGAACCTTTGAGCGTTTTCTGGAATACTTTGGACTGGTAAACGTTTATAGAGATGAAAAGGACTATTTCAAGGCTTTTGAAATCGAGAAAAGTGACCTTTTTGGTAAGTTCATTGCATGTGGCCTTTAAGGTAAACGAAGCAACAACAACTTACAATACACAATTGACAACTTACAGAAGAAACGAGTATTCTTGTTTCTGAAGAGATGGAGCTATTATGGTAACAACAATTGAAGCAGATATTGAGAACGGGAAGATTATCGGCCCGAATGCAGCAAAACTGCCTGCTGTAGCTCATGTGTTGATTACATTAATTGGTAATTATCCTAATAAACGTCCTACTTTTGGAACGAAAACTTCAGGTGCAGTCAAGGTGATGGAAGGGGCTTTTGATCCATTGACAGACATGGAGTTGCAAGAGTGGGGGCTTTAAGCATGAGGCTGTTACTGGATACGTGCGCCTTTATTTGGCTGTGTTCTGCGCCAGAGCAATTTTCAGCCGATGCCATAAAGGTGTTGCAGGGGGATGTAGATGTTGATCTGTTTTTAAGCGATGCGTCTATTTTAGAAATTGCTTTGAAGAGTTCATTGGGGAAGTTGACACTGCCTAATGATCCAAAGACGTGGATTGAAGAGCAGTTAGGTATTTGGAATGTCAAATCTTTGCCTATCACGCATGAAGTGATCTATATTTCGGCTGATTTGCCGAAACATCATAAAGATCCTTTTGACAGGCTGATTATTTCAACTTCAAAGGTCAACAATTTGCCAATAGTAACATCCGACCGATTCTTTGAGAGTTATGGCTGTGAAGTTATATGGTAGCAAACCCTGCAAACTTCTGCGCTTTTATTTTTTAGCGATACGTCGTCGTCCCGCAAGCGGGACTATGCCGCACAAGTCAGCGTTAAAAAAAATACAAGCGCAACAGAGATTCGCGGGCTAAAACCTTAAATGAAATTTGAAATTACAAATGCTGAACGGCAGGCCTTCCGCAACATGACTCCGGCAGATAAGTTTCATCTTATCTCGGAGATGCACATGCAGGCACGTGAATGGAAGCGGGCTGCATTTAAGGCGCAGCACAGTGACTGGACCGATGATCAGATCGATCAACGTGTGAGAGAGGTTTTTCTTTATGGAGCAAGTTAAAGTATTTCTCGTTTTTACAGAGAGACTCGAACAGGCTGGGATCAACTATATGACTACCGGTTCAGTCGCCAGTATGATGTATGGCATGCCCCGGTTTACGCATGATCTTGATGTGGTTATTGATCTGCAGGCGAATCAGATTGATGACATCATAGCCACCTTTCCGGAGAAGGACTTTTATTGTCCGCCCAAAGAAGTGATTCAAGTAGAGAGTCGCCGACCCTTAAGAGGTCATTTCAATGTTATTCACCATAGAACTGGATTTAAGGCAGATATCTACATACATAAAGCATCGAAACTTCATGCGTGGGGATTATCTAGCAAGAAGCTATTTGAGCTTTCCGCCTCGAAGGGGATCTGGGTTGCGCCGCCTGAGTATGTAATTGTGCGGAAACTCGAATATTACCGTGAGGGGCACTCCGAAAAGCACCTGCATGATATTGCTGGAATGTTGGAGATATCTGGAGAGTTTATCGATAGAAGCGTGATTCAGGAGTGGGTCGAAAAATTGGATCTTATAAAGCAATGGAGTGAAGTTCCGCAGGGTGGTGGCTTGTGAGTGGTGATTGCTATGCTGTTTTTTGGCCCGCCAATCTCCGCGAATAAGAGCGGTAGGTATTTTTTCAACGCTGACTTGTGCGGCATAGTCCCGCTTGCGGGACGACGACGTATCGCTAAAAATACCAACCGCGGCATCTCAAGTAAGGACATCATATGTCAGCAGAAAGATGTTAAGAAGCGCTTTTGGCAACCCTGCAAACCCCTGCGCTTTTATTTTTTAGCGATTAGCGTTAAAAAAAATACAAGCGCAACAGAGATTCGCGGAGATTCGCGGGCAAAAACTGAAAAGCAATGACAACAACTTACAGAGCCATTTTATGAAAGGAGAAAACATGACTGAAGACATAGTGTATAAAGCGGAAGTATATGAGATTATAGGCGCTTGCATTGAAGTATACAATGTCATGGGTTGTGGATTTCTTGAGGCTGTTTATCAGAAGTGCCTGGAGCGGGAGTTGATGTTGAGAAATATTCCCTTTGTTGCGCAAAAGCGCATCGATATTGAATTTAAAGGGTTTAAAATTGATCAGGATTATGTGGCGGACTTTGAATGTTATGGAAAGATCATTCTTGAAATAAAGGCGACTTCAAATTTGACAGATACGTTCAGGGCTCAGACCATAAACTATCTTAATGCAACAAAGTATAAAGTCGGACTGCTTGTAAATTTTGGTCATTTTAAGACGCTTGAGTGGGAAAGATTTGTATTAACGGAACCAATCAATTTTTGAAAAGATTTTTTGCCCGCGAATCTCCGCGAATAAAAGCGGTCGGGATTTTTTTAACGCTGACTTGTGCGGCATAGTCCCGCTTGCGGGACGACGACGTATCGCTAAAAATACCAACCGCGACATCTCATAAAGGGACATGCTATGTCAGCAGAAAGATGTTAAGAAGCGCTTTTTGCAACCCTGCAAACCCTCTGCGCTTTTATTTTTTAGCGATCAGCGTTAAAAAAAATACAAGCGCAACAGAGATTCGCGGAGATTCGCGGGCAAAAACCAGCAGAGCAACCAGCAGAGCAACCACAAT
>Ga0307990_1002135_pt1 | contig 16049 bp, 11 predicted proteins | sample EllFjometagen129_FD_203168 | JGI IMG/M metagenome (GOLD analysis project Ga0307990, IMG submission 203168) | Marine microbial communities from Ellis Fjord, Antarctic Ocean - #129 | ecosystem: Environmental > Aquatic > Marine > Unclassified | place: Southern Ocean | collected 2014-10-08
TCATCTATTTTAGCTCCTGTTTTAAATAAAATAAATCTTACAATATCAGGAGTAAATGTCAATGGTTCGTTTGAAGCGGTCCATTTAAGCGGATTTTACCCTGAAATGGCTAATTTTTTAGCGCACGACAATGATTAGACTCAAAAAGACGCAGAAGACGCAAAAACGGGGTGCGCTTCGCAGATTTTAACCACGGAGAAAACGGAGATACGGAGAGGGTGCGCTTCGTAGTTTTTTTGGCAAAATGATTAGCGTCAAAATGATTGGTGCGTTGCGGTGTTAAGGTAAAAAAATGGGAGGTAAAAAAATTATTGCTACGTGATTCTTTAGGTGAAATATTTTCGAGGTGAAAAATCAATAATGCTTTAGAGTAATTTCGATGCAAATTTACAGCAGAATGATTAATCCTTTTGAAGTTAAACTCCGTTTCTCTGTCTTAGCGTACGTTTCATTATTACCATTTTTCACCTCAAAAATATTTCACCTCAAACCCTTATCAACGCACCCAATCATTTTGACGCTAATAATTTTGCCTAAAGCCCACGCCATGTCACGCCGTACTACGGAAGGCGGAAGCAATGACACGCAACGCACCCAACTCATCACTCATAATTCATAATTCCACTGCGCACCCAACTCTGCGCCTCTGCGCGAGGAAAACTACGCAGCAACAACCTTCGTTACCTTCCTTTGTCGCAAGCTTTGTCGATCTCTGATCTGAATTGCACAAAGATAAGCAATTTATTTGTGTTTACCCAGTACGTCCATCGCTACGAGATGGATGCCGCGTGCGCCTGCCCTTCATGGTCCACCTCATAGCGGTGGACCTACCTCGCTCAATCCAACACGTATGGTCTAAAGCGCTTATCTTCGTGCCATTAATCTCTGACCTTGCCTTGTTCACCACCAAAATCAATTCAGAGCATGTGCGAGACAAAGTGTGCATCCACCGGGTACCGGCGGACATACTTTTGCGGACTCAGTACGTCCACTGCTATGAGCATTCATGGCAAAAAAACGCCATTGACAAGTATATGACCATAATATACTATTGTTGTGTTATGGAAATTGTCTCTATACCGGAATTTGAAGGTTTTGAGTGGGATAAAGGAAACATTCAGAAGAACTGGCTTGCTCATGAGGTAACAAAACAGGAAGCTGAGCAGTTATTTTTCAATTCACCACTTATCGTAGCTAAGGACCCAGCGCACTCAAAACAAGAGAAGCGTTTTATGGTCCTTGGCCAAACAGATACTGAACGTTATCTATTTATAGCTTTCACTATGCGAAAGGGACTCATACGCGTTATATCGGCACGAGATATGAGCCGTAAAGAGAGGAAGATATATTCATCATGAAAAAAATACCCAAATTTAAGAGCGAGGCCGATGAACAGAAGTTCTGGGCCAAACATGACTCGACTGAATATGTGGACTGGTCCAAAGCAAAACGGGCTGTATTTCCAAACCTGAAACCGTCCACAAAAACCATATCTCTACGACTGCCCCAAACAATGTTGGAAGAGCTCAAGCTGCTTGCCAATAAACGTGACATTCCATACCAATCACTTCTTAAAGTGTTCCTCTCTGAGCGGATTGAGAGTGAGCTGAACAAACATAAACCAAGAATGGCTAAAACTATAGCGCATGTAAAATGATTGGTGCAAAAAAGACGCAGAAGACGCAAAAACGGGGTGAGTTTCACAGATTTTAACCACGGAGGACGTAGCGCAGCATAGCCACAAAGGTTGTAACGCAACAGCTGCAACCAATTTCTTTTTTGACAGGATTACATGATTAACATGATTATTTTAAAAGAGTCTTCGACTTTCTTTTGATTTCTACATGTTCAGAATCAAAGTTAATAACCAGCTCAATATCTTTACCTGTTGCAGTTAAATAGTTTTTTCATAACCACCTATTCCTTATCATGTTAATCATGTAATCCTGTCAAAATATATTTTCCTGTCAATTACTGCCTATTTGGTTGCGGCGGCGCTGCATTGGTTGCTGTTAAATATTTCTAAACAGAAGGTAACGAAGAGAACGAAGATTGCTGCGTAGTTTTTTTGGCAAAATATTTTAGAGGTGAAAAATTAATAACGCTTAGAGTAATTACGATTCAAATTCATAGCGTGATGATTAATCCTTTTTAAACTCCGTTTCTCTGTCAAATATTCTCAACTGTTTTCGTTCTGCAGGAGTACGCATCAGCATACTATTTGGTTTTATAAGAAACCGTTTCTTCTCCGACCGAAAGAACAACCTTCTTGCGTCTATCCACAACTTTTGAGAAGGGTTGTTTTTGGCGTTCCTGTAGATCACAGACAATTGAATGAAGGTTATGCTTATGTTTCCGTGCATACGCTTCACGATTTTCCCAGACATCTGAAATTATTTCATCTTCATACATAATTCACTCCTCCGGCAGAATTTCCTGAGGTGTACATATTTCAGGACATACATAACCTGCCTCAGCACAGATACGGCGAACAACTGGTTTTTTCTCTGCGTTATTAATATGTCGGCAGTTCCAAGTAAGGAATAGGTCAATCCCCTGTACCGAAGCAATGGCAACATGCAAAGCATCTACCTCTGCAACAGAGGGAAACCCTCCCTGTGTGATCAACTTTTCTGCAAGTTTCTCCGCTTCCGAATCAATAAAAAGTTCATTGATTCCACACAGCGATGCTAGTCGTTTCTTCGCAGCATCTGGGTGCCCTTCAGCAGCTTCACTTATAACAAGTTCAGAAGTAAATAGTTCGTATGAACCCCTGCACTGTTCCCACCATTGCTGCGTAACACTTTGCCACGCAGCGGCCCTTATATCACGACTTGGTCGTGAGGTTAAATAACTTGGGATAGATGTCTCTAAGTATACCGACTTCATTTGTTTGAATGTATCATATTCTAACTCTCCGGGCAATAACCCTTCGCGTCCTTATCTAGTTCGCGAAAAGGTCAGAGCATCTCAAAGCCACTGGATTCTTTTGCTTTGTCGAAACTAAACAATGACCTTTAATTACGAAAATCTTAACGTCTACCAGCTGACACAGCCTTTAATAGATGGGCATGCAGAATACACAGCTGGAGCAGGAGATCGACAAAGCTCGCGACTTGCCCGAAGGCCCCGCAGAGCGGGGTTGCGACAAAGGATGAGTCCCTTGGAAAACAGGAGGTGCCAGTATTCCAGACCTTAATCGTTTAAGTATGCCTTTTAAGTGTAGCCGTTTAAGTGTGGCCGTTTAAGTGTATGACGTTTAAGTGTGCCGTTTAAGTGTGCCGGTTAAGTGTAAGGATGTGTGTCGCCACCCGTGGTTAATTCAGCAGAACTGGCTTGATATGAATAAAATCCCCGTATCTATTCGCGGAGATTCGCGGTTAAATCAGACATTTCCATGCAGAAAAGAGAGTCGCTCTCTCTCTGGAAACTTTTCTATGGCATAGCGAAGCATGGTGCGGGGCATTTTCTGATAGTGCTTAAGAAGAAACTCTCGTTCAATATCATGATTCCGATTACCCACCTCTCGCAGCATCCAGCCCACCGCCTTATGCATAAGATCCTCTTTATCATCAAGAAGCAACTCTGCAAGAGAGAGCGTATCACAGAAATCATTTCTCCTGATAAAGTAGAAGGTTGCCAAAACCGCAATCCGCCGCTCCCATAGAGATTTGGAGTTTATCAAGCGGAATAGAGGCTTACGACTCCTGTCAAAGAGATATGCACCGACAATATGTTCGGCCGTAACATCCACCAGATCCCAGTTATTAATATAGCGTGTATTGCTCAGGTAAACCCTATAGATTTCACGCCGTTCGACATCGCTTACGGACTTCTTGTATTTTGCAACCATTAACAGCAGGGCCAGCAATCGTGCCTCATGAATGGGAGAGCTTAACAGTTCCTGGTTATCATTCAATGATGTATCTCTAAACTCCTTAACACACCCACGGATCACCGGCACCCGAACTCCAATAAACTGGTCGCCCTCGCCATACTCCCCTTTGCCGGTCTTAAAAAACCGCATCGATTGCCGAGAAGTATCAGGGTCAGCCAACTCTTTCAATCGTTCAATTATTCGGTTATTAGTTCTATTCATTGTTAAATTATATCTCTTTTTCCGCAGTATTTACAGGATGAAGAAGTGCGTTAAATATTTTTGAACAGAAGGTAACGAAGAGAACGAAGAGGGTGCGCTTCGTAATTTTTTTGGCAAAATAATTAGCGTCAAAATGATTGGTGCGTTGCGGTGTTAAGGTAAGAAAATTTAAGGTAAAAAAATTATTGCTACGTGATTCTTAAGGTGAAATATTTTAGAGGTGAAAAATCAATAACGCTTAGAGTATTTACGATTCAGTTTTATAGCGTGATGATTAATCCTTTTAAACTCCGTTTCTCTGCACTGGCGTACATTTTATAATTACATAAATGTGCATACCTGATGGAATGTAGCCCGCTCGCGCCGCGAGCGAGGCCAAGGGGCTTAACTACGAACGAACACACTTAAATTCAGCGGTTCAAGGTTCAAAGGTTCCGGGTTCAAACGCCAGCATTTAGACTAAATTTGCTGCGAATGATATTGCGCCGGTGGTCTTGCAGCAGCATCATCCTCGATCTTCCAGATTATAGATATAACGTAAATCAGTAATTACGACCGGCATGGTCAGTCGGCCCAAACGAAGGTTTTTGAAGTCTACGTTTTCTAAAGCGATCCGCTCTAAAAAAATGTCAATATCTCCCTTTATCGCAGCAGGAACAACAGGCACTTGCTTCCGTCTAAGAATTGTGAATAACCTCAATACGTCATTCAGATGCTTCTTTATCTTGCGGCTATCTATTTTCTCTCCTGCATCTTTGCGTGATTTCATATCCAGCCATGCTCTTGCCTTCAAGGGAATAAGATACTCAGCCCGAACAACAGATACCCCGTTAATCAAGGATTTCCCATCTAGTATCCACTGATAATACTCATCATCCAACAGAATTGCTGACAAACTTAAAGCATCCTCACCTGCAGGCAAAGGTGTCAATGTGGAGCCACGAGCTATCTGAAGAGCATCCGGTTTCCTTGAAAACAGCTCAAGCTGAGAGGGATACTCGGTATTGGAAGGAAAACAGAATCGATAGAACTCTTTTTTTCCTGTTGCCCGCTCCCGCACAGAGTAACCACCCAGCTCTACAAATTCCCAGAACTTCTTAACGAAACTATCTGTAAAAGCTTCAGCACATAAAACAATGTCCAAGTCCTGCGTTGCACGAAAAACCTGTCCAGCCTGCCCCATAATTAAGTCGCACGCTGTTCCGCCAATCAACAGATAGTGCCCCGCAAAAGATGCAAAATGACGCTTGAAAATATCCAGACCTTTCACCATAGCCAATTTTTCCTTATCTCCTGTAAGGCCATTTCAACTCTCTCATCTTCTTCAGTCTGTAAAGAAAGAAGAACTGATAGTGGATCGGCAACTCTATCAATGGCGAGCAACTCTGGTTTGTACCTCCAAACTTCAACCTCTAATACATCCTCTTCCGGGTAATCTATTTGCACCCCGGCATTATCTTTATGAAAGACTCTCCAATCTCCCGATGACATGCACACTACTTTATGGGAAGGCCCTGCGAGCATCGTATAACAAGAGAGCGCACATTCCCCTGAAATATAGGAGTTTTCACATTCTGAGTTTTGTCCAATATCATAGAAAAAATGTTGGCGGATCGGACTGCGCAAAAATGGTTTAACCTGCTTCCATAATGTATCTCCCTCTGCCTGAACAAGATCTATTTTGTCTTTAACGACTTCCCGCAATTCACGGAAGGCTCTAGTCATTGTCATTTTTGTATATCCAAGGCGTTGCGCAATATCTTTTTTCGTTGCATCTGGGAAAAATGGGTTGTAATGATTATAGATCGAGTGAAGCACTAAAATCTGGGTGGACGGAGAGAGCCATTTCACAGGGGCAGGTGTGCTTGAAAAGTGTTCACGTAAATTGATAGCTAACAGTGGCAGATAGAGCTGATAACCCGGCACAATAAATGAAATTCTATTCTGGATAAATCTATCACGATTTGAGGCTGTCACCTTTTCTCGGACATAAACAACATCTCCTGACCACTCTTTGGCTATCAGTTCGGTCTGTTTGCGAATAGCAGTAGGTGTAACGTGACTTCCGTCTTTATCAATAACCAGCAGGCATCTACAACCCAGGATATCTGTTTTGAAATAGTCATATCGATCTCTCAACGTAAAAGAGAGAAGATCAGCACCCCTCCACGGCTTAAAGCGTAGCTGTAAGCCTAGTATTTTATTCAAATATTTTTCAACATCTCGTAGCGTATTCACTCCCACCTCCAGTAACAAACAAAAACCACAATAACATGCTTTATGTTACTTATCAATATTTATGTTACTTTTTTCGGGAATAAAACACAAATCTCGTATCGATAGTTTGGATAACAGTTGGTTGCCGACATCGTAAACCGAATTATATTGGGGTCAGCAGACCTCGGTCTCTCGCGCGGAGCCACAGTTGCGGCGCAACTGGGCTGCATAAATGTGCATGCCTGGTGGAATGTAGCCCGCTCGCGCCGCGAGCGAGGCCAAGGGGCTTAACTACGAACGAACACACTTAAATTCAGCGGTTCAAGGTTAAAAGGTTCAAGGTTAAAAGGTAAAAAGGTAAAAAAGCCCGTATTTAAACGAAATTGGCCGCGTCGGTCACGAATTCGTTACAGCGTCGTCTCCACACTTAAACGCTAACACCTAAACGGCTAACACTTAGACGGCTAACACTTAGACGGCTACACTTAAACGCGTAACGTTTGGGATACAGGCGCTTACAACTTTTTCGAGAACCTCCTTTGTCGCAAGCTTATAAAGGGCACAAAAAAAACGAGGGGGTTTCCCCCCTCGTTAATGTAAACTTTGAATTTACTGTTTACCGCAGAATGAGGACCGTGCCGTTGGCACTTGGTGTCACGGTAATGGCCGTGGCCTCGTAGTTGATCGTCCAGCCTGAAGGCAGACCGGTAACAACAGCGAATTCACTGCCGACCAGAGTATCGTATGTAGCGATAGTCATCGTGCCCCCCGGTGCACTGGCGACGTTGAGTTCAAGCGTCGCACTACTGATATCCAGTTCGCCATCGACAGCCAGCGTTCCGTTGACTGGCGACTGAGCTGCATCGACTTCAATACGAAGTGTGCCGGCAATCGTGCAGTCTTGGCCCTGAACCGTCAACGAACCTGTCGGGTAGCCCGGTGCAATCGTACATAAGGCAGGAACAGTAAGTGGAATAGGCTGAATTATGATTCCAGTGCCCTTCAGCATGCCGCCCCAAGGCGACTCAAAACCAATTCCATTACTCCTATCGTGCGCGGTTGTGCCATTGATAACCAGTGTTGCGCTCTTCAGGTGGAAGTTACGGTGCGTGGTCTTAAACTCGCCCTCGCATATCAGCGTCCCATTTTTGAGATGATGCTCGTAAGCTGAGGCATCTCCATTTATCGTCCAGGTGCCTGAGCAGTCCAGATTCAGCTTCGCGCCCACATCGCTGGCCAGAGAGTTGCCGTCAGTTGTGCCGCCGAGGATAACATCACAGCCATTACCGCTGATCGCGCCCAGAGTCACACTGCCAACTGTTGGCGCAAAGGTGAGATCCTGGTTTGAGCCCTGGGTCGCGCTAAGAACGGGACTGCCGGTGATGGCAGACCGTATGGTAACCGGGTACGCAGTGTTGTTGATGGTGCCACCTGCAGCGAAGTTCAGCGTACTGGTGCCGCTGATCTCAGTGTTGTTCGCTGTAATCGTCAGATTGCTGATGTTGATACCGTTATCATGCAGCAGCGTGCCGCCACTCAATACCAGTCCGGCAGAGGACACGATGGCATCTGGATCTGTCAGGAGCAGTGTTGCGTCGCTGTTGACAGTCACGTCCCCAGCGCCCAGTGCGTTACCTGCGGTGGCTTTAAGCGTACCGAGGGCAACGACAGTCGGGCCGCTGTAGCTGTTGGCTGCGTCGAGAACCAGTGTTCCTTCTCCGCTCTTTGCCAATGTGCGGGGTGTGCCGTCCTCAGAGATGGCGGTCGCAACCGTACCCGTCTGATTCTCCGATGCGACATACGCTACTGTATCCGACAGCATGCGCAGTGCCGTACCGCCTGACAGTGTGACATTGCCCTCTTCGAAGGTCAGACCGCCGATATCCTGTGTGCCATCCACTGTGACAGTGTAGTCGCCAGTTGCATCTGCACCAGCAGCAAAGGTTGCACTCCGTCCAGCCGCCCATGCGACGGTCGAACCGGTTCCGTCGGCAAGATCATTCCATAAGGTGTTTGCCGCATTCCACGTGCCAGCCGGTGTAGCGCTGCCCGCGCCGTTCGCGGCACCGTTGAGATCCCAGTAAGCAGGTCCGGCTGAAGCGGGCCCTACCGTCAGTGTGCCACTGCCGCCAATCCAGCTCAATGTATTGGGGTAGATGCCGTTGGGCTGCGGTATGCCGCCGATCTTGAGTCCGGCGACGGCCAGATCGGTGTTCAGGATCAGGGTCTCTGCGCTGTCATTCGGCACACCCAGCGTTGCGCTGGCGGCCATGGCGTTTTCGTCGTTGATGATCAGATCCGCAGTTGTGCCGCTGATTGTCACATCGCCCAGGCCGAGCGCATTGGTTGTATTGGCATAAAGCGTGCCTTTGTTGATCTCGGTGCCGCCTGAATAGCTATTGGTGCTGGCGAAGGTCCAATCGCCCGTATCTCCTTTATACACCCTGAGAGGCACGGCGTTGGGATTGCTTTCGTCGACATAATCATCTGCATCCGCAATAAGACCTGTCACCATATTGCTGCTAGCGGTCCCACCCAGGTAGAGCTTGTTAGCGTTCGGGTAAGAGCCTGAGCCGTTATTGAGCTGTTTTACGGTCCCGGCTATCGTGATGGCAGCCGTGGTCGGGTAGAACCTGTTCGGACCAGTCGACTGGGTGCCTTTAATATCAGGATGCAAATCCACATCGCCAACTTGCAAGCGGTAGCCATTGGCACCCTTGACGTCGATCTGGCGGCAGGCTCTCAAGTCGCCGGAGGCAAGATCCACCAATCCCAGTACGATCGTGGTGTTGGTAGTGGTGCCGCCGTTATTGCGGACATCTATTGAGTGATGCGAGATGACGCCAGTGGACGTATCGTTCGGGGACACTTCTATCTCGTTGCCAAGATTCACGGTGCCGGAATCGTCGGTTTGGAAATATATCGGAGTATTCTTTCTCTGTTTGAACTTCGAGCTGGCAGCAGGCATCGAAGAAATTCCCCGCAGTGTAAGCGAACCGGAGCCAAGGTAGACTTCTCCCCCGATGGTGTTGGTACCTGTAAGCGTCCAGGGGCCGCCGATATTCAGCCCGAGTGTAGTAGCCCCCTCATCAATATTGGCATTAATGGTGCCGCCCTGAGATCCTGCAAGAGCAAAGACCCGATTGTCACTCGTCGAGATGTTAGTGACTGAGCTATTTATCGTAATCGGATAGCTGCTGTTGTTGTTTATATACCCGCCGCCATTGATAACAATTGGCCGGTTGTTGAGGACCAGAGGGGTAACGGCCCCGCTGTCGTAATAGAAGTGAGCGGCGTTAACGTAGAGCGTTATGGGGCTGCTACTGTCAGCAAGACTGTTGAAATAGATCGAAGGGTTATCACTCCCGTTTCTGACCTCGACAGGCCCGGTGAACGTATTATTGGTGCTGCTAAGATAAACCTTCGGGCTGGCGCCTCCGCTTACCTGAAGCGCGACCCCGCCATCACCGGTGACCGCCCCGTCGGTTATGGTATCATCACCACGACCAACGTAAAACGTTGCAATGGCACCACTGTCAATAGCGATGGGGCGTGAGCCAAGATCGATGGTGCCGTTCTCGTTGCGCAGAGTCGCCGATCCGCCGAAGGTGATGGCAGTGTCAGCCGCCCCGAGACTGGCGTCCGATGTAATCCTCAGCGTACCAGCGTTAATAACCGTGCCGCCGCTATAACCATTCGCACCACTCAGCGTGAGCATACCAGTGCCATCCTTAGTTAAGACCCCCGTGCCATCAATGCTATCACCCGAGAAGGTGTAGGCTGTGGTATTGCTAACGAGCATAGAGCCCGGAGTCACACTGCCGGTCAATAATACCGTACCAGCGCCCGTATTGAAAAACTGCACCGGGTCTCCACTACTATAGGTATCGCCACCCCAGCTGGTGGTGTCCGGCTGAGTCCAGCCCATATCGTCGGAACCGTCCCATGTCCTGGTCTGCGCATGCAAAATCGTCGGCAGTGCCAGCACGATCGCCCCCGCAATCAGGACGTGCATCAGCATACCGGCGCGTCTAGTGGTGTTTCTTTTGGCGAGTTCAATCCAGTTTCCTGAATTCCTGAAGGCCGCCTTTGCGGCTGATCTACCTGATATACTCTTTTTCATTGATAATCTCCCAATGATTAATAGCGAATTTAACAAATGCCGGAACAATCTTACACGTCCTTTAGACAATCCGACTTTTACACAGTGTTTTTTCATAGTACCGCAATATAACAGAAAGTCAAGCATCCTTTTTACCTATTAGCGCAAAATTCGGTTGCGCTCTTTATAACCTGTTGAGGTTAATTCGTTTACACAAAGCAGCTTGGGTTGTGACTGAGTATAGTCATTGACTAGCGGTGTGTATAAAGCCCTTCCCGTGCAATAAATTAAGCATTTTTTCGATATTTGGTGTTGCAAAAGTTTCTTTTATGTCGTAATATAGTCTTTGTTTTAGACACAAAACTATACCACGACGCAGAAGGAGGTGCTGATGAAATACGACGGTTCAATAAGCGATAAGGGGCTTGCGTTAATGCGTAGCGAGAGAGTGGTGACGTTGCCTGAACTGGCATCGCATTTACAGCGCTCGCAGCGTACCGTGCAAAGATACCTTGTGGATTGGAAAGCCATTAACAGCTACAACCAAAATGGAAGTCGCTATACATTGCCGAATATCGCGAAATTCGATAAAAACGGACTCTGGCATTATAAAGGTGCTTTTTTTTCACGCTTCGGCAATCTTCCTTCGACTTTTGTTAAACTTGTCGAGAGTTCGCAAGCCGGACTCACCGCTGCCGAAGCTGGCGATCTGACAGGATTAAGGCCGAGTTCCTTTTTGTGGTCACTTCGTGAGCATCCCGCGCTAAAGCGGGAGAAGTATCACGGTCGCTATGTCTATTTATCCTCAGAATCCGGTATTTATAATATTCAAAATCAAAAACGGGGTGTGATGTTGAAGAGCAGCGGATTGCCTTCAACACACGAAGCCATTGCAGTTTTGGTCGAGAAGATCAAGATGCCCGCCGCCAGCGATAAAACGCTGAGTCTGCGATTAAAAAAGAAAGGAATATATATTGAATCCGATATTATCCACAACCTGTTCGTTCACCATAACCTCACGGTAAAAAAAACGCCACATTCGGTCTGATCCGTTGCCTTTCGGACTATATAGCCATGATGCTCGGCGAAGTGTCGGCGCCTAATCTTTTCAAGGAACCCCCTGTCGTCGAGTTCCGGCCTCTGGCTACGCAGTGCACCGATTGCGGAACAGAACTAACTGTACAGAAAACACAGATACGGAAAGTCAGCACCCTGCATGTAGGTCGTTTTACGGCACGCGAGGTGTTTATGACCTGTAAGCGGTGCGGCCGTATCTATCGTTCCGAAGAACTATGCGCGCTAGTTCCGCCCGGGGCGAACTTCGGTTACGATGTGATGACATATGCAGGAAAAGCTCTTTTGATCAGACATCGTAATGAAGCGGAGGTGGTAGCCGAATTGGCGCAGATGAATATTAAGATAAGCCCGCGGGGAGTTTCGTTTCTCGGAATGAGATTCGTAGTATATCTGGCTATTGCTCACCAGCGGCGAGCACCCGAGATCACCATCGACATGCAGAGCAGGGGCGGATATATATGCCACCTGGATGCCACCTGCGAAGGCGGGGATCCTCTTTTGATGAGCTCACTTGATTCGCTTTCCGGGATTGTTCTAGGAAACGCGAAGATGCCCGCCGAAGGTGAAGCGCACATCGTACCTTTCCTTGAGCGCATCAAGAAAAACTTCGGAACTCCCATTGCTCTGGTTCATGACATGGGTAGCGGTATTCTCAAATCTGCCGCAAAAGTTTTCCCTGCGGTGCCGGATTTCATCTGCCATTTTCATTTTCTTCGTGACATCGGCAAGGATTATCTCGGGGCTGAATACCTGATCATTCGTAACCGACTTAAAAAGCACGGCATCAGCAGGGCGTTGCACTACCGGGCAAAACAGCTCAAACAAAATTTTGAAGGGGACGCGTCGCTGCTTAAAGCACTCGTGGCAAGTATAGAAGATGCATCCCTACCCATTGAGGTATTGAAATTCGTACCCGTCATCGGTGGATACACATTGATCCAATGGGCATTGAGAGGAAAAAAGATAGGCAATGGATATGGGTTCCCTTTTGATCGTTCGCATCTGACTTTTACAAATAGACTCAGGAGTTTGTATTCTCACATCGGATGCATCCAGGAAACTTATTTACGTGGTCAGTGGCGGGACAACTGCCCTTACGGCAAAATCCGCATTGCTTTGAAATCAGTTATGGATGACAAAATTCTATGGAAGGCAGTAGAGTCAATCGAAGAAAAAATCATCGTCTTCGATAAACTGCGTAAAGAGATGCGTATAGCCCCCCAGTCCAGCCGTAAAGGACTTAATGATACGGGGACGGACTGCAAAACAAAGGCCATCGAAGCGCGGGTGAAAAAATTCCGGATTTGGCTGACAAAGCAAAAGGACTATGGGCAAAACAAAGACTCCCGAAATATGGTTAAGCAGATTGATAAATACTGGGAGAAACTTTTTGCCGATCCTATAACTGTTCAGGCGACTTCCGGACCAATCCAAATTCAGCCCCAGCGCACCAACAATATCCTCGAACAGTTCTTTCGTTCCCTCAAGCGTGTCAACCGACGCAAAACCGGGAATGCATCATCCCGCCGTATGCTTTGCACAATACTTGCCGAAACCCCATTGGTTAAAAATCTGGATAATCCCTCGTATATGAAAATCCTGCTTAACGGGAAAGCATCTATTGAGGAAGTCTTCGCTGATATAGATATCGAAACTTTGCGTGAAGAATTTATGAAAGCGCGAAGCTCTCCAGGGCAAATCCCGACTCAAATAAAGCCGCTTATCGCTATGAGAGACTACCCAGATAAATTTGTCGCAATGATCGAAAGGACTGTCGAATAGTTAAAATCCAACCGAATTTTGCGCTAATAGCTTTTTACCCTTTATTACCCCCCGTAAGTAATTGAACCACAACGACTTATATCAACAGAGCAACTTGTCTGTTTTGATTGGCGCAGTTGTTATATTTAACCCTTCTCCCACCGTATCCCCAATCATTTTGACGCTAATCATTTTGCCAAAAACCTGTCGAGCGCACCATCTCCGTAACTCAGTAACCTCCGTGGTTAAAACTACGAAGCGCTATCCCCTCTCTGCGCCTCCACGACTAGTTCGGACCTAGTATCTGATTGATCGGCTTCCACATTTTGCCGATCTCATGCAGCGTTTTGATACTTGCCGCCGGAATTTTTCCCTCTTTGTCGGGGCCGACATTCAACAGGAAATTTTTCTTGCGGCCATTAGCTGTAATGATGTGGTGCACAATGTTCTTGGCATCCTTGGGTCCGGATTTAGTATAAAACCATTTGTTTTCCAGACACCAGCAGGTCTCACCCGGCAGATATTTATACTCCTTCTGGCGTTCACGGCAGTGCTTGGTCTCCGTCACCACCAGATCCAGATAAGGGGTTCCCTTTTTGCCCCAATCCCACCAGTTGCCGCAGGCAATGATATTCGGTCCTAGTCCCCGGATAAAAACCTGAGCATCTTCGGCCGGCATTATCACAGGATCAAGTGAATCGTTCCAGATATATGAGACCTCGGGATACATCTCTACGAGCTCGGCAATCTGTTTCTTCTGAAACTCAATCTGTTCCTTTAGGCTGTGGCTGGCGGGGTCGCACTCAGGTGGCAGAACCTTATACTTACCCTTGTTCTTGCCGTCATTCCCGGCGTCAAACCCCGGGTGACGCCAGCAGTAGTAGAGCCCCACCTTCAGTCCACGACTGGTAAAGGATTTCACAAACTGGCCCACCAGATCCTGCTTATATGGACAATCGGGATGCATTATATCATAGGTTGTATATTTGCTGTCCCAAAGACAGAAGCCACCCACATGTTTAGCCGTAAGCACGGCATACTTCATCCCGGCAGCAACAGCGGCATCGGCCCAGGCATCGGTATCAACCTTACCTCCTGGATCAAATGTTGATGGGTCGGGATAGCCATCCACCCACTGAACACCCTTGTAAGTTGCCATGTTATAGTGAATGAACATGCCGAATTTCATCTGAATGAAATCTTCCTGCAGCTCCTTCACAGCTCTTGGTTTTTCAACACTCTGACCCATCACTGAAAAACTTAACACTCCTGCAAGTGTCAAAACCAAAAGACAAGATCTACTCTGTATTCCATATTTCCTCTTCATATTACCAACCTCCATTTTCACTGATTTTTGGTTCTTCCGGGTTTTGTGTGGGTAGTCTTTCCGAGGTCCAGCCTACGCCCCGCAAAGCGGGGCTACGGCTTGGCATGCAAGGACCTCAGCTACAGCAAATGCTTTAATGTGCATTAAATCTGTAGGGCGGGGGCCGTGACCCCGCCAAGCATTCTTGACGTGTTTTGCTTACCCATGAAAAACCAGGAAGAACCTAATTTTTCTATTTATTAGAAACTGGTGCAACCACCAGAACCGTACCGCCGCCACCGGCCACACTTAACCGCCCACACTTAAACGCTTACCCTTAAACGAAACACTTAACCGGTTAATAAAGCCAGCTACAGGCCAAACAGACAACTTTTTAGAAAAACCAATTAATTGTTTCTTCTCGCCCCATAAGCGGTCCTAGAACTTACCTGAATCAAGTTTAACCGACTTGCCCTTTGCAACTTCGATCCTTTTTGTCTTGTCGCCGTAACGTACTTCCACCTCGCCAGATCTGTTATTTATGCCATAAAGAACTGCCTGAGTCAGCTTGCCCTCTTTCCATTGCATATCCAACTCATAACCGCCGCGCAGACGCATTCCTTTGACGCTTCCGTCTGCCCATGCTTTCGGCAGTGCCGGCAGCAGATGAACAATACGAGGTCCAGAGTTCTTAGATCCCGAACTTGGGTTCTTGGGTTCTTGGGTATTTGGGTACTTGTCGCACCGCAGGTGCGACTGCACCAGCATTTCGTTTACCCCTGCCGGGTAGCCGAAGTTACAGTCGATCTGGAACGGAGGATGGGTTGTCCATAAGTTTCCGTGAACCTTGGTAGCCATAAGGTCCGAGAGGATGCTGTAAGCGTGTTCTGCTTCAAGCAGACGGGCGAAGATGCTGACCTTCCATGCTTTGCTCCATCCGGTCGGCCCATTACCGCGGGCAACAAGGCCTACCTTAGCTGCCTGGGCCAATTTGGGAGTGGTTGTAGGATGGATCTGACGACCGGGATAGACACCGACCATGTGGTTGTTATGGCGATGCTTGTCCTCGGGATCGTCGATATCTTCCATCCACTCCTGGAGCTGACCCCATTTGCCAACCTTTGGACCAAGCAGTTTCTTACGTTTGGCTATCAACTCCTTGCGGTACTTTGCATCTACACCTAGCACTTCGCTCGCTTCAATCATATTGGTAAAGAGATCCCAGCAAAGCTGCTGGTCGTATGTAACGCCATCTGCCTTTTCCGGCCCGTGTTCGGGAGAGCGGCCGTCAGGGGCTACTAACGTACCATCAGGCAGTTCCTTGAGATGATCAACCCAGAACTCGCTGACCTCTTTCATAATCGGATACGCATAACGCTTGAGGTATGCCTTGTCCTGCGTAAAGGCATAGTGGTCCCAGAGATTCTGACAAATCCAGGCCGAGTCTCCCTTCTGAAAGTGGTAGGTGGAGCCGCCGAAGATGCCAT
>Ga0307990_1002136_pt1 | contig 16049 bp, 7 predicted proteins | sample EllFjometagen129_FD_203168 | JGI IMG/M metagenome (GOLD analysis project Ga0307990, IMG submission 203168) | Marine microbial communities from Ellis Fjord, Antarctic Ocean - #129 | ecosystem: Environmental > Aquatic > Marine > Unclassified | place: Southern Ocean | collected 2014-10-08
ACGGATCCAGCTCAACGAGGATACGTTCTGGTCAGGCTGGCCTCACGACTATACCAATCCCGAGACCCTTGATCATTTGAAACAAGTCCGGGCATTGATCTTTAATGAGCAGTTTAGCGAGGCGGATCAAACTGTGCAGGCCCATCTGCTGGGCATTCCAAAGTGTATGCAGGCGTATCAAACATTGGGTGATCTATCTCTGTCTTTTTCCGAACAGGGCAAGGTGACGCATTACACACGAGAACTTGACATGGATGAAGCCATTACGCGAGTGAGTTATCAGCGTGATGGCATAACCTTTGTGCGCGAAGTCTTCAGTTCTGCGCCTGATCAGGCCGTTGTAATACGTCTTTCCTGTGACCGGCCCGGCGCTCTGAATGCGGATCTGACTCTTGATTCGCCTCATAAACACAGCGTGAGAGCGACAGATGGCAACATGCTTGTGATGCAGGGACAATGGATTGGCGATGGTAAGGATCGACCGTTGATTGCTGGTGTAGAAGGCCCGGGCCTGAGATTTGAAACGCGTCTGAAGGTTGATCATGAGGGTGGACGCTTTTCAATGGACGAGAATGTATTGAAGATCAGAAATGCCAATACTGTCGTTTGTCGTCTGGTGGCTGCCACCAGCTATATCGACTACAGGGACATCAGCGGTGATCCTGGACAGCGGTGCCGTGACAGCATGAAACTCTCTGAAGGTAAAGCGTATGGTCACCTTCGAAACAGTCACGTGGCGGACTACCAACAGCTGTTCAGTCGTGTTAGGCTTAATCTAGGCGATGACAATCCCTCAAAAAATGCCACGCCTACCAATGAACGATTGGCCAATTACAAAAAAGGCATCGTTGATCCGGGCCTGGAAGCCCTGTATTTTCAATTTGGCAGATACCTGATGATCAGCGGCTCCAGACCGGGGACCCAGCCGCTCAATCTTCAGGGCATATGGAACGAGCACACCACGCCACCCTGGGGCAGCAAGTACACGGTCAACATCAATACTGAAATGAATTACTGGCCAGCTGAAGTCACCAACCTGGCCGAATGTCATGGCCCTCTTTTTGACATGCTGGATGACATTGTCAAGACCGGAGGCAAGGTGGCCAGAGAACATTATGGGTGTCGGGGATGGGTCCTTCACCACAATACGGATCTTTGGCGCGGTGCAGCACCTGTGGATGGCTCAAGGTGGGGCATGTGGATGACCGGGGGTGCCTGGTTGAGTACGCATGCCTGGGAGAGTTATCTGTACAGTGGCGATGTAAGTTTTCTGCGAGATCGTGCCTACCCCCTGATGAAGGGGGCTGCCCTGTTCTTTCTGGATTTTATGGTCGAGCATCCGCCCCAGGGTTTTCTGGTGACCAATCCCAGTAATTCACCTGAGAATGCGCACCATCAAAACGTCAGTGTGTGTGCGGGGCCTACCATGGATGTGGCCATTATTCGTGTATTGTTTGAAGCCTGTATCGAATCCGGGGACATCCTAAAGATGGACGCATCTTTTTGTGATGAGTTGAAGACGGCCCTTGACAAGATGCCGCCTCTTCAGATCGGCAAGGCGGGTCAGCTTCAGGAATGGTTGGAGGACTGGGATATGGAGGCCCCTGAGCCTACGCATCGGCATCTGTCGCACCTTTGGGCATTGCATCCCGGAGGGCTCATTGATCCGGTGAAAACGCCCGCCCTGGCAGAGGCCTGTAAAGTCACCCTGAAACATCGGGGTGATGGAGGTACTGGGTGGTCAAAGGCATGGAAGATCAATTTTCGAGCCCGCCTGCATCAGGGAGACTATGCACACAAGATGCTGGCAGAGCTGTTGAAAGACAGTACGCATCCCAACCTCTTTGATGTGTGTCCTCCGTTTCAGATTGACGGCAATTTTGGTGGATGTGCTGGCATCGCAGAAATGTTACTGCAATCTGATGGCGGCATCATAGAACTGTTGCCGGCATTGCCTGAGGCATGGGCCACAGGGTCCGTTGAAGGCCTCCGTGCCAGAGGCGGCTTTGAGGTCAACATAAAATGGGACAATCACAAACTGGAGGAAGCGGTCATCAAGTCGAAAACAGGGCAGACCTGTGTGGTTCGTTATGCCGGTCAGATCGTAAAGGCCGACATGCCCAAGGGGACAAAACGGGTGTTGCATTCAACCGATTTTAAAAACCATCAATAGCATAAAGGGAGAGTTATCATGTGTAAACCAACCAACTCAGGAATAAAGCGTCAGCACGTCATTGGGTTTGGTCTTGCAGTGCTGCTGTGTGCGGTGATGACTGTGCCTGCGGCTGACACACTGGAAACGCAATTCAAGGAACTGCCCATGGAGGCCCGGCGATTGACTGGGCCTTTGTTCTGGATGCATGGCGACAAGAACGAAACCAAGGAACGACTTGAAGCCTACGTTGAAAAGGTCGCTGAGGGTGGCAATGGCAGCTTCACGGCCGAGTCACGTCCCCACAGCGATTGGCTCGGACCTCGCTGGTACAGGGACCTTGATATTTGTCTGCAAAAGGCCAAAGAACTTGATCTTCAGATGTGGATCTTTGACGAGCGATGGTGGCCCAGTCAGTCTATTGGAGGAAAGGTTCCGCCTCGTTATGCAGCCAAGACTCTGGTGGCCAAGGCTGTGGATGTCAAGGGATCGAGTTTGTTTGCGGCTGGCGGCTATGGTGGTGAGCGATACATTGGCGCCGTGGCAGGACGCGTGAATGCGCACAAGGAAATCGAGGGTGACAGCCTGGTCGATCTGGCTGCTTTTATTAAAGACGGCAAGCTCTCATGGCGGGCACCGGCCGGGCGTTGGCAAGTGATTAAGTTTACGCACGCCCAGGCGCCTCAGTTGGGCCAGGGTGGTGGGCTGAGCGTTGATGGTGCGAGCCGGGATTGTACGGACTGGTTCATCCAGACCGTGTACCAGCCGCATTTCGACCATTTCAAGGACGATTTTGGCAAGACCATACCGGGCTTTTTCTATGACGAGCCCGAGACAAGAGGCGATTGGGGCACGGAACTCAACGTCATACTGGCTGAATGGGGCGTGGATTGGAAAAAGGCCTATGTGGCCTACACCTTCAAACTGGCTGGGGATGACCAGGTTGCCGCACGCTATCAGTACATGGAGGCTCTGGCTGATGCCTGGGGCCGTGTGATGTATGGGGGCATGTCAAAGTGGTGCAATGACCATGATGTAGTCTCGATCGGTCACTTCATGGAGCATGGGGACCTTTATCTTCGCCCGGATTTCTGTGCCGGTGACATGATGCGCGTTCAGAAGTACAGTGACATGGGCGGCATTGATCTGGTGGTGCGACAGATGTATCCAGGCCAGCGTCCTCATGACATCTACCAGACGCCCAAGATCGCAAGCTCCATCTCGCATGTATATGGCAAGAAGGACGACCTTGCCATGTGTGAGATCTTTGGGGGTTACAACCAGGTCTTGACCTATCCTCAGATGAAATGGCTCACCGACCAGATGCAGGTGCGGGGTGTCAATTTTATGATTCCGCATTCGTTCAACCCCAAGGCGCCACATGATAAGGACTATCCACCATATTTCTACAATGACGGCCTTGAGCCCCGCTGGCCGCTCTATCGTGTGTATGCCGACTGGACCAGTCGACTCAGCCTTATGCTGACCGGTGGCAGGCATGTATGTCCCGTGGCCTTGTTATTCAGTGGTAATGCAAAACGTGTTGGCAACTATGTCACACCCGAGGACATGACCACCGTACTGCAGGACGCCCTCTACGATTGTGACTGGCTACCGTTTGAAGCCTTTGAAGGGGATGCGGCTCTAAACGGCAAGGACATCACGCTCCATCAGGAACGCTACCAGGTTCTCATTGTCCCGCCCACGGAGGTCATACCCCATGCCACACTGGTCAAGGCCAAGGCATTCTACGACCAGGGCGGTGTGGTGATCGGCCATGGCTTCCTACCGTCAAAATCTGGCACAATTGGGCATGCTTCCGAGGAGATCACTGCACTCCGGGATGCCCTGTGGGGACACCATGCCAAGGCGGGGACGAAAGCCTGCAACATAAATGCTGCAGGAGGCCGGTCCTATTTCCTACCCATCAAGCCGGACGCCGACATGATTTCAGCGGTCCTTCACCAAGATGCGGGCATACCTCCTGTCGTTGAAGTGCTTGACGGCGACACAGATGACTGGCTGCATGTGCTGCACAGGGTTAAGGACAAGAAGGACATCTTCCTTCTCTGTAACCAGGACCATGTAAACAAGGCAAAGAGATTTCGCTTAAAGGTCCAGGCCAAAGGGTTCCCTGAAATTTGGGATGCCATGCGAAATGAGATCACGGCTGTCGCATGCCAGCGTCATGGCAAGCATGTTGAGTTTTCCCTGGTGCTTGAACCGATGGAGAGTGTGCTGCTCGTGTTCAATCAGAAGAGACGCAACCTGCCAGCCAGGATTGAGGGGGATGCTGTGCGTGCCGGCTCTTCCATTGCAGTCAAGAGCGATGTCGCACCTCTGCCCGCATCGGTCAAGGCAAAAGAGGATAACTGGTTGGACAAGAGCTCATGGGTCTGGTTTCCTGAAGCCAATCCCCCGGCAGGCACCCGATATTTCCGCAAGACAGTGACCCTGTCCAAACGAGGCAAAATACGAAGCGCTGTGTTCACCGTGACAGCGGATAACTTCTTCACCCTGTACGTCAATGGCCAGGCAGCCGGTAAGAGCAGCGAAGACATTGATAACTGGAAAAAGTTGAAGAAGATCGACGTGGCCAAATTCATCAAGCCAGGTGCAAACGTGATCGCGATCTCTGCAGTCAATGGCGGCACCACGGCCAGTCCGGCTGGCGTGTTGGGCCGGCTGTTGGTTGAATACGAAAAGGGTGAGGCGGTGTCTTCCTTGGTGGACATCAGTTGGAAGACAGCCAAGGCCCCGCAGGCAGGTTGGGAGACGACCGCGTTTGATGATAATGGCTGGGTGGCGGCAAGGAAAGTCGCTTCTTTCGGCGCAGGTGTATGGGGCAGATTTACTGGACCTGCGCCAAGTCCTGTTAAGGCCAATTCATTCTCTGGACAATGCACCGTGCCAGATAGCGTGGATCTGAGTCAGGCACGTGTTGTCCTTGACATGGATGAACTGTCGCAGGAAGATGCGGCACGGGTGACCCTCAACGGCCAGTATGTGGGCGGATTTATAGGGAAACCGTTCCGGCTTGACGTGACAAAGTCTCTCAAGCATGGTGTCAACACAGTCAAGATCGAACCCTTTGCACCGAAGTCCGTCCGGTTACAGGTCCTGGCAAAAGAGACATTGCAGGACTGCATTCTGCTTGGTCAATCCAACATGGTGGGCCAGGCCAGGCAGTCTTCTGAGATTGCGGGATACACGATCAGCAAGGTTCAGCGATGGCTGCACGAGGTGGCACTCAAGAAGATGGAGCCCGATACAGGGTTATATCATCCGGACGGCAATTTCAATTACCAGGATGCGTGGGCGGACTGCTATCCGTTCCTGGTGTGGGCAGCGTGGTTGACAGATCTCGATGCCCTGAACGGCCCGGTTCGTGGGGCGCTTCATGCAGAGATCAAGCAGTGTAAAAAGGGGTTCTTTACCGATCCAAAGAACACGTTTGGTGGCAGTGAATATGTGAAGGACGGGCTGATTGCCATTGTCGAGGTGACAGGCAAGGATGAATGGTTTGATCGCATGAAGGCCATTCAAGACGAGATATGGGCCAGGCCAACCATTGACACCAAGTACGGTAAGATTCCTTCTACGAATGTTGAGGTCAATGGCGAACAGATCCAGGCGCTTGTGCGTCTGTATACCATGACCGGAGAGACAAAGTACCTCAAATGGGCTGAGCGTCTTTCGGATTACTATTTATTGAAGGGCGATTTTGTGCCGACCCGACTTCGTGACCACGGCTGCGAGATCATTGGCGGCCTTGGCTTGCTGCTCGGTGTGGAGTCTGTTCACAATCCGGCCAAGGCAAAGCAATACCTTCCCCACATGAAAAAGATGCTGGATACCGTGCTTGATAAAGGTACCAACGAAGATGGCATCATGCACGATACCCTGGGACCCAAGGGTCGCCTCAGCGATGGGTGGGGCTATAATTATGTGGCATATCTTTGTTATGACTGGGTCGCAGAAGAGCCCGTTTACAGGGCACATATGGAGCAGGTCCTGCGTAACCTGGCAAAACCGGCCTACAAGAATCGTCAATGGGAGGGCAATTCTATTGACGGATTTGCCGACTCTGTGGAGGGCGGCATCTACATCATGAATCGCCTTCCAGTGGCTGAAGGCCTGGCATGGGCGGATCGAGAAGTGGCTGCCAATATTGTGTACGTCGACAAGGCCGATCACCTGTGGGGCACCATGAAACTGCAGTCCAATGGCGTTCGGACGGCCATCATGCATGCACTCATGCACACGCGCGGGGTCATTGCCCGTCCGTGGCAGCAGGGCCTGACACTGGGTGCGAGCCAGACGGAAGATGGGTTGGCAATTGTCCTCAAATCGAACATCGCCTACAAGGGCAAGCTGGTCTTTGACATCCCGCGACATCGTATCTATATGGGTTTCAAGCATGACTGGCCCCGCATGAACACCATGCCCGAATGGTTCACTGTTGAACCAGGCAAGTCGTATGTTGTCAAGAACCTCACAAGCGGATCGCAGGACACGTACAATGGAAAGCAGCTCCACGAAGGCTTACCCGTTGAGTTGCAGGCTGGACAAGAGAGACTGTTGCTGATTAAATGGTAGATCCATCAAGGCTTTGACCCGATCATAGATATAGAAAGTGAAACTCACATGAAACCACACGGTAACCCATGCACGGCAGACATCGTCAGTGCCAAAAGAAACAGACGATCCAGGATTAAACTTGGCGTGCGATACCTCATATGCCTTTTTGTTCTCATCGGGGCGAAGCAGGCGACAAGTCAATCGAGCAGTCTGGATGGCTACAATGTTGTCTGGACAGAACAGAGCAAAAATGCCAGTGAGTCCATGCCGCTGGTGGGGGGCGACATTGGCTGCAATGTGTGGGTAGAAAATGGGGATATTCTTTTATATATCCAAAGAAGTGGCTCTCTGAGTGAAAATGGCGAGTACTTGAAGATGGGAAGGTTTCGGGTGCAGTTGACGCCAAACCTTTTTGCAGATGACGCTGTGTTTCGTCAGGAATTAATACTGGCTGATGGTTTTATTGAGATTGAAGCCAAGAAGCCTGGTGGACCGAAGGTCCTGGTCAAATTGTGGGTCGATGTGCACAACCCCGTGGTCCATGTGGAGATAGAAGCGGATAAGAAAATTGAGGTGGTTGCTGCGTACGAGAGTTGGCGCACCGAGGACAAAGAGCTCTTGCCTGTGAGCATTAGAAGAGATCGTTTTACCTGCTTCAGTTTGGAAGGTTATCCCGGGAAGGTGATACGGGCCAAGGATCAAATATCCTCTACTGATAAGGGGATACTCTTTTATCACCGTAATCCCAAAGACAAACTGATCCCCGAGGTACTCATCAAACAGCAGGGTCTGGAAGCGTATGCAGATGACATTTGTGATGACATCAAAGACCGTACCTTTGGGGGCCTTCTGTTTGGCAAAGGCTTGATTCAGGCAGGCACAGGTCAGGGCACATATCAGATTACGCCCTATGAATCCTGGACACTAAAGAGTGAAAAGGCAAAGAGGAAACATCACATACTCATTGCCACACACATTGAGCAGGCCAAAACAACAGAGGGCTGGCATGAACATCTTTCTGAGACGGTCCATAAAGCCAGCGAAAACCATGGGGCAGCCTTTGATAAAACAGTCTCCTGGTGGCACGATTTTTGGAAACGCAGTTATATCTGTGTTAAACCAGACACCCCTGATGTTTCCAATCCAGTATGGCAGATGAGCCGCAACTATCAACTGTTCAGATACCAGCTTGGAGGTAACGCCTTTGGCGAGTATCCCACCAAGTTTAATGGGGGGAACCTCATTTACGACCCGGTGCTTGTGAATAAGGGTACGGCCTATGAACCTGATTGGAGACAGTGGGGCGGTGCCGTGCATACGGCACAGAATCAGCGTCTTTTGTATTGGCCCATGTTGAAGGCCGGAGATTATGATGCCATACTTGCTCAGTTTGAACTGTATCGCAAGGGTCTGCCTGGCGCCATTGCTCGGGTCAAGACACACTTTGGTCACAAAGGCGCGGTTTTTCCCGAGTACATGAGTGCCCCGGGCATCGTCTTTGGTGCTGGCTGGGGCTGGGAAGGCAATGGCCATCGTGCACGGGGTGAGGAAATCCCCTTTGGAGATCCTCGTGCTACAGGGGCGCGTGGTTATAATAGTCTGGCAGAGCAAGGTGTGATGGCCAACCAGTCCTGTGCCTATCATTGGGAATCGCAGGTTGAACATGCCTACATGATGTTGGAATATCACCGCTTTTCAGGCAGGGACATTTCCCAGTACATGCCCTTCATCAAAGCGGCGATTGTGTTCTTTGATGAGCATTACCAACTCCGCCAGAAAATGCGTACAGGTAAGCCTTTTGACGAACAGGGAAAACTGGTCATATTTCCCTCAACCTCTTGCGAATCATACCGCGGCGCCAAAAACCCGAGTGACTTGATTGCCGGACTGCGGGCCTGTCTGAATGGCCTATTAAGTTTGGACAAGACATATGTGTCTTCAGACGAGAAAGAATACTATCGCGGATTTCTAAGTAGAGTTCCGGAGTTTTCGTTTGATGAGCAAGACGGTAAAAAAACCATAAAACCGGCTGAGACCTGGCTAAAAGAATCAAACCAGGAATTACCCCAGTTTTATTCTTTGTTTCCCTTTGATCAGTTTCAGCTTGGAGATGAGGAAATTCAGACATTTAAAAACACCTATGAGCTGGCACCCGCATTTCGCAAAGGTAAAATTCAAAGCTGGCATCAGGATGGGATCTTTTTTGCCCGTATGGGCATGACCAAGGAGGCCGCTGATTACAACACCAGAAAACTGCAGGACAGTTCGCGACGGTATCCCACATTCTGGGGACCAGGTCACGACTGGGTGCCTGATCACAACTGGGGAGGCTCAGGCATGATAGGCCTTCAGGAAATGCTGATGCAAACCAGTGGCGATAAAATCCTCCTGTTTCCGGCCTGGCCAAAAGAGTGGGATGTTGACTTCAAATTACATGCCCCCAACAAAACAACGGTCGAGGGCGTTTTAAAAAATGGAAAACTCATTAAACTAGAGGTGTCTCCTGAAAGCAGACGGAAGGATGTAGTCATTCATGCCCTATTTACACAAAGGCCTTGACACCCATAAGTTCTTTCTCAGGAATCACCTTTTTGAAGCCGGCATCGTAAAGGCGTTTTGTTACGCCAGAGACAAAGCTATGTCCATTTTTTACGGTATGGGGATTACCTGTATAGTGAAAAAGTTGCCCTCTCTTTTTCAAGACCCGTTTCAACTGTCTGTAAAAGTCATAGGCATAAAGCCCACCCGCCAAGGAAAAACGTGGTGGATCGTGAATAACGGCATCAAAAGCATCGTCTTCACAGGTCTTGATAAAGTCACCACTATCCATGTGTTTCTGAATAATCGCGTCATTTTGATAAAGGCCTAAGGACCAGGGGTTTTCTGTTCTCAGTTGCATGATATCGGCATTGATTTCAACGGTCACTGTCTGTTGACACCCCAACTTGGCACTGCGGATGGCACTATAGCCAAGACCACTGCAAGTATCCAAAACTAAGGCACCCTTTTTTACCACAGTCTCGGCCATTCGACCGGCACTCTCAAAGGGGCAGATCCCCTTCGAGATATGCAGCTTTACTCCGCTCGTTTCAAGATAGGGAGCCGTATCCGTAGGGACCAGTTTGACATAATTCGTATTACGGATTTCAAGCAGACGCAAGCTAAGACCATCGTGCACATAAATACGGGTTTTTCGTTTCTTGATCGTTTCAAGCTGTTTCAGACTGACCGTCGCCCCATCATCGAGTACCAAGACCTGACCATCAATACGCAGGCGTATCTCAGTCAGATTGAGATCGCAAGACAAGAGAATTGAGCATTGCTTCGTTTGAATTGCGTGAATGGCAATCCTCGCTGTCTCTGCGTAAAAATAGTACATCAAGCGTTACTTTCTGTATGGTTATTAACGAAGCTACCGTTTCGGTATAAGAAACATCGAATAAAAGTGGAAAGAAACCTGGAAGGAAGCTTGATTTCCAGGAAGAAATGCAACTATAGACCTTAAGACGAAGACGGTCAAGGGAATAGCCAATTCCTAGTGAAGATTGCGGTTTTTTGGGGTAGAGGTGTATACTTTGGCACCCCGTTGATTTACAGCCTTGAGAATCCCGGATTGAATCGGATATTGCAACGATCATTCGTTTGGGCTATCCTTAGGGAGAAGTTTGTTTTTGCGTGCTAGACATAACCACGCTCACGCGTAGAAGGAGATTCTTGTGGTAGTGAAAAGAAATATGCTGGCCCTAATGATCTGTTGGCTGGCCGCGATTCCAACGGCGCTGGCAGGGGATGCACGTGTGGTGAAACGATCTGATGTGGTCTTTATGTACCAGGCGGACCAGGCAACATACGCGGACTACGGGGCAACCGTGCTGGCCTGGGGCGGCAAGCCAACACCTAAGTCGCTTGAAGCAGCTGAGGGCGTCAGGTTTTTCGGTAGTGTGGGGATGGTTACGGAGTTTAGCCGTTACTATGAGCGTTTTCCCGAGACCTACGAACAGGGGCTCTGTCGGGACATTGATGGCCAGCCGGTGAAGGTGCCGTGGCTGACGGACCATCAACACAAGGGCGTTCCTTTCTGGTGGTGCTGTACTGCGCAGCCGTTGTTTCGGCAATACCTGAGCGAACGTGTGATCGAAACGGTAAAGGCAGGTGCGAATGGTGTGCATATTGACGATCACATGGGATCTGCCGGCGGTTTGTGGCTGGGGATCTGTTTTTGTGATCGTTGTGTTGATGGCTTTCGCGGATACCTCAAATCCCTGCCATCACGCGAATTGCAGCGTCTGGGTGTGGGGCGGCCGGAAGATTTCGATTTTCGGAAGGAGGTTAAACAGTGGATGATTACTGGCGATGCACAGCAGACACGTCGTGTGACTCAACATCCTCTGTGGCCGCAGTGGACAATCTATCAATGCCGGGCTGCCGCAGCCTGGATGCAGATGCTACGTGAGTTGGCAGAAAAAACAGCCGGGCGGGATGTGGCGTTTGGTGCCAATGCTGGGCTGCTCTGGCCGCGGCACCTGAGTGACTACCGGACGCTCAACTTGTTTAGTGCTGAGACGGACCACCATGCTGTCGGGAAGAAACTGACGGATTTGCCGCTGGTCGCCTATCGAATGGCCGATGCAGTACAGCGGCCCTATGCAGCTACTGCCAGTGGCCAGGATTGGGCCTTTATCAAGGCTCAGAATCTGCCGGGCCTGGTTCGGCCCTGGATAGCGTTGTCCTACGCTGCGGGCCATTGTTTTATGGCGCCGCATCGGCAATGGTGCTATACGACTGAAAAAGGCACGCATTGGTATTCTGGCCCCAAGGAGACCTTTGCGCCGTTGTATCAGTTCGTGCGAAGTCATACAAGTCTGCTGGATGGGTATGAGTCACACGCTGATTTGGGGATCGTCCTGCCGCATCGTGCACTGCTCAAGGAGTCGCAACGCTGGTTCAAACTTTGCAATCAAATATCTGCACAAGGCGTATCGTATCGTTTGCTGCTTGCCGGAGATGAAATTGTTGATCATTCGCTGTCTTCGAATGACCTGAGTTTGTGTGGTGTTCTGTTGATTCCAGATCGAGAGAATCTCTTGCCAGCAGATGGCAAACGGGTTACGCTGCGTATGGCAAAAGGGGGCTGTTTTGTCACGGTTTCGGAGGCTCTCGCCCAAATAGAACCGGCTGTGCAGGTTGAGGCGTCAGGTCAACTTCGTGCACTGGCACGCGTCAAACCCAATTCGGCAGTTGTCCATTTACTCAACTATGAGTATGATCCAGTACGTGATGACGTGACGACACAGAACGACGTTAGAGTGCGGTTGAACCTTTCCCAACTCGGTGTCCCTCAGGCCACCACCTGTCGCTGGATCACGCCGGATGCGGAGCCGATCGTGCTGCAGATTGTTGACGGCAGGGTACAGGTGCCAACTTTAGGTCTGTGGGGGCTCCTGGTCTTCGGGGCTCCGTGATATATTGTAAAGCATTCATTGGAAGACAAAAATGAAAACAAAATCTGTCGTAACACTCCTGTTCGTATGTCTATTGACACCGGCTTTTCTTCATGCCACTGTCATTAAACCGCTCGTGTCTGTCATTGATCTTGGTGTGGGGCAGACACATCAGGTTACTCTTCATGACGGTTCCACGGCCACAGTGGTCCTGCTGGAGTTGTTTGAAGAGCGGGACTTGGTTCGCCACGCCGTGCGCAGGGCTCAGGTCAAGATTAGAGTCAACGATCATATCGTGACTCTGGTTTCATCGACCTATCACTTGCCTACTGCCGTGGGTGATGTGCAGATCGACTGTCCGGTCACCAAGGGTTATCTGGAAAACAGCAGTAAGGCCAATGCCTGGGGCCTGGCCAAGGATGCACGTATTCGGCTCTGGCCTGCAAATTCGCCCTGGATTCGGCCAGACACATTCGTATATCCAGTCAAGCAGAAATGGTTTGCCACGGATACCCAGATGGCCAATGTTCCCTGTTATGTCAATGCGTGTGATGTGCCAGGCCGCGGAGAGATCTATTATCACTACGGTTTGGATTTTGGCGGATCAGAGGGATTGGTTGAAGTCGTGGCCGCCACAGACGGATTGGTGGTTTCCTCCCGTGAACAGGTGCTTGACGGCCATAAAAACAACACACCCGTCAGCCCTCGCTATGATGTGGTCTATATCCTTGATAACCGGGGTTGGTACTATCGCTACAGTCATCTTGATATGATTGCCACCCCAATGATTCCCGGCAAACGCGTCAAGATGGGCCAACGTATCGGACTGATCGGCAAGGAAGGCGGCAGTGGTGGCTGGTCTCATTTGCATTTTGGCATTTCGAGCCGTCAACCGTCCGGGTTGTGGGGGACGCAAAATGGATACGCCTTTATCTGGCAGGCGTACCAGCAGCAATACACTCCGGATATCATGGCAGTCGCTCGGCCGCATCACCTGGCCTACACCGGGGAATCCGTGTTGTTGGATGCGTCTAAGAGTTGGAGTAGGGCTGGCGAGATGACTCGATATGAGTGGACCTTCTGTGATGGAACAACTGCCAGGGGCCCAAAGACCGAACGAACCTACTCAAAAGCGGGTCAATACAGTGAGATTGTGAAGACCGTTGACTCCGCCGGACATGTGGCCTATGACTTTGCCGTGGTGTACGTGATTGATCGTCATCACCCGGATCGCATACCTCCGGCGATTAATGCAAATTACTTTCCCACCTTTGGTCTTAAGGCCGGGGATAAAGTGACATTTAAGGTGCGGTCCTTTCAAACGCAGCAGGGGGAAGAGATCTGGGATTTTGGGGACAACAGCAAGCCTGTTAACGTTAAATCGGATGGCAATGCTCAGCAGCACAACCCGGAAGGGTATGCGGTGACAACACATCGATACCAAAAATGCGGAGATTATATTGTCACGGTTCGGCGTAGCAATCAGCATGAACAGGAGGCTATTGGGCATGTCCAGGTGCGCGTAGAATGAGGGAGCTTGTCACTCCTTCAAAACAGCAGTAGTCGGTGCCTTCCAGTTGAAAGGTAACGCAGCGTTCGGATAGGCCCATGTGGCGAATTTTCGATCTGTCTTTTTGCCATAAAAGTAGTGATCTGTAAAATCCAATAGGGCCGCCCAATCCTCCTGGCCTTGGGCATGTTTACCGTCTCGCCAGTGCAGCCCGATTCGGTTTTGGACGCCTAGCCATTCGAAAACTACGGCAGCGGCTCGGTGTGTCAATTCAGTGCCATAGGGATTGGCCCAGTAATCCTGACGGGCGTGGCAATTCACAAAAGCTCGCGGTGCAATGGCTGCCTTGGCGAAATGTGCATCAAAGGGCAGGCGATCTTCCTTTCCGGCAAACTGGAAGTACTGGGGGCCGAACCAGTGTTCGTTTCGCCCAATGTGATGCCCGATTTTCTGCGGTTTCTGACTTTCTTCGAAGTAACGCAAACTGCCTGTGCCGGACGAATTGGGCGCTGTAATGGCAATTCGGTCGTCATACAGGCCTGCGCACAGGGCTGTTTTGCCTCCACGTGAATGGCCTGTTGCCACTACCTTGTCCATATCGACCAGGGCCAAATTGATCCAGTGCATTCAGTACCACACCGTGTCCCCAGCCCCAGACAGCCAGGGCAGCAAAATTGTATTCCGGATACAGGGGATAGACGCCGCCCGTTCGACCTGCCTTCTGATCATCCGATGCCAAATCCGTCCGATGAAATCGGCAGAGGAGATATTCACATCTGACTGCTTTGACGCTCGGATCGAAAGGGTCTGACGAACTGCTGCGTTCGGAAGGGGATTCTCTTGCGCGGAAAACGTTGGCAAACAGGCCAACATGGTCCACAGAAAAACCATCCAAAGTCGATCAGAGCATTTGAATGCTGTTTTCATTTTGTCAATCTCCTCGAATGACACATAGACTAGTTTACCGTGGCCTGTCTGGATTGAGTTTTCGGACGGACAATTCTTAGAGGCTTACCTAGCCTTGATGTCATAAGCCATGAGATATTCGCCATGGCGAATATAGAATCTGCCATTCGCAATAGACGGATGAGCCCAGAATGGACCCTCTCCCTTGGTTATCTGGAAACGGCTCACAATCTCAAAGGTTTCGGGGTTGCCCCGAACGAGGGCCACGTCTCCACTCTTCTCATTGTAGCAATACAGTATGTCGTCAGCATAGATCAGCGACCCCTTGTTGCCATCCCATCGTGTGTTGTATTGCTCTTTGCCATCTTCCCAGCGGATGCAGGCCCAGTTGTCGCAGCTGTTACTCGTCCAGTTTGAGCCATAGAGATAGCCATTGTGCAGGATGACGCCTCCGTGGTGCACATCAAGGGCCGTGTCAGTCCACAGACGCTGAATCTGGGTGCCGTTTGCATTGAGTTGAAGCATGGCACCACCATTATTATAGCCACTGGTCGTGTGGATTTGTCCATTGTGAAAGATTGGCGCATTGGCATTAACAGTCCGTTTCCTATCGGTATGATAGGTGTCAAACTCATCCCGCCACAGCAGTTTGCCAGTGTATGCATCCAGTCCCACCACCGAATCTCTGAGCATGGTTACAATGATACGACGACCGACCCAGTTGAACACAAGGGGATTACAGTAGGTTGACGACTGATTGAGTTCTTTGCATTCCCAGACCATCTCGCCGGTCTTTTTGTGCAGGGCAATAATACTGGCGGTCCTGCCTCCCGGTGTACAAATGACGTTGTCTCCGTCAATTAGGAGGTTTTCGGACATGCCCCAAAGGGGGAATTGCCCGCAGTAGAGATCCACTGTATCAAACGACCATAGGCTATCCCCGGTCTTTGCATCCAGGCATGACACCACGCCCATGCCACTCATGAGGTGAAGACGCTGGCCCTCCACCGTGGGCGTGCAGCGTGCGGCTCGGTAGGACCGGTTCCATTCCGGCCCATAGCTGACCTTCCAGAGCTGCTCGCCCTGCAGGTTAAATGCAAAGACATAGCCCTGTCCCCAATGTTGCTGCCGTCCAATTATGACAAATCATGGCTATACTGCGCAGACTTTTATACGATGCATGGAGAGAAAACTTATAATTTCTATCCTGCAATAATATCTTGTTCCAGATAGTCAGATGATTATAATGTTTGTGGCCTTCCTTGGCCGATATTGTTGTTGCCCTCCTTGGCTTGATTTCCCATAAAAAGCCAAGGAGGACTACACTATGACTACGATAGCCACTCAAGAGAAAGGTTTCAAGAATCCTTTTGATAACATCGCCGATCCTTTTCTCCAGAAAACAGGTTTGCCCTTTGCCTCTGTTTTGGATGCTCACACCATCCAACAGACCTTTCAA
>Ga0307990_1002137_pt1 | contig 16045 bp, 9 predicted proteins | sample EllFjometagen129_FD_203168 | JGI IMG/M metagenome (GOLD analysis project Ga0307990, IMG submission 203168) | Marine microbial communities from Ellis Fjord, Antarctic Ocean - #129 | ecosystem: Environmental > Aquatic > Marine > Unclassified | place: Southern Ocean | collected 2014-10-08
CATTTCACTCGAACCCGTGAACCCTTGACCCCTTGAACCCTCTTGGATCACACCGACTCACTTGAAGATTATTCACTTGACTTGCCTTAATTTGCTACAACTAATCGGGAGATGATCCTTATTTTTTAGCTACAGCCAAACATCTCTGAATGTGATTGTAGCTATTTTATTTTAACCACCTTATTTTTTACAATCAAAAAAAAACGGCGTCAGGTCTTCACAGCCTGTTGTCTTAAGACGATGAATGACGAAAGCCCTATCTTGCAACTCGAAGAGGTGCATACATATTATGGCAATATTCACGCCCTTAAAGGCCTACCTGGGGGATTAACCACCGCATCTTTTTCCGAAAGGTTCCTTTTTTTAACCGTAAACTCGTTTCATCCCTGCCTGTGCGTGCCCGCACCTGTCTGCGTGCATCGCACAGGCAGGCGCAGACAAGTCTCCCAAATTTCTATTTTCCAATTTCCTCGCTTGGCGGGTTCTTCGACCCCGTCGTCGGGATCTACGCTTCGCTTCGACAAGTTTCAAGCCGCGAACGGATACCTATATTTTTAACCCAAATTTTGGATTTTACCCTGTTTTAAATTTTTCCCTTGACTTATAATTCTATGTTTCGTTTAATAAAATTGCAATTTTGTCAATTGTTTTACCTGTATTTAAATAAGATATCACACATAAGGCTGAGAAAAGGCTAAGATTCTTTGTTCTAAGGCTAAAATGTTTAGGGCATCATTTTCATATCGATATTTCCACACCTATTATAAGACTGAGTAGTTGAACCGCATCTGAACCGCAGGTTACTTATGACTCGTTTGGTCTCCTTTTAAAGTTACGAACTCCTGAAACAACGCCTGGGCAATCTTTAACCGCTTTAATTTTAAAAAAGATTGCCATATTAAGTTCGCTGTATCTATTCAGCCACTAAGACACAAGAACGCTAAGAAAAGACTGATATCAATAAAGAATTACATATGTGACCAGGCTTTCTCTATAATATCAATACATCAAATACCAAGCAGACTAATCAATGTAATAATTTCATAATCTTTGTGACTTAGTGCCTTTGTGGCAAAATGACTGAGCTACAAACAAAACTAATTATCAATTAGTCATAGGGAGCGGTTTATGTCAAGGCTTTATAAGGCTGTAACCATGGGCTTGCTGACAGGTTTAATAGGTATAACCCTGATTCCTATCCTGTTTGAACTTGAAAAAAATATTGGACTGGGCTTACTGTTTAAGCTACGGGGTCCAAGAAAAGCCCCTTCTGAAGTCATTATAGTAACCATGGACAAATCCACAGCAGATAATCTCTCCCTGCCGACAAACCCGGAAAAATGGCCTCGCTCCCTTCATACAACACTCATTGAAAAACTGACCAAAGAAGGTGCCTCAGTTATTGCCTTTGATATCATTTTCCATAAATCCCATTCAACAAAACACGATAATCTACTTGCTAAAGCAATTAGTAAGGCAGGTAATGTTGTCTTATGTGAATGCCTCAAAAAAGAGACAATTCCCGTAACTGACAAAAAAGGTAAGCAAACAGGGGAGCTTAATGTTGAAAAACTGGAATCACCTACCCCTACACTTGCTCAAGCAGCTGCTGCCTTAGCCCCCTTCCCCCTTCCTAAAGTGCCTGTTAAGGTTAGTCAATACTGGTTAATAAAAACGGGCGTTGTTAATACTCCAACCTTACCGGTTGTGGCTTTTCAAATATTCGCATTGGATGTGTATGATGAGTTTGTTCAATTGCTGAAGGGAATTTCCCCAGCTTTTATTGAACAGCTACCTGTTGACAAGAATACAATCTTAGAATCCAAAGGAGTAAAAAAGTTCATATTGATGCTGAGAAATATTTTTAAAAACAACCCATTGATTGTTGAAAAAATCTTAGACAATTTGAAAGATCAAACTATACAGCCTGTTGACCTTAAAAAAAATCAACTCCTTATATCCCTTTTTAAGATGTATCAGGGCCCGCATAGTCACTACCTCAATTTTTATGGGCCGCCTGGAGCTATTACCACTGTTCCATATTATCAAATACTACAGGGTAAGAAAAAAATCCCTGTCAATCAAAAGATAACTAAACTAAATGGCAAGGCTATATTTATTGGACTTTCAGAACAATTACGACCACAACAAAAAGATGGTTTTCATACAGTTTTTTCTCAGGTAAGCGGCTTAGGTTTAGATATTAGCGGCGTTGAAATTGCAGCAACGGCATTCGCAAATTTGTTAGAGGACATGCCAGTCAAGTCACTCAGTCTTTTCTCTCACCTCGCAACTATTTTTCTCTGGGGTATGGCGCTGGGCCTTCTTTGTCTTCTTTTTTCTCCTTCCATCTCAGCTGTGAGTGTCTCTGCGTTGGGCGTTTTTTATTTATCAGCTTCCTACTATCAATTCAAGTATAGCGGCATTTGGCATCCAATTGTTATCCCTTTATTGTTTCAAGCACCCCTTGCCTTCTTTAGTGCGGTGTTATGGAAATACTTCGATACAAACAGGGAGCGAAAAAATACCAGAAGGGCCCTTGGATACTATTTGCCTGATAAGATAGTAGACCAATTAGTAAACAATATGTCGGATATCAAAACAGAAGGTCAAATTGTTTATGGTACCTGTTTGATGACAGATGCAGAACAATACACTGCTTTATCAGAGGCTATGGATCCAAAGGAACTTAGTAGTTTTATGAATGAATACTATAAATTAATTTTTGAGCCTGTAAAGGAATACAACGGGTCCGTTTCAGACATTATAGGGGATTCTATGCTTGCATTATGGTCAACAACACAACCTGACACCACTCTTAGAAATCAGGCCTGTCTTGCGGCATTAGATATTGCAAAAGCAGTATGTCAATTTAATCAATCCCAAGGCACCTTCCAACTTCCAACCCGCATAGCCTTACATTCAGGACAAATGTCTATGGGCAATATTGGCGCCATTGACCATTATGAGTATCGCCCTGTTGGGGACATTGTCAATACAGTTTCAAGGTTAGAGGGACTGAATAAATACCTTGGCACCCGTATACTGGTAACTGAAGATGTAGTCTACCAACTGGATGGCTTTCTAACAAGAAGGCTTGGTAAGTTTCTCCTGGTCGGAAAATCAAAACCGATTGTTGTTCATGAGTTATTGTGTCTCGTGGAAAAATCTAATGAAAAGCAAAGAAGACTTTGCGAAACCTTTTCTAAAGCTCTTATTGCCTATACGGGGAGATCCTGGGAAGATGCAATAGAGATGTTTTATGAATCTACGAAAATAAATAAATATGATGGTCCTTCTACTTTTTATTTAGAGTTTTGCAAAAAATATAAGAATAACCCTCCGGGGGAAATGTGGGATGGGTTGGTTCGCCTGAATGATAAATAAAAGGGGGAAAAAAATGAAAAACTGTAAAAACTTGCACGTAATTCTCGCAATACTAATCACTGTGTTATTGAGCGGCCTTTCAAATACAAATGTAGTTGCAGAAACATATGATAATTGGGTTGCCAAGGTTGTGTCCGTGCAAGGTAGCGTTCAGGCGCGAAAATCAAGGGAAACGCAATGGATATCAGTTAGATTAAATGATACATATAACCCTGGCGACATGATCCGTGTTCAGGAGAGAAGCAGGGCAGCCATTGTTCTACAAAATAAAACCATCCTTCGCCTTGATCAAAATACAACTATAGTTTTTTCCACAGTAAGAAAAAAACAAACCTCTTTAATAAAATTGATTAGTGGCGCTGTAAATTTTTTCAGCCGCTTCCCCACAAACCTAAAGGTGATTACACCCTTTGTTAATGCATCAATAGAGGGCACAGAGTTCTTTGTTAAGGTTGATGACAGTAAAACCTTTCTGTCGGTTTTCAAAGGACGTGTAGTAGCCAGTAATGAGTTGGGAAGCATTACCATGATAAGCGGGCAATCGTCTATAGTTGAGAAGAATCATAAACCTATTCCATATATGATAGTCCATCCCAGAGATTCAGTTCAATGGGCCATCTATTACCCACCTATTTTTTACTACAGCCCATCCGATTTCCTTGAGTTCAATAAAATAAGGTGGCAAAAAATAGTTAAAAAATCCATAGAGGCTTACTGGGAGGGTGAGATTACGAAGGCTTTTTCTATCCTTAAAGAAGCCCCAAACGATATTCACAATCCACGTTTTTTCACCTATTACGCTGCATTACTATTATCTGTTGGGCGGGTTGATGAGGCAAAGTCGAATATTCAAAAGGCCCTCATTGCTGATAGCGCTAATAGTCTTGCATTTTCTCTTCAGTCAATCATAGCAGTGGCACAAAATAATAAAGATAAGGCCCTTATTCTCGCAGAAAAGGCCGTTAAGGGAGCTCCAAATTCTGTTGCCTCACAAATTGCGCTCTCTTATGCCAGACAAGCCAGTTATGATCTTCCAGGTGCATTGGCCAGTAGTAAAAAGGCAGTAGAAACAGCCCCGGATAATGCCCTTGCACAAGCGCGCTTGGCAGAGCTTTGGCTATCAGTAGGGGAGCTTGATAAAGCTGTTAATGCAGCACAAAGGGCTGTTTTATTGAATCCCAATGTTTCTCACTCACAGACTGTGTTAGGATTTGCCTACCTTACACAGATAAAACCCAAGGATTCAAAGAATGCCTTTGGAAAAGCTATCGAATTAGATCAGGCAGCCCCTTTGCCTCGGCTCGGTCTTGGGCTGGCAAAGATCCGCGAGAGTGACCTGAATGAAGGTAGGAGCGAGATTGAGGTTGCTGTAAGCCTTGACCCATACAATTCACTTATGCGCAGCTATCTTGGTAAGGCATATTTTGAAGAAAAACGTGATGGGCTTGCTGAAGAAGAATTTGCCATCGCCAAGACACTTGATCCGCTTGATCCAACACCCTATTTCTATGACGCCATTCAAAAACAGACCCAAAACCGTCCAGTCGAGGCATTGCATAACTTACAGAAATCCATAGAGTTGAATGACAACCGTGCTGTCTACCGGTCTCGTCTAATGTTAGATCAGGACCTTGCAGCACGTAGCGCCGGCTTGGCGCGTATTTATGGAGATCTTGGGTTTAATCAGCTTGCACTGGTAGAGGGCTGGAAATCACTTAGCTTTGATCAAGGAAACTATTCCGCCCATAGGTTTTTGGCAGACTCATACGGTAGCCTGCCCAGGCACGAGATCGCCAGAGTTAACGAATTACTCCAGTCTCAACTTCTTCAGCCAATTAACATAACGCCTGTTCAACCACAGCTTGCAGAGAGCAATCTGTTCATACTGGAGGGAACCGGCCCAACAGATCCCTCTTTCACCGAATTTAACCCACTCTTCAATAGGAACCGATTTGCATTACAAGGGAGTGGGGTCATCGGCGGTAACCAAACATTAGGGGACGAAATAGTCCATTCCGCTGTTTTAGATAAATTTTCCTACAGCTTAGGCCAATTCCACTACAAAACCGATGGGTTCCGTGAAAACAACGACTTAGAGCAAAACATTTATAATGCCTTCGCCCAGATAAACCTTAACCATAAAACAAGCATTCAAGGGGAATTTCGTTATACAGAAAGCGAAAAAGGAGACCTTGAAATCATCTTCAATAAATCCTTTATGCCAACCTTAAGACAAAAAGAACAGGTACGGTCCACAAGGTTTGGTTTTCATCATGCGTTTACACCTCGATCTGATATTATAGCCTCTTTTAGTTACCAAAATGCAAATCTTTATACAGATGTTATACCAGATTTTTTTGCCATCGATAGTGACATAAATCACTACACAGGCGAGTTCCGATACCTTTTTCATTCTAAACGCTTTAACATTACCGGCGGCGCAGGGCATCGTAAATTAGATGATATTGAAACAACTGATTACGCAGGATTTCCTATAAAGGAAGATGATGAAACAAAATACAGTAATCTTTATTTATACTCAGACATAGATCTCCTGAAAAACCTCAGTTTAACAATTGGAGGCAGTGGGGATTTTCTAAAAGGAGAATCTAAAGATGAGGACTGCAACCAATTCAATCCAAAATTCGGGGTGATTTGGAGTCCTGCTCCTGCAACTATTTTAAGGGCGGCTGCCTTTAGAACATTGCAAAGACCGATACTATCGAGACAAAATGCTGACCCCAGCCTTGAGCCAACTCAGGTGGCCGGATTCAATCAGTTCTTTTTCGGCGCCCGAGGTGATAAGGCATGGCGATATGGCCTTGCCGTAGACCACAGATTTTCTTACAACATCTATGTCGGGGCAGAGTTATCCTTTAGGGGTCTGGACGTAGTGTTTAAAGACCCCACTGTGCCGGACCCTGTTTTTCACCGCGATTGGAAGGAACGTATGAGTCGGGCCTATCTTTACTTTACCCCATTTACCTGGTTATCGTTGAGCGCTGAGTATCTGTACGAGCGTTTTGAAAGGGATATATCAGAGGGGTTCATAGGTGTTGAGGAATTTGAAAAGCTCCGCACCCACAGGATTCCCCTCGGTATTCGATACTTTCATCCATGCGGATTCAGCGCTTCCTTGAAGGCAACCTACTTAAACCAGGAAGGCAATTTCATAGTTCCTCAAGAATTTACCTACTCAATTGACCAAGGAGATGACCAATTCTGGATTATTGACACCTCTATCAGCTACCGTTTGCCCAAACGATATGGCCTTGTCAGCGTGGTGGGCAAAAACCTGTTAAACGAGGAATTTAATTTTCAGGACACTGATCCTGGAAACCCCAGAATAGCTCCGGATCGACTAATTCTACTCAAGTTAACGCTGTCATTTTAAATAAGATTTATATTACCACAAAGACACTAAGCCACAAATATTATGAAATTATTGCATTGATGGGCCTGCTTAATACGTGGTGTATTGATAGTATTGAGAAAATCTAGCCGCATATGTATTTCTTTACTGATATTAGTCTTTTCTTCGTGCTTTCGTGTCTTAGTGGCTCCTAAGTAACTTACTGCATGTTGTGGTAAAATAAAACTTAATCTACAACATACAGAGATAGATAAATTATGATTTTGGTACTCAAGTTACTTCCGTATATAACTCCGAAGCGAAGCGTCGGGGTCATTTGCTGAATAGATACAAGATTTATAAAAAGGGAGAAAGGAGGTGAACTAAAAGATACAAGGACGCTTTTGACCTGAATTAGACGTAGAAGGTCATTGCTTATTTAATTTTAACATTTAAAACGTAGAGGAGGAGAAAAAATGATAACAGGAGAATATATGGTTGTCAAGATATTTGGAGATGGACATATAGAGGTTGAAAATGATCATAAGGAAAAGGTAGATCCTGAACCTGTTGAACGGGGTCAGTACCTTCCAGGGCCTATAAATACCTATCACCAGGGCTTATGGTATTCCGGCAGCCCAATATGTTTCTGGCACGGAGGGCAAAGATACTGTATTAATAGATGAAGAATAGCTTATCCTTTATGCTTATTTCTTAAAAAAAAGGGATATGCATTTCTCATGACCAGGCTGCCCGGACCAGACACACTTTTAATATATTGTTTCGGGCCTTACCTATTCTATCGATGCCTCTTTTACGGGCAGCTCGGCCTTCATAAATCCCGCCATGCTAAAATGACTTAACGGAACAGCAAAGGTACACGCAATAGAAAAAACACCTCGCCAACTTAACTTTTTTTGTATTAGTGCAGCCACAAAGTCACGAAGACACTAAGACTATAAAATAATTCATTATTTCTCATTCACATAAGCCGGGAGCCACAAGGATTACAAGGATTAATATGGAATTACCTTGCGCTATTGAGGCTATCTATAGTAATCATTTTGTACACTTATATAAAATCGGATTAGGTAATGTATGAAATATTCTCTCAAACAGACGACAAAACAATTTTTTCATCACCGGACAGCACAATATTAGAGGCTACACTCAAGGCCAAAATCAAACACATTCATGTTTGTGGGGGAAATGCCAGATGTTCAACCTGCCGGGTTTATGTTATTAATGGATTAGACAACTGTCTGCCTCGGAATGAAAAAGAAAAGCAGGTAGCTGAGAAAATGGGATTCCCAGAAAATATTCGATTAGCCTGCCAAACAAAAATACGTGGGAATATCACTATTAGACGTCAAGTTGTTGATGACCTGGATATAAAAATCATATTAAAGCAATTCGGAGATACGTCTGGCACAAAGCTTGGACAAGAAAAAGATCTTTCGATTCTCTTTACTGATATCGAAAACTACTCCCAATTTGCCGAGGCCTTGCCTGCCTATGACGTGGTGCATGTTTTAAATCGATACTATCAAACTATGAACGATATTATTGTTCAACACAAAGGCATTATCAGCGATGTGGCAGGAGACGGTATATTGGCCTTGTTTGGGGTAATAGAAGATAGCAAAAACCTTGTATTAGATGCCGTTAATACAGTTCGAGCAATGCACACGGCCTTAACTCAGTTTAATGCTTATCTCAATCAAATATACGGCCGTTCTTTTGTGATAAGGGCAGGAATTAATTTTGGAAAAGTCATTGTCGGAAGTTTTGATACTGGCATGATGAGTAAAGTTTCCGCTATTGGAGACGCAGTTAACATGGCAAGCCGGATAGAAACGTCAAATAAGGATTTTGGCACGCAACTGCTGATTTCACAATCAGCCTATGAGGAAATAAAGGGGTTGGTAGAGCCCGATAAAATGTATCGCGCGAGATTAAAAGGTAAGTCTGGAGAGCACCTTCTGTATGCCATTAAAGTTTGAATCATCGTAACCATTCATAGACAGTCACGCATCAAATCTCTTTCTTTATATACGCTTTAAGGCAATATTTTCTATTGCACTTTTTAGGGCCCCAATGCCTTCACTTATATCGGATCGGCCAGGCGCCGGAGTCGCAAACCATTTCCGTAAAGGCGGTTTGGACGGAGTTTTCCTTTCTTCCACCACGCCCTTTATCTTTATCCTTCTCCTCCCTGCCTGAATAATCAATCGGTTTCTAAACCGGGAGTAACTTACTCTTCTTATTTCCTCAGCCGGCACAAATATTTTCTCTACCGGCGAGGTCACCAAAAAACCTTCAGGTGTCACATCAACATACTGCTCGTCTGCGGTCCTTCGATCCATAAAATAAATAAGCCCTATCCAACTGGGTAGCAATAGGACAAAAAGAATCCCTATTCCCTGCAAGAATATCCCAATGGCAAAGACGACAATCTCTATAACAAGCTTGAGCATGGTAGGGGCCTGGAAAACAGTTGATTCCATAATAGCCATAAACATAGGCGCAAAATAATATATCCCTGCGCCTATGGCCGCCACCTGAATAAGAAAGATTAGAAACAGCCATATCCTGGCATACCTTCTGCGGGTAAAGAAAAAACTCTGCCCGGCAGGCGGTTCTTTCCATCGTGGCCCTTTAAATGCAGAAGTCACATGATACCCAAATGCTTCAAACAGGGAATACATGACCGGAACTACCATAAGGGTTAAAACCGTCGCAAATGCTATACCAAAGATTATGACAACCCCCATTCCCTCCCACAGCTCGTCCGTTATGGTGAGTGTTATTATACCACCTATGGTGGAAAGCGTAGTAGAAATGATGGGCCTCAACCGCTGCAAACCTGCGGCTATAATGGCATTAAAGATACTCATCTCCTTGTCACGCATTCGGTTGATACAGTCTACGAGTACTATAGAGTCATTAACTACAATCCCGGTCAGGCCCACCAGCCCAACAAAGCCCATGATGGAAAAATTGTTTCCCGTAACAAGTAGCCCAAACATGGCTCCCACAATTGAGAGAGGAAGTGCGGTCATAATGGCAAGGGGTTGGAAATATGAATTAAATTGTGTAACAAGGAGTGTAAAGATGAGGATAAATGATACTATATAGGCTAGTTTAAGGCTTGCAAAGGACTCCTCTGTCTCATGGTATTCTCCTGAAAGGTCAAATGCATAACCATTAGGCAGCTTGTATTCGTCAAGTATTTTCTTGAGATCCGTAGTAATTTCCACTGCGGATCGTTGTTCGTTCCGTGCTGAAACCCGCACCACCCTTCTTCGATCTACGTGCCCTATACTGTTTATACCAGGTCCCTGGTTGAAACCGGCAATATTGGATAAGGGCACCAGCTCACCCGACCTTGACCGTACCTTGACCTTTTCCAGCATCATAGTGCTGGTCCTGGATTCCGGCGAGAACCGAACCTTCAGATCATATTTCTTTGATACATCCAACTCGTCCCTGAATTCCCGTATATCCAGGCCGGCCGTGGCTCCCCTTAACCCCATGGCCACCATATCCAGCGGCACATCCAACATGGCCGCCGAATCCCGATCTACCTGTACCCTAAGCTCAGGGGGTGCGTTGGAAAAATCATCCTTTATGTCGGCTATTCCAGGAATTCGTGTAAGAATACCCTTCACGTCCTCCGTTATATGACGAAGCGTTTCTATCTCAGGTCCAATCACTTTTACCACGATAGGAGCAAAGGCAGGGGGTCCCCATGAAAGGGGGCGGAAACGTATCACAGCTCCAGGTATTGTATCTAATTTAGGGCGTATACGCTTCTCAATCTCCTTGTGGGACGGCCGGGCATACTCCTTTCCGTCAAGAAGCTCAATCGTTACCTCAGCATAATTGCTTATTTTTCCTGATCCGAATGATATCTCATAGGCGCTTTGCCCCTTTGCACCTGCAGTCGATACTACTTGAACCGCTTCGGGCACATTTTCTTTCACTATCTTTTCGATTTGAAGCGCTATATCATTTGTAATGTCCACATCAGTCCCTGGTGGTGTTTCCACAGTGATATAAATATAATCAAAATCTATACTTGGAAACATCTCTATCTTTATCACCTTCATGCCAATTAGGCTTACGGCCCATGCAAGGCTCAATATGGTAAAAAGCACGATAATGAAACGATGATTCAATGCCCAGGAAACGCCACTAACATAGAGTTTCTTAAGGCTAACAAGATCCTCCTCAGGCCTGATTACCCTACCCTTCTTTACTGTTCTCTTCATGAACCGGGCAAGGACGAGTGGGTTTGCTATCAACGAAATAATCAGAGATGCAGAAAGCGCTATGATGACCGTTTTGGGTAGATAGCCCATGTATTCTCCTGTAGTACCGGTCATGAGAAGCATGGGCAGGAATGCAGCCATTGTAGTCAGTGTGGCCGAGATAACCGGAGCTGCTATCTCAGAAACTCCATCTATCACAGCAGTCAGTCTATCCTTGCCAAGCTGATAGTGGTGATATACGTTTTCCACAACAATTATAGCGTTGTCTACCAGGAGCCCAATACATAGAACCAGTGCAAAACGAACCATATTGTTGTTTGTTTGACCGAACACCTTGAGGAGTATGAATGCTACTAAGAGCGACAAAGGGATGGAAAGAGATGTAATGACAGAATTCCTCAGACCCATGGCAAAGTATAGCACAATAATGACGATTATCAGCCCCGTCACGGCAGAATTGTTCATCACATCAAAGCCCTGCTGAATATATTTTGCCTGATCCGCAGTTGTAATGATACGAACACCTGCAGGAAAACTCCCCTGAAGCTCCTTTATCTTCCGGCGAACCTTGGCCGAGGTCTCCAGAATATTTGCGCCTGTCCTTTTTTTAACGGCAATGGAGACGGAAGATTCACCGTCCACCCTTGAATAGCTTACCTCTTCGGTATGACCATCCTTTACAGTCCCCACATTTCCCAGAAAAACTACCCTGTCCCCTTTTCTAATAAGCGGCACACGGGTATAATCCTGCACATTTTTTATCTCTGTCAATGTTCTTAGCATCAACCGGCGCCCAGCAAGGTTGACCATGCCTCCTGGAATATTTATATCCGCCTGCTTTACCGCATTAAACACATCAAGTATGGTCAGTCCATATTGATTGAGCCTTTCCGGGTCCAGATAAATCTGTATTTCTCTTGTAAGCCCTCCTGCCACATCCGTAGAGAGCACCTCCGGCAGGAGTTCTATCTCATCTGCCACGTCTTCGGCCAGCCTCTTGAGCCGGATTGGATCCATGTCCCCTACAACTGAAATAAGTATGACAGGGACGTCCGTGAGATTTACTTCCTCTACAGTACTATCTTCCACTTCGTCAGGGAGATCTTTTCTCGCATCTGTTACCTTTTCCCTTACCCTTTGAAGTGACCGCTCCAGGTCCGCATCAACATCAAAGTCAATTACGATCACCGAGACAGATTCTTTTGATGATGACCGCATCTCTTCCACATTCTTGATATCGCTTAGTTCCTCTTCGAGGGGGTTTGTTACAAGGCTCTCAATCTCGCTGGGTGAGGCCCCTGGATAAGAGGTAATAATGATGGCATGAGGGGCTGATATTTCAGGCTCGCCCTCCTTGGGCAGGGATTGGTAGGCAAATGTTCCTGCCACTATAGGCAGAACTATAACCAGTAGAGTAAAGATGCGGCCATGACCGATAATAAAACGAAAGATACTCATAACACCTCGTCTTTTTCAGTAGATGAAAGCATTATACTGTTTCCTGGCTTGAGGTATTGCCCTCCGGTTACCACCAGTTTGTCTCCTGGGATTAATCCTTTCAATATCTGAATTAGTGCGCCTTCACTCCTGCCTGTTTCTATCTCACGGACTTGAGCCTTTTGATTTGGACCAACTACAAAAATCTCTTTTCTGTCCTTCCTATAGAGCACCGCACTCTGTGGTATCATAATTGCGTCATGTATCACCGCGGTAGTCAAATGAACGTTGGCGGTCATGCCCGCCTTGAGAAAGAGGTTTGAATTCTCTACCAAAATTTCTACTTCAAACGTGTTTGTCCGTTCATCTGCCTTAATCCCTATCCGGTCTATGTGGCCCTTAAGTACGGATTCTGGAGATGCATCTATGATGACGGAAACAGGATCTTCCCAGTCAAGATGCACGTAATCCCTCTCCGTAAGATAGATTCTTACTCGCATAGGATCCAGGTCTATTAGTGTCATAACAGGTTGTCCTACGCCCACTGCCTGTCCTTTTTCAACCATACGGGAGGCAATTAAACCGGAAAAAGGAGCGCTGATTCGTGTTTCATTAAGACGTTCCTCTGCAATTTCTACAAGAACCTTCCCATGGGCTACTGATGCATGGGACGCCTTGAAGTCCGCCTCGGATTTCTCAAAGGCATTCTGTGAAATAACGTTTCTCGTCAAAAGATTTCTTGAACGCTCAAAACTCTTTTCCATGGCATCCAAACGGGCCTGCCTTACATCGAGGTTTGCCTCTGCCTCCTTAAGGGCAAGCCGATAATCCGTCTGATCTATTCTAACAAGGGTTCGCCCGTTTTCTACCCTGTCACCAATATCAGCGTTGTACGACTCAACTACCCCTCCTACCTCGGCTGAAAGGGTAACCTCCCGGTTTGGCACAAGCCGTCCGACCAATTCAACTATTAGTGGAAAATCGTGATTTTCGATCTCCATTACGCTCACAGGGACAGGCTTTTCTTCTTTCTGTATGTCCCCCTCACTTTGTTGTGAACAGGAGGTCAGAAAGATTAGACAGATGGTAATGTTTATCATGCATTGAAATCTTTTCATGGATATATTTCTCTCATTAGTTAGCTTTAGTGTTTACAGTTCACAGTTACCTTTACGCCTGACGCTGACAGGCCTGTCTTCCGCAGCCAGGATAACTTTCAGAAACATTGTATAGAGATAAAGTCCCACTTTACCCTGAATTTGTACCTTTAAACCAAAGTCCTAAGCAAGTTGGGTTTTCTTTATATAACTCATTCAGAGTTTAAAATTCTATTATCGTATAGTTGAATAAAATCACATGAAATTTAAATCTTGGCGAATGGTCTGCAAGATATCTATCCAAGTTGATTTTCTTTTCAAAAAATATAATGCCATCGGAAATGTTCCGTATCTTGTGGAATACGGTTATTTCCCATCCATAATCACTGTTTATTTTTTCGCCAATTGTCTTCATTTTTCTCGGCTAACGTCTTGATGTGTTTGTTAACAGGATCCTGAATTATCTTCTCGATAGGATGTCAATCGCGGAATCCAGCGAGGTACCGATTTATGGTACTCATCATATGATTCCCCAAACCTTCGCCTGAGGCTTGGTTCTCCAATGAACACCACGATCAGATTTAATGCCAAAAGCCACAGCAATGAATAGACCAACAGTACGGCAGACATAAAGAGTGTGGCTTCACCTATTAAAATGAGGTATAGTCCGACATATATAGGATTCCTCATAAATTGACAAAGGCCTCTGACCACTATTTTTACAGTCCGCATTAGAGGATCCGGCGTCCCCTGGCCAGAAAATATTAAATCCCAGTAACACTTCAAATTTATGACTGCACCGATGATTATGATGGCCAGACCACAATACCTGAGTGACCCAATATCCACAGAGAACAACTGCAAGTTTAAAGAAAGTAATTCTCGCGGGATAAACACAGCAAAAAACCCATACGCAATGCATAAGACGAAAAATGTCCAGATAATATTTTGGAAGGTTTCGATTATTCCCATTTTTTATGACCTGCCAACATCACCAGTGGGCAGGATAAACGGGCCTTTGTAAAAGGCGATTAAACACAAAACTTGGTAAAAACTTCAAACCGCACGACCCTGCCCATCTGAGTGCATGGCGTTCGTTATGCGAAGTTTTTCTATTATCTGCTCAATTTTGCACTGGCAAGCCGGTTTAAGCTGATACCAGATTCTGCTGCCTTAATAGCAAGATCTCGATGAATGTCTGGCGGTATTCTCACTAAAAATTTACCACTATATCGCTTGCAAGCGATGGGCTCAGGAACAGTTTCAGTGTTGTTAAGCATATCACTTACAACATCATGAACCAGTTTGCGAATCCCTTTTAATGCTTTTTCTGGAGTTCCAGCTAACCAGCTTAAACTGGGGAATTCTACACATAACCCTACGTATTCATCATCGTCCTCAGACCAAGTTACTCGATATGTAAAATGATCATTTTGCAATGCCATGATCTACCTCCAATCTCTCGATAGCATTAACCACCTGTTTTACTTGATAGGCTTTGGCTTTTCCTTTATTGTTCTGAATATTCACTCGTGGATCACCCTGCCAAGGTGTTTTATAAACTCTATGACTGCTACTGTCTTGACGTGCTTTTCCAAAATAATAATCGCAGATTCTGCATAAATCTACGAATCGAACGTTTTTAGGGTTTCGTTTCATTTGCAAAAAGATATCGTCAAATTTCACCATATTTTTATAGTACCATTATTGATATCTTTGTCAAGGGTTTATTGCAAAAGTGAACGTGGGAATGTTGGTAGCTTGAAGCGCATAACTTTAAAGTAGACTGCCTAAAAGACGTATTTTTTTACGGCTATAATGTACTCTAAACAGAAAAATACGCCTATTTAGATTTACATATCAACATATTTATGAATTAGACTGCTATTCAGCCGTATATTTTTCTTGGCATTATCATAAATAGACTGTAAGTATTACTGTAAAATTATTGGGAATCGGTGAAGATTTACACCAAATATGCTTTTGCAAGCTCAAAAGCATCATCCTTTTTCTTTATATGCAATGCTCTCAGCTACCTTGTAGCCAATATATAAACTGGAGGATAAAATGGTCAAGCAAAAACTTCTGGATCAAGTGCGTGATGCAGTGCGGGTCAGGCACCTAAGCTAAAGGACTGAACAAGCCTATGTGGACTGGATAAGAAGATTCATCCTGTTTCACAGTAAACGTCACCCTAAGAGACTTAGCCACAGACCCACACGGAAACACACAGACATTTTAGCCTAACAAGTCGCTCTGCTAAAATAGTATCATCGCTTCGCGAAAAGAGATAAAGGCTATAGGATAAATAATTTGTCTGCGTCAGTCTGTGTGTGTCTGCCTGCCCCGTAGCTCCGGAAGATGGTACTGGGGTGGCTAATAAATTATCCCAAAATGAGAATTGCTGTGGCCAGGTTAGGTAGCTTTACATATAAGTTAGACTGTTGTATATTCAGACCTCGTCATTCATATTATACAAATGACTGTAGATCTATATA
>Ga0307990_1002138_pt1 | contig 16036 bp, 12 predicted proteins | sample EllFjometagen129_FD_203168 | JGI IMG/M metagenome (GOLD analysis project Ga0307990, IMG submission 203168) | Marine microbial communities from Ellis Fjord, Antarctic Ocean - #129 | ecosystem: Environmental > Aquatic > Marine > Unclassified | place: Southern Ocean | collected 2014-10-08
TCCTTCTCATTTAAAATTGCGGAATATTTATAGATGTGATTGTAACGATAATAGCTCACAGTAGGACCGGCATAGAAACCGTGGAAGGCCTCACGGATATAATATTTTGCTCCCAGATTAACTCCAAATCCTTTGGCTGAGTGTCTTTCAATGCCATCCTCAAATTCAGGATTAAATTTCACATCGAAAGAAGCCGGAATAATCACGTTTAAGCGAAAATATCCTGTTAAATGCTCACTCATGTTGGATTCGTAGGTTGCATAAACTTCCGGCCATAAACTAATTTGGTCAGATGACATGCTATCAATTTTCACAAATGTACCGGCTGTCAAATTATATTTCTGCTCTAATTCAGCTTCAACCTGGGCAAATCCATTGATAATAAAGCTTGTGAACAATGTTAACAGTATGATGTGCATCTTTTTCATGGTAACAATAATACAAAAAAATCACTAAAAAACAAAGCCCCGACTTTCTGTGAAAACCGGGGCTAATCATGATTAAACAAATTGCACATAATCCAACTTCACTTGTTCTGTCACCAATTATGCATTAATTCTAATCAAAACCAACTAACTATGAAAAAAACCTAATGCAAGATACAAGCAAATTTTTGATAACCTACAAGTTAAAAAGCGGATTTGTAGCTAGGTATATTTGCTTATTTTGTTAAAAATCTTAATTTTACAAACCAAAACGTTTTATTATTTAAATAGATATTGATGAAGATTTTACGCCATAAATCAGGAAATGCGAATATGTATTTTATTCGTCAGTCGGTTGGTTGGATATTGGTGGATGCCGGGAGAAAGTCGAAACGAAAGCTATTAATCCGTTTCATGATGGAACATAAAATTAACCCTTGCGATATCCATTTTATTTTTATTACTCATGTTCATTATGACCATGTTGGGAATTTGAAATGGCTGCAACAGTGGACAAAAGCAAAAATCATTGTTCATAAAGATGCAGTTGAAAATCTTGAAATGGGATGGATGGACAATTTGAAGGCAAGCACAATTTTAGCAAAACTTTTATTACGTATGGGAAATTTGTTTGCAAAATCAATAAGGTTTGACGGAGTTAAGTCGGATATGATTATTTCTTATGATTCAAATTTATCTGAATACGGATTTAGTGCAAAAATTCTCCATACTCCAGGACATACAACGGGCTCTATCAGTTTAGTTGTGGATGATAGATATGCTTTTGTTGGTGATTTATGTTTCAATCTGCCATTGTCAAAGCATGTGGTTCCTCCTTTATATCAAGATTATAAAGCAGTTTATGATAGTTGGGAAAAACTTAATGCTGTGGGGGTTACCGAGTTTTATCCGGGACATGGAAATAAATTTTCAATTTCAAAATTCCTTGATTCTTTCGCACGTTTAAAACGAATTGCAACTAAATCGTAAATGATTTGTTTTGCTTTTATGAGCAAAACTCAAACTATTCTGGCATATGATGGAGTTTGCAATTTGTGTAATGTGTTAGTGCGCTTTGTGATAAAACAGGATAAAAAACAAAAAATCCAATTCATTCCGTTGCAATCTGATGCATTTTCGCAATATTTTTCAAATCAGACTGAGGATATGCAAAGTTTATTATTTTTGCGAAACGACAAGGCTTACAAACGCTCGTCGGCAATTTTGCAGCTATTTAAAACCTTAGGCGGGTTTTGGAATATTTTTTTGATATTTTATGTATTTCCACGATTTCTAAGAGATGCAATTTATCGGGGAATTGCAAAATCACGATACCGGGTTTTCGGGCGAACAGATACCTGCCAATTGCCAAACGAAAGCTATGCTAACCGATTTCTTGATTAGGGTATAGCAATGAACTATCTCCATAACTAAGGAACCGAAAATTGTTTGTTAGAGCGAAATCATATACCTTTTTCCAATCATCGCCGATGTATGCTGCAATGAGAAGTAATAGCGTAGAACCCGGCTGGTGAAAATTGGTAATCAATCGGTTAATAAATCTAAATTTATAGCCCGGTGCAATCATTATGCTTGTTTTTCCTTTAATGGCTTGGGTTTTTTGGCGATTCATCTCATCTAAAATCCAGTTTAAAACATCAATAGATGGCGTTTGTGAGAGATTTTCATATGCTTCCCATTGTGTAATTTCCTGTGGTTCTGAAAGATTTGAAATACCTGACATAGCTTTTATGCCTACTTGGTATAAACTTTCCAGTCCTCTTACCGTAGTGGTCCCAACGGCTGTAATATTTCCGTAATGTTGAATTAATGCTTCAACCGTTTGTTTCGAGATATAGAAAAACTCTGTATGCATGGGATGTTGTCCGATATATTCAGACTTTACGGGTTGAAATGTCCCTGTTCCGACATGTAAACTTATATTTTTTTGTGCAATAAGTTTCTCATCTAAAGCTGTGAGCACTTCGTGTGAAAAATGTAATCCGGCAGTTGGAGCAGCAACAGAACCTTCGTTTTTTGAATACACTGTTTGATATCGTAAACGATCAATTTGTTCAGATTCGCGATTTAAATAGGGAGGAATGGGCGTTAAGCCGGAATGTTCAAGGATTTCTCCGAATTGCACATCCTCACGATTCCAGGAAAACTCGATAATATTGTGCTTCTCGCTTTTTTCAATTAATTCAGCTTGCAAAGTCAATTCCTCGTCATGAATTGTAATGGATTTGCTTAATTTTCCTTGTTTCCATTTTTTCAAATTCCCCACAATGCATTTCCAGCGACAAATTTTTGTTTGAGTCAGTGCATTGGCATAATCGTATTCCTGAGCAGGAGTGAGGCAAAAAATCTCAATTCTGGCGCCTGTGTCTTTATGAAAAATAATGCGTGCATTTAAAACTCGGGAATCATTCCATACCATAAGCGATTTTTTTGGTAAGATTCCGGATACTTCACAGAAAACAGCTTTATGAATGCTTCCAGCTTTGTAAATTAGTAATTTCGATGCGTCCCTGTGTTCTATTGGATATTTTGCAATGCGATCATCCGGCAAATTATACCGGTAGTCAGCAATCTTTATTAACTTTGGCATCTGCATAAAATTGTTTTGTGCAAAATAAAGGAAAATAAAGGAAAATAATCATGAGTTCTAAAAATTTACAAAGCTTTCAAAAAGGAGATAAAGTTCGGTTTTTAAACGAAGTAGGTGGCGGTATCGTAAAACGCTTGCGTAAAGATGGAATGGTATTGGTTGAAAATGAAGACGGTTTTGATTATCCCATGCCGCCGAATGAGTTGGTCTTGGTTGAATCTGCCGGGTTTTCTAAAGGGAGCTCACTTGAGAAAAACACAGAGCGAAAAGCGGATGATATGCGGGTTACCGAAACTGAGCAGGAAAAGAAAATATTGTTAGCTTTTACTCGAAACGATTCCAATAATGGGGTGATTTTGTATTTAATTAATGATACGCCTTGGTTTTTCCCCTGTGCAATTTATACACAGATTAAAAATGATGATCATCGCTTAATTGTACAAGATGTGCTGGAGCCTGATACAAAAATGGAAGTGGGAGCGTTTAGTGATAATGACTTAGATGAAGTGCGCCAGCTCGTTTTACAGGGATTTTTTGCCGGAGACCAAATGAAATTGCTTCACCCGATGGTACAGGGAAAAGTAAAAAATAAAGCAACCCGATTATTGCTGAGCGGAAATTATGAAACCAATGAATATTTTTCTCTTCCGGCATTAATATTTGATGTCTATAATTCGAAAACTTCAGCTCCAGAAGTCATTGATGAAGTAATACATGAAAAAGCCTTGCAGGAAACGATTGACGCCGAAAAAGCAGTGCGTTCAAAAAAACATTCCTCACCAGTAATTTGGGAAGAAGATTTACACATCAATGTGTTGGTGGATTCTGTTGTTGGAATGTCAAATACTGAAATTCTGAATTTTCAGATGGATTATTTTCGGAAAATTTTGGATAAAGCAATTGTTGAAACAGTTGCTCAAGTTGTGTTTATTCATGGTATAGGGAATGGTACGCTGAAAAAAACCTTGCGGGATTCATTGGAAAAAGAATATCATCTGATGTATGAAGATGCATCTTTTAAAGCATATGGTTTTGGTGCGACAAAAGTATTCCCGAGTCGAAAATCTAAATAGATTTTGTTTTTTCAAATTCCCGAGAATTCTTAACCTGAAATGATTTATATTGAATCCAGTTCGACAAAATGCTCATTTCGACTAAGCTCAACACATCGCATCGCATTGTCGTTAGGATTCTGAGTTTGATGCGATTGACTTGGAAAATTAAAGTTTTCATACCAGTTAAAAGACCCTGAAAGGGTCAAATTTTAATAGCTTGGGTAAGCGAGGGACGAGCGTAATCCGGGCTATTAAAATTTGATATACAAAAGTTAGAGGTTATTGGATGAAAGAATGTTCTATATAAATGTCTTCGTTGGTATCAAAAATTGCTTTTACATGACCCAAATCCCAAGTCTTAAAATCTAACTTATTAATTATCAATGACTTTTGTTAGGATCGTTATTGTGGTGCACAAAACAGGCGGTGTTTTTAAATTGTTTCAATTTTGGAGGCTCGAATCCAACCCACTTTTCCATCACTCAAACGAATTTCATAAAAATGATTGACAGAATCTTTGATTTCAACTTTCAGTCCTTCATGGATTTCAAATAAATTGGTTGCGGTTTCCGCTGGGGAGCTTTTCACCAACACATCTTCCATAATAATGGCTTCATTGCTTTGTTTGGATAGTTTTTCTGCACGCAACGCCAAAAGTAGCGTAATGCTCGACAAAATCAACAAACTTATTACCGTATAATTCAATAGTTTATTTCCGCGGATTTTATGCCTGAACAAGCGCCACAAGCTTAGCCCGAGTACTAAAAGAAACAAAATTATGCTAAAAACTCCCCATGCTGTGCCGGATATCCAGCGATTTAATGCATTGAGCCAAACAATGAAAAACAAATCAGGAATTGCTTCCACACGATCGACTATTTGAGAATGCACAATTTCTAGGTTATGTTGAATATCATCATCTTCAGGAGCATGCAGTTGGGCTTTTTCATAAAATAAAACGGACATCCCGGTTTCTTCAAGTTTAAAATACCCATTTCCTAAATTATAATATAGTTCTGCACTTGCGCCTTCCGTATCCAAAATCTTTTCCCAAGCATCAATTGCTTCGTAAAACTGGTTTTGCTGATACCATAATGCGGCACTGTCTCTAAGCGATTCACCTGCATATCCGCGGGTGATGGCTGTTAGCAAAATTATGATAATGAATAATCGTTTCATAATTACAAGTTTTGTTCAAGTTTTGAAATTAAACCTGCTGTATATTGATAAATCCGCATTGGATCATTTTCTTCATCTGCTGGTGCGAAATGAGCATATTCACATATATCAATAATATCTAATAGATTTTTAATCAAATCTTCCGATAGGTTTTTTGCTTGCATTCGTTCGGTAACAGATTCTCTTGATAAATTCGCAACATCCATATCCAGCTTATCAGCAACATATCCCCATAGCGCTTTGATAATTTCGTTGTAAAACTCAGGTTTTCCTTCTTCCATTAAGCCATTGGCTCGTTTTAATCGTTTACGGGCTGTTTTGTTGGCTTTTTTATTTCGCATTTTTGCGATATTGGCACGTTCCTTAATTTGTTTTCTGCGTAAAAATACTATCAATACAAATCCGAAAAATGGCAGGAGGTAAGCCAGCCAAAAATACCAGAATCCTATCAGTGATTTTGTTTGTTTTTCTGGAATCGTTTTTATGTACCGGATATCACTTGCCATCATTTCAATATCTGATCCGGAAAAACTAGCTTGAACATTTTCTTCTTTGAAATCTGCGGTACGGTTTACATATATTTCGTGCGATTTGCTTTGATAGTTTTGATATGATTTATTTTGGGGATTGAACCAAGAAATTTCGATGGGTTTTAAAATGTAATTCTCAGGATATCTGGAGATTATTGTGTAAATCCAAGTTATATTGCCGGAACTTCCATTTGCTGTTTTTGACAAGTTTTGTTCGACTTCAGGATCATATACTTCAAATTCTTTGGGCAAGTCAAGTTCTGGAGGATTGATTAGATTGAAATTTCCTGTTCCCTCAATATTGACTTTTATGGTGAAAGCATCGTTTACATCAATGCTGTCGTGAGAAAATTCTGTACTCACAGAAAAATTACCAACTGCGCCAATATATGATTTTGGCTTTTGAGCCGGTAACGGCATAATGTTAACAGTGATTGCATCGCTTTTTAGCGTATAAGGCACATTCTGTACTCTTCCAAAAAAGGAGTCGAACATAGAGCCTGATTGGTTACTGCTTACTCTTTCTTGCAAAATGATATCAAAGTTTCCTTCTGAGATTGTCAGTTTTCCACTTCGCTGAGGAAATAAAACAATGGATTTCAATTCTGCTGTATAATAATTTTTCCCATTGTAATTTTCCAATTTCAGATGAATTTGGCGCGGATTGTTTACGTCTTCAACCCAAAATCCATTGTATTCAGGGAATTTAATGTCTTTAAACCCTGCCAGATTTCGGTTTGATAAATACATCTTGAAGCTTCCATAAATAGCCTCTCCCTGATAAGCGCTTGATTTGTTTAATGAAAGTCGAACAAAATGATCGCCGGAATTGCGGGTTTGTGATGAATTATTTTGTGTTTGCGGCTGCGTATTCTGATTCTGACTTTGTGAACTGCCGTTCCCTGCGACAACCTGAATTGTGAGCTGATTTGATTTGTGTGTTTTCCCGCCTACAATTGCTTGAGCCGGCTGCAGTTGATATGTCCCCGTTTCTTTAGGCGCTTTTAAAACGTATGTGTAGGTAAATGAATAGGAGTGACTTACATTTCCATTAATGATTTGTGTGGATGAGGATGTAGCTTGTGAGGGACCTGTCAGTACCTGAAAAGGAATAAAATCAGGGATTTTAAAATTACTAGGTTTTTGATTGATGACATATTTCAGATAAAAATTTTCGCCTTGTTGCACAATGTTTTTAGCATTGGCACTGAAACTAACGTCCTGTGAAAACAAAAGCTTTGCACACAATATTAATAAAACGAATATCCCGAACCGCTTTTTCATAATTTTAACATCTATCGCTTGTATTGTTACAAATTTAGTTAAAACAGTTAATCTTACAATGCTTTCAAACGAAATTATTGTTCTTTTTGTTATCTATTAATCTTAAAAAAAACAGGCTATCCAAATGAATAGCCTGTTAAAATATTTAATTTGTGTTGTTTACAGTTTATATTGGTCAGGAACCGGAATTTCTTCAACTTCCACATTAATCGTTTCAATATTTGATTTTACAGTAATTATTGCACGGCGATTAAAGTGTCTGGACTTATCAATATCCAATGTTTTTGCAATTGGTTTACTTTCGCCAAATGAAACAATAGTCAGGTTCTCAGCGTTAACACCTTTTTGTGTTAGGTAGGATTTTAGTGACTGAGCACGCATGCGACCAAGCCATTGGTTATAGCTATTGGTTCCATAATGATCTGTATGTCCTTGTATTTCAATTTTAAAATTCACATGTTCTTTCATGAATTCAGCAAGACTATTGAGATTTTGCTCATATTCCAGCTTAATATTATATTTATCAAAATCAAACAATACATATTTAATTACCAATGCAATTTCAGTTTCAGTTAGCTCCTCGTCAGTTCTAAGCGCAAGTTCTGAAGCATTAAGATATATATCTAATGGATATTCAATGTCTGAATAGCCTTCGGGAACAACTACTTCAATAGTCTGATTTTTAATGCTCTCAGAGCTCATCGCAACCAAAATTACTTCTCCGACTGTTAAGTCTTCAATAATGAATGACCCATCTTCTGAAGGTTCTACAATACTTACAGTATCTCCGGTTTCTTTATCAATAGCAGCAATCACTAAATCTCCAGAGATTTCGTTATTAAGTTCCGGTATGAAAATCTGTCCTTTGAGCGAAACGAGTTTGTCTTCGTAAGGCATGTGGAGGCTGAAACAATCAGATGGACCCACTCCTTCACGACGTTTGTTCGAGTTTTGAGGGCAATAGATAAAACGATCTTGAAAGGTTACGATATAGGCTAAATCATTTCCGACAGTATTATATGGAAACCCTAAGTTTTTCGGTTTTGCCCATTCATTTTCAATGGAATCAAATACAGAGACAAACATATCAAATCCACCCATATTTCCTTGTCCTTCTGAAGCAAAGTATAACTGATTGCCATTGTCAATAAGGAATGGTGTTTCTTCGTGAAACTCAGTATTCAGGTTGTCACCAATACTTTTGGGTTCTCCCCAATCCCCTTCTTCTGTCAAATCGGCAACATACAAATCAAGATCTCCTTTTCCGCCTTTTCGGGCTGATGTGAAATATAATTTATCGTTTGTTTTTGCAATCGATGCATGAGATTCCCATTTCCGGGAGTTTATATTTTTATTGAGTTTTTTTGCGTTTGTCCATTTGCCATTTTCAAAACTTGCTTTATAAATATTACCATTATCATTATCATCATGAACTAAAAGCAAAGTTTTTCCATCGTAGGATAATGATGTAGGCATTGTAAAGCCTCCTAGATTAAGGTCTTCAGTCATCTTTGTAGGTTCAGACCATTTATTATTTTCCCAAGTTGAATAATATATATCATCAACGGGAAGATAATATAAGTCACAATCTGTATTAAGATCAGGAGGAAAAACGTTCTGGGTTCCTAATGTATAAACAAAAACGGAATCATTTCCTGATACAACCGGACATCTTAAATATTGACCTTCCGGGATTTCAACATCAAAATTATAAATTTCCACTTTATACTTCTCCGGGGGATTTGATTGAGAAAATTCACAACTTTGAATTTCACGATCAATTAAATTGTCTGTAAGGGTTTTTAAATTGCGATTATCAAAAGCTTTGTATGCTTTAAAATGCTTAATTGCTTGTGTGTAATCAGCTTTGAGTTGATTAGCCACACCAAGATAATATTCTGTTTCCGGGGGAGCATCTTGTTCTCTAAACTTGTCTTTATAATTTTTATTAATGTGCGGGTGAGCTTCTGAAAGATATTCAATGGCAAGATCAATATCGTCAATTTTTTCTGTATGGAGGTAACAGAAACCAATCTTGAAAGCCATATTATAATTTTCAGTATTTTTTTCATAAATCATTTTATAATTGGAAAGTGCCGATTCATATTCACCTATAACTAGCGATTTTTCAGCTTCTTTCCATATTTTGCGGTCATTCGATGCAAATGCTTGCGTAGTGATAAAAGCTAACAATGCAATGAATCCTAATAATTTAAATAATGTTTTCATTTTTAGTTTGTTATATGTTCTAAGTTTTGCAAATATATAGAATTATTATAAAACAACACTTAAGTTTATTGATTATTTTAATATATTTACATAAATTTCTATTTTATGATGCATCAAGTGGAGATAAGGATGCAATCCTTGAAGTATGGTTTAAACCTGATAACTGATGAAATTGAGACTGCAATTCTTTCGCTACCTCAACATGGAATTGTTAATATCTTTTTAAAGCACACAAGTGCCGGGTTGTGCATAAATGAAAATGCAGCCCCAGAGGTGCAAGTCGATTTTCGAAATTTTCTTGACAAACTTGTACCTGAGGATTTCAAGGAGTTTTCACACACAGAAGAGGGACCGGACGACATGCCCGCCCATATCAAATCATCTTTGCTCGGGCAAAGCTTGACCATCCCGATTAAAGACGGATGTTTAGCTCTCGGAATATGGCAGGGAATATATTTATGTGAATTTAGACGTCATTCAGGACAGCGAAATATAATAATTACAATAATTGGTGAATAGCTGTTATTTGACATGAATTATTCTCAGTATTTTTTTTATTTTCGTCCACTAGTTATGAAATAGAAAAGAAAAATTAAATATTATGCAAAAATTATTGTTGTTAGGAGACGAAGCAATTGCTCAGGGAGCAATTGATGGCGGAATGTCTGGGTGCTATGCCTATCCTGGAACTCCGTCAACTGAAATTATGGAATATGTTCAGCACTCGAAGGAAGCTGCTGAAAAAAGCCTGCACAGACAATGGTCTGCAAATGAAAAAACAGCGACTGAATCTGCTATCGGTATGTCATATGCCGGGAAACGTGCCATGGCTTGTATGAAACATGTTGGAGTAAATGTGGCTGCTGATGCTTTCGTAAATGCTGCTATTACAGGCGTGAACGGTGGATTAGTGATTTTAGCTGCCGATGATCCAAGTATGCACTCTTCTCAAAACGAACAAGATAGTCGTTTTTACGGTGATTTTAGTCTTATCCCGATTCTTGAGCCTGCTACCCAGCAAGAGGCATATGATATGGCTTATTCAGCATTTGAATTGTCAGAAAAAATGAATACGCCGGTGTTGTTACGAGTGACTACAAGGTTGGCTCACTCTCGTTCAGGTGTTGTGCGTAAAACTCCAAAGCCTGAGCTGAAAGGTTCATTGCCAAAAGACACCAAACAATTTATTTTATTGCCATCTATTGCACGTGAAAACTACAAAAAGTTGTTGGCAATGCAGCCTGAAATGGAAAAAGCTTCCGATGAATCTGATTTTAACCGCTATGAAAAAGGTTCAGATAAAAAACTGGGGGTTGTGGCTTGTGGTATTGCTTACAATTATCTGATGGAAAATTATCCGGATGGATGTCCTTATGATGTGGTTAAAATCTCTCAATATCCATTGCCACGTAAAAAAATTGAAGATTTAAAGGAAAATTGTGATGAGTTATTGATTTTGGAAGAGGGACAACCTTTAATTGAACGTCTAATTCGTGGATATTTTGACGAAGGGAAACCAATTCATGGACGTTTAAACGGAAGTTTGCCAAGAGATGGAGAATTGAATCCTGAATTGGTTGCTAAAGCGCTGGGAATTCAGCTTGAAGAAGGAAAACCAATTCCCGAAATGTTGGCAGGACGCCCGCCTGCATTATGCCCGGGATGTAGTCACCGTGATGTTTATAACGCATTGGCTGTAGCACTGGAACCATATGGTGATGGTCGGGTTTTCTCTGATATTGGTTGTTACACATTAGGTGCGCTTGCTCCATTTAATGCTATAAACTCTTGTGTTGATATGGGTGCATCTATAACTATGGCTATTGGTGCGTCTGATGCCGGACTTGTTCCTGCTGTCGCGATGATTGGGGATTCTACCTTTACTCACTCAGGAATGACAGGGCTTTTAGACGCTGTTATTAAAGATTCACCGATTGTAGTAATTATTTCTGATAACTCGACAACAGGAATGACAGGTGGACAAAAATCCCACGCTGAAGGTCGTTTGTTTGATATCGTAAAAGGACTTGGAGTTCCCGATGTGCATATTCGGGCTATGAATCCGCTGAAAAAGCATCATGAAACCAATGTTCAAATTATGAAAGAAGAACTTGAACATAAGGGCGTGAGTGTGATTATTCCACAGCGTGAGTGTATTCAGACTGCCGCACGTAAAAATCGCGCCAAACATAAAGCCAAAAAAAATAAGAATATTTAAAAAAATGACATCATGAAAATTGACATTATATTAGCAGGTGTAGGTGGTCAGGGAATTCTGACTATTGCTGCTGCAATTGGAACAGCCGCCGTAAATAAAGGACTTTATATTAAACAAGCAGAGGTTCATGGTATGAGCCAGCGTGGAGGAGATGTTCAGTCAAATCTTCGTATTTCTGACAAACCCATTCACTCTGACTTGATTGCAAAAGGCGGTGCAGATATGATTCTTTCTGTTGAACCAATGGAATCGCTGAGATATCTTCCATATTTGAAAAAAGATGGATATTTGATTACCAGCACAAAACCTTTTATAAATATTCCAAATTATCCTGAATTGGAAGATCTGATGAAAGCAATTAAAGCAATGGATCATCATGTTGCAATTGATGCTGACCAAATTGCTAAAGATGAAGTTGGTTCTGCAAGAGCTTCAAATATTGTGATGCTTGGCGCAGCTTCTCCTTTCCTGAAAATGGAAATGAGTGAGTTCGAAGATGCATTGAAAGAACTTTTTGGACGTAAAGGCGAAGAAGTTGTGGAAATGAATATCAAAGCTTTGAGAGCCGGTAGAAAAATGGCTGAAAAATAAAATGATTTAATTTCAATTCAAAGCATCAACAGCAATCTGTTCGATGCTTTTATTGTATAATTTCGTTTGTAATGAATGTATTTCAACGATTTCCACGAAAATTTTGGGTAGCTAATACCCTCGAACTATTTGAGCGCTATGCATGGTATGGCATGTTTATGGTTTTGGCTTTGTATTTAACCGGTTCAAAAGCTGAGGGAGCACTTGGTTTTACTCAGGTGCAAAAAGGAACAATGATGGGGATAGTTGTCGGAACACTTTACCTGATGCCGGTGATTACGGGTGCAATTGCCGATCGTTTTGGCTTTCGACGTATGTTGTTTATTTCCTTTAGCTTTCTTGCCGTGGGGTATGCATGTATGGGGATTTTTACATCCTATGATGGAATGTTTCTGGCGTTTTCTATTACTGCTATCGGAGCGGGCTTGTTTAAACCAATTATATCTGCAACGGTTGCTAAAACAACAACAGAGAAAACCTCGTCTATCGGGTTTGGAATTTTTTATATGATGGTTAATATTGGGGCGTTTATTGGTCCCATTACGGCAGCTAAATTGCGAATTATTTCATGGTCAAATGTATTTTATTTCGCTGCTGCACTGATGATTGTCAATGCCTTGCTTACGCTGCTATTTTTTGCTAAAGATGAAAATGACGGGCAAAAAGGGATATCAATCGGTAAAGAAATCAAACAGGCAATTAAAAATATTGGAGTGGCCTTATCCGATGGCAAATTTGTCTTGTTTTTATTCATCATTGTCGGATTTTGGACAATGTACAATCAGCTTTTTTACACGCTTCCCGTTTATATTCAGGACTGGATGGATACAAGCATCGTTTATGACAAAATCTATCAATTTTGGCCATGGTTGGCAAGAAATGCCGGTACTCCGGAAGGTACTATTGCTCCTGAAATGATGACAAATCTTGATGCACTATACATTATTATATTCCAATTACTTGTTTCCTGGGGCGTGATGAAATGGCGACCCGTAAATGCGATGATGACAGGTTTTCTTGTCAGTGCGATTGGTTTGGGTTTAACCTTTATGCAAAGTAATCCAATGTATTTATTTATTACTATTCTTATTTTCGGAATTGGAGAAATGGCTAGTAGTCCGAAAATTACGGAATACATTGGCAGAATTGCGCCCAAAGATAAAGTTGCCTTATATATGGGATGCTCATTTTTGCCAATGGCTGGTGGAAACTACCTTGCCGGCTGGTTGTCCGGAGGTTTGTACGGAAAAATGGCCGATAAGTCTGTATTGCTTACAAACGATTTGGTAAATCGAGGAATTGAAGTGCCGGAAATTAGTGATGCATTTACAAAAACCGATTTGTTTGTCATTGGTCAAGATGCTTTAGATATGAATGCCAAAGAAATGACTCAGTACCTCTGGGAAACTTATAACCCATCGGATATCTGGATGATTTTTACAGGAATCGGTATCGGCTGTTTTGTTATGCTTTACATGTATAATAAATTCGTTCCAAAGCGATAATCTCATTTGTTTCTCATAAAAAAATCTTAAATCTGAATTTCCTGCTTTGTTTCAGCTTGCATTTTGCTATTTTTGTTTGAACAAAATTTTAAGCTTATGAAACGATTTGCATTAATTTTATCTAGTCTTTTTCTATTTATCTCAATGTCAGGATTTTCTGCTGATGATATCACCCTCGCAGATATTTGGTCAAAAGGAACCTTCAGACAAAATACGGTAACTGGTATCCGCTCAATGGATGACGGGCTGCATTATACAAAACTTAGTATGATGCGAAATTCAGTAATTAAAGTCGATTATGAAATCGGACAAAATGAAACTGAGCTTTTTAATTTGTCTGATTTCCCTGAAATTTTTGAAGAGGATCGGATTATGGACTATTCCTTCAACTCGGATGAAACACATTTGTTGATTTCAACCGATTATGAGCCAATTTACAGACATTCATTTATGGCAAATTATTACATTTATGATATCGAAAACAAGAAAGTCACACCTTTAAACGAAGACTCAAAAGTGCAATTGGCAGAATTTTCTCCTGACAGCAAAAACATTGCTTACGTTTTAGACAATAATATCTATGTGTATAAACTTCGTGACGGTGGTTTAACGCAAGTGACTAAGGATGGAAAGAAAAATCACATCATCAATGGTGCGCCTGATTGGGTATATGAAGAAGAATTTAGTTTTTCAAAAGCCTATCAATGGTCAGAAGGCAGTCGGTATATTGCTTTTTTGAAAACCGATGAAAGCGGTGTGAAAGAATTCGACATGCCAATTTACGGTGCTTTGTATCCTGAGGAATATCGATACAAGTATCCAAAAGCAGGGGAGAAAAACTCCCAAGTTTCAGCACACATTTTTGATCTTGGCACGCTCAAAACAAAGACAATAGATTTAACAGTAAAAGGCGAAACTTACATCCCAAGACTGCAATGGACTAAACGCCCGGGAGTCTTGTCTGTGATTACATTAAACCGCCTTCAAAATATTCTTACATTGCATAAAGTGAATGCAGAAACGGGAGTTTCTAGTATTTTGCTTAATCTTAAAACAGAAAAATATCATGAATTGCATGATGATTTAACGTTCCTTCCCAATGGAGAATTATTTGTTATGTCGCATGAAGCCGATGGTTACAGACATTTGTACAGCTACGACATGGAGGGGGTTTTAAAAGGACAAATTACTTCAGGAGATTGGGAAGTCACTGATTTTTATGGTTATGATGAAAAGAATGAACGGTTTTACTATCAGGCTGCGGAACGGTCTCCAATGCAACGCGATGTTTATTCTATTTCCATTGATGGTGGTGAAAAACAACGAATTAATTCCGAGCTAGGTACAACAAAAGTCCATTTCAGTAAAACCTTTGAATATTACATTCAGAAGCATACGACTGCAAATAAACCAGTAAAAGTAACTTTACACACATCAGACGGTGAAATAGTTCGTGTGCTCGAAGAAAATAACGACCTGCAAAAGAAAATGGAAGAATATGGCTGGGTTGAGAAAGAATTTATCACTTTAACCGGCGATGACGGAACAGAACTCAACGCCTGGATTATCAAACCTCCTAAATTCAAAAAACGCAAAAAATATCCTGTGTTAATGTACACATATGGAGGCCCTGGATCACAAACTGTTATCGATGACTGGGATCATAATATGGCTTGGTGGCAAATGTTGGCGCAGCAAGGCTATATTGTCGTTTCTGTTGATAATCGGGGAACCGGTGCAAGGGGGCGCGATTTCCGCCAAGTAACTTATGGTGAACTCGGTAAATATGAAACCTTAGACCAAATTGCTGCAGCACGTCAATTAGCAAAACTGAAATACGTTGATGAAAATCGTATCGGAATGTTTGGTTGGAGTTACGGCGGATACATGACCAGTCTTTGTCTGTCGCTTGGCGCAGATGTGTTTACTGCCGGTATTGCAGTGGCTCCCGTTACAAATTGGAGATATTATGACACCATTTATACCGAGCGCTATAACGGTTTGCCGCAAGGCAATGAAGCGGGATATGATGCTAATTCACCAATTAATCATGCGAATAAAATGAATGGAAATTTATTGCTCGTACACGGTAGTGCTGATGATAACGTTCATTTCCAAAATACAATGGATTATGTCAGTAAGCTTGTGGCTGCAAATAAACAATTTGAAATGATGGTGTATCCAAACAAAGACCACGGTATTTATGGTGGTAATACTCGTTTGCATCTCTACACAAAAATGACAGATTATTTAATGGAAAATTTCTAAGTACATGACAAAATTTTTGTAATTATTTGAATATTAGGCTCAATATTGCATAAAAGTGCATGAGCGATGAAAATCAGTCCGTATTTAAAATAGCTATATGCCCTGCGTCCATGCTTTTTAATCTTAATGGGAGCAATATTT
>Ga0307990_1002139_pt1 | contig 16020 bp, 11 predicted proteins | sample EllFjometagen129_FD_203168 | JGI IMG/M metagenome (GOLD analysis project Ga0307990, IMG submission 203168) | Marine microbial communities from Ellis Fjord, Antarctic Ocean - #129 | ecosystem: Environmental > Aquatic > Marine > Unclassified | place: Southern Ocean | collected 2014-10-08
AAGATACACCACCGCAGAGCAACTGGAAACCGGCAAAACTGATCTAGACCTGGAGCGTCAACAACTCCTTCGTCGTTTACGCCAGGACTATCAGGAACAGGAAGAGATTTTAAAACAGGCGATCCTGGCCTTCGAGAAGGTCTCCAACCAACTCTACGAAGTTGCTGGTAATCTTGTCATCGAGCCCAGTCTCAACGGCCCCCAATTCGAAGTTAAAATCCACGGCCAACGCAGCCGCGGAATCTCCAATATGCAGATTTTCTGCTTTGACATGATGCTCATGCAACTCTGCACTGAAAGAGGCATCAGCCCAGGTTTTCTCTTTCATGACAGTCACATCTTTGATGGAGTAGACGAGCGGCAAGTCGCCAAGGCCCTACAGATCGGAGCAGAGAATGCGCAGAAGTTGGGCTACCAGTATATCATGACCATGAATCAGGATGATGTGCCATCGGAATTTGCGTCCGGTTTTAAGTTTGATGAATATGTGCTTTCCACACACCTAACCGATGCAACGGAGAATGGTGGGTTGTTTGGGATACGGTTTGGGTAGCCCTCCACTACAATGATTTTTTAGTTTTTCATGTACCCGATAAATGTCTGGAACAGATACGCCGAATCATGCGGGCCTGGTGAGGCCTCGGGATGGTATTGAACGGAGAAAGCTTTTAATTCGTTGCAGCGAAGGCCTTCCAATGTGTTGTCGTTGAGGTTGATGTGGGTGAGTTCCACGTCCTTGTCTTGCATGGAGTCCAGGTCTACGCAAAAGCCGTGGTTCTGGCTGGTGATTTCAATGCACTTGGTATCCCTGTTTTTGACAGGATGGTTCGCACCTCTGTGGCCAAACTTTAGTTTATATGTGCTGCCACCCAGGGCCAGACAGAGGATCTGGTGGCCAAGGCAGATACCAAAGATGGGGATCTTTCCGATCAGGACCTTGGTGGTTTCAATGGCAGGGGTCACTGCCGCAGGATCGCCAGGGCCATTGCTTAGAAAGACGCCGTCCGGTTTCATGGCCAGGATGTCTTTGGCAGAGGTCTTGACAGGTACGACGGTGACATCACAGCCGTGAGATCGCAGTAATCTGAGGATATTGAACTTGATGCCACAGTCAAGAGCGACCACCTTGTATTTCTTGGGAGGCAGGTTCTCTTCCTGCTTGATAATATCAACCACACCCTTGTCCCAGGTATAGGCCTTTCTGGTGGACACCTTTTTTGCAAGGTCACGGCCCACCAGGCCGGGATAGGTGTCCAGTTCGGCTTTCAGTTTTTTGAGGTTTGTTTCACCCGTGGAAATGATACCTCGCATGGCACCCTCGGTGCGAATATGTCGGACCAGCTTGCGTGTATCAATGCCTTCAATACCACCGACTTTGTTGGCCTTGAGATACTCATGAAGGGATTGTTGGTTGCGCCAGTTGCTGGGGTAATCGCAGTTTTCCTTGACCACAAAACCACTGACATGAACCTTTTTGCTTTCCCAATCCAGGTCATTGGTGCCCACGTTGCCGATCAGCGGATAGGTGATGGTCATGATCTGTTCACTGTACGAGGGGTCCGTGAGAATCTCCTGATACCCGGTCATGGCGGTATTAAAAACAACTTCACCGCACTTGGTGGATTCCGCACCAAAGCCTTGACCCTTGAATACCGTACCATCTTCAAGCAACAACACTGCCTTCACGTTTATATCCTTTTAAAAAAGTCCAGAGTCCTAAGTACTTAACACTTAAAACCTAACACTTAAACCTTACTTATAATACAACTGAATGGCCTTAACGCCAATTTTCTTGTTCTTCATGGCTTCAATGCCTTCAACCACAGCACCGGCACCCCGAATGGTTGTGACATAGGGGATCTGTTTTTCAAGGGCTGTACGACGAATCGAGAAGGAGTCCACAATCGACTGCTTGCCCACGGTCGTGTTGATGATGAGGTCAAAGTCCTTGTTAATCGTCGCATCCACAATATTGGGACGCCCTTCCGTAATTTTCAGGGCAAATTCAGCAGGAATGTTCTTTTTGATCAACGCAATACAGGTTCCCTTGGTGGCCACGATCTTAAAGCCCATGTCGTGCAATTTGGCGGCCAGCTTAACGGCTTTGGCTTTGTCTCGGTCCTTGACGCTAAACAGGACCGTGCCCTTGATGGGCAAATGATTGCCCACGGCCATCTGAGACTTGGCAAAGGCAGTACCGAAGTTGTCGGAGATACCCATGACTTCACCCGTCGAGAGCATTTCCGGACCGAGCAGTGTGTCCGTGCCGGGGAACTTCAGGAACGGGAAGATCGCTTCTTTGACAGCGTAATAGTCTTTGACGATCTCCCGCGTGAATCCAAGTTCCTTGAGGGTCTTGCCGGCCATAATTTTGGCGGCAAGCTTCGCCAGGGGCACACCAATCGCTTTACTGACAAACGGGATGGTGCGCGATGCTCTGGGGTTAACTTCCAGAATGTAGATGTCACCATCCTTCACAGCGAACTGAATATTGATGAGACCAAGCACCTTGATCTCCAGGGCCATGACTTTCGTTTGCCTGGAGAGTTCAGCCAGGATGGACTTAGGCACGGACACCGGGGGTAAGGAACAGGCACTGTCACCCGAGTGCACACCGGCTTCTTCGATGTGCTCCATAATACCACCAATGACCACCTGGTGACCATCACAGATGGCGTCCACGTCAAATTCAGTGGCATCGTCCAGGAACTTGTCAATCAGAATGGGATGCTTTCCTGATACTTCAATGGCATTGGCCACACACGCTTTGAGCGAGGTTTCATCGTAAACGATTTCCATGGCCCGGCCACCCAGTACAAAAGAAGGGCGAATAAGCAGGGGATAGCCAAGCTTGTCTGCAATCTTCTGGGTCTGTTCGTACGTCATGGCCGTGCCACAAAATGGCTGACGTAGTTTGAGTTTATCCACCAGTTTGTGGAATCGCTTACGGTCTTCAGCCAGGTCAATGCTGTCCGGGCTGGTGCCGATAATAGGCACACCTGCGGTCTCCAGGGCGACAGCCAGCTTAAGCGGCGTCTGTCCACCAAACTGGACAATCACGCCATCCGGCTTTTCCTTTTCCACGATGTTCATCACATCTTCAAAGGTCAGAGGTTCAAAGTAGAGCCTGTCAGACGTGTCATAGTCCGTACTCACGGTCTCCGGATTACAGTTGACCATGATGCTTTCCACGCCAATCTCTTCAAGGGCAAATGCCGCGTGAACACAGCAGTAGTCAAATTCAATACCCTGACCAATTCGGTTGGGGCCACCGCCCAGGATCATGATCTTCCGGTTATCTGTGGGATCGGCTTCACACTCCTCTTCATAAGTCGAGTAGAAATATGGCGTGTGAGCTTCAAACTCAGCACCGCATGTATCCACCATTTTAAACACAGGATCAACGCCAAGTGACTGACGATGCGTGCGGAATGTGGGTTCTGACACACCCAGCTTTTCAGCCATGTACTTGTCACTAAAACCATATTCCTTTGCCTTACGCATCAGAGCCCGTTTAAAAGCGGCCAAATCCTTGAGTTTACAGATCTTGAGTTCAAGCTGAATAATGTCCTTGATATTGTTCAGATACCAGGGATCAATCTTGGTCAATTCAAAGACTTCGTCCACACTCAGCTTGCGCCGCAGGGCCTCAGCCACATACCACAACCGATCCCAACAGGTGGTCCGGAGTTTGTCCTGGAGTTGTGAGGTGGACATGTCCGCGGGGATGTGCTTGTTATCAAGGGAGTAACGATCAATTTCCAGAGACCGAATGGCCTTTTGCAGTGATTCTTTGAAGGTGCGGCCAATAGCCATGGCTTCACCGACTGACTTCATTTGAATCGACAGTTCTGGGCTGGTCCGTGGAAACTTCTCAAAGGTAAACCGCGGCCATTTCGTCACGCAGTAGTCAATCGTGGGTTCAAAGCAGGCAGGCGTCTTTTTTGTGATGTCATTGGGGATTTCATCCAGCGTGTAGCCCACGGCCAGCAAGGAGGCCATCTTGGCGATGGGAAAACCCGTGGCCTTGGATGCCAGAGCCGAACTTCTCGAGACCCTGGGATTCATCTCAATCACGTACATCTTGCCATTGGCCGGGTTCAAGGAAAACTGGATATTCGATCCTCCGGTCTCCACACCAATGGCTCGAATAATCTTGAGCGACGCGTCACGCATGATCTGGTATTCTTTATCCGTCAAGGTTTGCGCTGGGGCCACAGTCACGCTGTCACCCGTGTGGACGCCCATGGGATCGAGGTTTTCTATGGAACAGACAATGACCACATTGTCCTTGCGGTCACGCATCACTTCCAATTCGTACTCTTTCCAGCCCACCACGGATTCTTCGACCAGTACCTCAGTCATGGGACTCAGATCCAGGCCCCACTTGATGAACTCCTTGTACTCGTCCATATTGTAGGCCACATTGGCACCTGTCCCCCCGAGGGTATAAGACGGACGAATAATGGCAGGAAAGCCTACTAAATCCACAAGCTTTTCAGCCTGTTCCCAGGTATGAACAATGCCACTTTTGGGCACTTCAAGGCCAATGCCTTCGATGATTTTCTTGAAGAGATCACGTTCTTCGGCCCGTTTGATGGAACGAAGATTGGCACCCAGCATTTTAACTTTATACTTCTTCAGGACGCCGCTTTCAGCCAGGGCCACGGCTGTATTCAAGCCAGTCTGACCACCCAACGTGGGTAGGATGCTGTCCGGGCGTTCTTTCTTGATGATCTTTTCTACCATCTCCGGTGTAATCGGCTCAATATAGGTCCGGTCAGCCATCTCGGGATCAGTCATGATGGTCGCAGGATTACTGTTGACCAGAATGACTGTGTAGCCTTCGGCACGAAGGGCCTTGCAGGCTTGAGCACCGGAATAGTCAAATTCACAGGCCTGCCCAATAACAATGGGGCCAGACCCGATGATCAGAATCTTTTTGATGTCTTTTCGTTTTGGCATCGATCATCCTTAACGCGTTCAGTATTTGCAGGCCACGATGGGGTGAAGACCGTTTTTCGTTCAACAGCGAACCCGTCACCCTTTTCATTCATGTCCATATAGTGAAGACAGCGGGCACCAGACACTCGCTTCTGAGCCTCACCCACGGTCCCTATCGAACGGTTTGCCTTACGACGCGTGTTCAGACACACATTGCTGGCGTACCCCAAGAAACTGTGGACCATGACTTTGGCAGATAATTAAACAGGTTTTACCCCCACTCGTCAAGTTGTAAGCGGGGTTTCTCACCGAATAAGTGGTTAACATAAATGCGGACGAGGTGGTTTAAGAACAACCTCCCGACGACCCAGTAACCCCTTCAAATCGAAGATAGAAGAGCCGCTTCGCGCGGCTGGTTCCAGTATTTTCCACCATGAAGGGCGGATGAAGGACCATGGAGGGACGCAATCTGAATGAACCCACGAACCGACGCTGTCATCCCGAGGCACCGAGGGGTCTATTAAACCAGCCCGCAAAGCGACTCATTACTTGCTGAAGGCTGATCGCTGATCGCTGATCGCTTGATCTATTACGGCTTCCAGGGTTGGGCCAGTCCCTTGTCCAGCAGTTGTTGATTCAGGTAGATGCCCTGTGCATAGATCGCCTGCGGGTCGTTCACATCAGGCAGGTAAAAGACATCTGCCAGGTATCGAGCGTATTTATCATAATGGTGTGTGCAGATTACGATATCAACTCGACGTGTTGACTCCAGTTCAATTCACCAGCATGCTGGTGAATTCGATTGTCAAGATAGAATCGGCGCATATTGCGAAGATTACTTTTGGAAAAACCATGGCCCAGCTTCTCCTGCAAATCCTCTGAAAGCTGCTCAAGAAGCCTAACGCCGTATTCAGCCTTATCGTCGCCTTGTTGCTCCTGTTCCACAATTCGCCGACCAATCTGCCAGTAAGCCTCCACCATCGCATGACGTGCGTGATTGTAGAGTTCGGTAATCTCGTTCACCAGGGTCACATAATGGTCTGGTTTGATTGAGGCACTCATGTCAGCTCTCCAATTAACATGTTAGTCACAGCCGTTAACGGGCTTCGCTTAGCTTAAGACATCCCACCTGAGACGCAAGTTTTTTTTGACACAGATTGCGCGGATTACACGGATTTAAAACCAACCACAAAAAAATGAAAAACTACTTCTAACCACGAAATACACGAAACACACGAAAAAAACAGAAACATAACTCGCGCCCGCTCACAGGGTTCGCTTAAGACACCAAGCCGCGAAGACCAACAACCCTTGGCCCGTGAAAGCTTCTTTCACCGGGCAACAACTAGAAACTACTTTCAACCACTAATTTTCACGAATCTACACGAATGGTTCTCGCTGCGCTCGAAGGGGGTTTATTTACCACGGAGGGCACCGAGATCACAGAGAAGATAAGAAGGTAGGAAGGTAAGAAGATAAGAAGATAAGAGGCTGACGCAATATGAATGAACCCACGAACCGACCTTGTCACGCCAAAGTATTGAGGGGTCTATTAAACCAGCCCGAGAAGCTGAGCCAAAGGCGAAGTCCCTAGGGGGCGGTTCACTGTTGTGCTCGTGCTCAGAGAGTGAAACGAACGGTGCTCGTGCTCGTAATCGTTTTTTGTCTCCCGCAAAGCCACGATTGAAACAACAGCCCAAAAACCAAGATAAAAATCATTACCATGGAGAGCATGGAGACACATGGAGGCTGACGCGAATGTGTAGCGTCTGGGCTTTGCGTGGGTCCGCCGTCATGCATCCTTCGGCTGCTCCCCAGAGGGGACGGATGGCGTCGGTTTCTGCTCATCAAGCAAGCTTGGTCACAGAACCCTCCTTATCCTTGGATGACTGCTTTAAATCACAATCGAACATGCCTTTCCATTTGAGTGTTAATCGGATGGAAGAGACTTGAAAAAAGCTGTCAGCTTTCGGTTCACCGTCCGACTGTCCGACCGTCTTACTGTCTCACTGTCCGACAGCGGAACACCTCGTCTGCCCCTCTGTCCAGGTCAATTGTGCCGCTGGCGGCACAATCTGCTTATAGGCTTTCCAGACCTTTCGGGTCCTTTGCTTTGTGCTTTTAGTTGACTGTCGCCTGAAACAGTTGCATGAGTTGCTCACAACCGATAATCAACTTGAAGGACTTTACTCAGAAATAGAACATATTTTGAATAAAAAACATAATGTAAAGGTCCCTGTAGAGTCCCCCTCGTGTAAGCCATAAAATGCCCTTGGCCAAAAGCCTTAAGAAATAATGGCATAGACACGCCATTCGCTTACCCCAGTTCGGATTATGGCCGCACTCACTATCAATTGACGACACTGTCTCCAGAGTGCCTCATTATGTAGCCCAAGGCCACAAGACTTGGGAATCCCACTCCACTCCCAACCAGGTTTTCTTGTATTCATTTCATACCTTGCAGCGGATTCTGCATCATAAAAGGAAGTCACCATCTGCAAGTTTTCAGGCAAACAATTGATTTCGCAAGCTAACACGTCCATTAAAAGGGATTCATATATGGAGTCTTCAACATTGAAAATTCGTAAAGAGTTCAATTTTTTGGTCGCGATAAAACAAAAAAACTTTTCGCCTATTTGTTCAATGTTCATTTCACATTTCCTTGCAGCAGAGATCATTACAATGAAGAGACAAAATCGACATCATTCGTCCGTTGGTGTAAATCTCATCCAGCGGATTATATTAGCGTTCAGAGCTTTCCCATGTACATTTAAAGAAGAGGTGTGGGTTCTCAACTACGCTCGTTAGGCTTTAGGGCAAGGGAGTCTCTAGCCCAAAAAGCTCCCTAAACAAGGTAAGTCCAAGTAAAGGAATTAATTCGGGCTACAACCAGCGTCGTTTCTTGCTCTTCTTGGTTTAGCATCGATAATCCCTTTTTCAATTGGTCAGTCAACATCATAACATCAGCCTTGGCTGGCATTTCCTTGTAAACAATGTACTCCGCTAGAGCAGCAAGACCATCGTCGGGCGTGAGCTTCAGAAAAGGGGTTAGCTCAAGCCATAGCTCAACCTCAGACTGCATCTTGAAACCAGTCATGTATCTAGTACCTAAGCAGCCATATAGCCCTACTTGATGCAGCGTTGTACCTTCCGGCAATGGTCGGTTCCGAAATATATTAACGTGTTTTCGATATGATTTGAACATAGCATCTCTTATACCTTGTGGACCGAATATCGCCATTTTAAATTCCCTACTAACTTTATTACAACGTCATTTGAAATTGACCGCTCATCGACAACATCTAAGCCTTGCTCAGATCTACGCCGATTAAAGCACCCACACCCAGACAAGCGGCTACCTTTCCCACTTCCTTGATAGTCGCCGAATTGCGGACTGCAAACCGTTTGGCTTTTCTCCACAGCGGTTCGATAGGCCGTCTATCCAGCTCCGATGAAATCAAAACCAAGAAGATTTTACAGACCTCTTGCTCATCATTTCTCATGTTGGGATTGTTCTGCAAATCGCCATAAATAGCATCCCCAAAAATATTGAGTTCTGCTTCAGAGGCAATCTCAAGGACTCTTTCAATTTCTTTTACAGTCGCCATTTTGTCCGTCTCCTAAATATCCAGGTTCATTTCAGCCAATTTTCGGTTTCGTCTGTCTTCTAACCCTATAAGCGGAGGATTTATTGAAAACGCACAGAATGCGTGCATTTTTCTTGAAAAGAGATATGATTTTAAGATAGGCCTTAGAATATAGGAGGTAAAAAACGAATTGAGAGACGACTTTAGCCAAAGAACAAGACATCTCGTTGAGCTTGCGAAAGAAGGCGATAGAGCCGCTCTGGAGAAACTGAGCCGGACCTACAGTGAGCGGGTACAGCGGATTGTCCGTATGCGTATGGGCAAAGAACTCCGTTCCAAGCTCCAGTCCATGGACATCGTCCAGGATGCCCTCATTTGTGCTATCAGAGGTCTCGACAGATTCACATACACCGATGAAGGGGACTTCACCCGCTGGCTGTCCAGGATCACGGAGAATCAACTCCGCGATAATCTTGATAAATTACATGCAGACAAGCGTGATATCCGCAGAGAAAAACCGCTTAATAGTAATAAGGGCGATGGGCAGCAAAGCCACATGCAGCCCATCGAACCCATTTCTACGGTAACGCCAAGCGTCGTTATCGAGAAAAAAGAGCAGTTGGACCGTTTAGAACTGGCCATGGATACATTGAAGCAGGAATACAAAGACGTGATTGTTTTGATAAAGATTGAGGGTCTGTCTTACAAAGAAGCTGCTCACAGACTGGGCAAGAGCCCCGATGCAATAAGAATGCTGCTTTGTCGAGCAATGGTAGCGCTAAGCGAAACATATGAGGAACAGATATGACACGGCCTCCTGACAGTGATCCCGCTAAAATGCTTACCCAGATAGTGCAGGACTTTCTGGATGCCCAGCTCCAGGGCCAGGCCCCTGACATTGAAGAGATAATCCTCGCCCATCCGGATCTTGAGCATCAGATCAGACAGCGACTGAATAGCCTGCAGGAAGTTGATGGACTATTTGCCTGCCTTGTGGAGCAGGGTCAGGGAGATCCCGACAAAACGGCATTTGACCATGACCTGATCGGCCAGCACCTGGGCGACTTCGAGATCCTCCGTCTGATAGGCAAAGGCGGTATGGGCGTCGTCTTCCTTGCCCATCAAGCCTCTCTGGGCCGAGAAGTCGCACTCAAGGTCATTGCCGATGTTGGGGGTGCCCATTCCAGGACACTGGAGCGATTCAAGCGTGAAGCCACAGTGTTGGCCCAACTCTCAAACCCGCACATCGTCCCCATCTACGACATAGGGCAGGAAGGCCCCTACGCCTGGTTTGCAATGGAATACATACGAGGCGTTTCTCTCGATGCCATCCTTACCGCCGTGCGTCAGGCCGACCCCGCTCAAAAGGCCAGTACGGTTGTGCAAAGATACCTCAAACAACCCACGGTAGAAAATGCCGACGACCAAGGTAGTCAGCCCCTCGCTGCAACGGGCGCTCAAATTGATCGGGATTACATCGTCACCATCAGCAACATCGTCGTTGATGTCGCATCCGCCCTGCAATACGCCCATGACCATGGCATACTTCACCGGGACGTTAAACCATCCAACATCCTGATTGATCCCACTGGTGCAGCAAAACTTGTCGATTTCGGCCTGGCCAGGGCTCAGGCTCAAACGTCAATCACCGTAACGGGTGAATTCTTCGGCACCCCAAACTACGTCTCGCCTGAACAGATCCGCAATCCCGAAACCGTGGACTTTAGGAGTGATGTCTATTCCCTGGCAGCTACCTACTACGAATGTCTCACGCTCCGGCGTCCTTTCGAGGGCGACACCGTCAATGAGACGCTGACCAATGTCCTGTCTCGTGAAATCATCCCCCCAAGAAGGCACAGCCCCCGTCTGGCGCCCGACTTGAATACCGTCCTGCTCCACGCCTTGGAGAGGCAACCTCAGGACCGCTACCAGAACGCTTCCGACTTTGGCACCGACATCCAGAACGTCCTGGAATTTAGGCCTATAAAGGCAAAACGACCTGGACCTGCAACTAGAGCCTGCCGGGCACTCCGAAAAAACGTGCGCGTAACAGTATTTGTGGTTATTTTGGTCATGCTGTGCATCACTGTCTATACTGCCGTGTCTAAGGCAATTAATAATCAAATACACGAGGAAGCCCAGAAACTGTACAACATCGGACTCAGCAAGAGAACGGCACACAACTATGCTGAAGCAGCTCACTGGTTCGATCAAGCTTCTGCGAAGGATACTTCTTACATTGATGCTTATATTAACTCAGCAGAGTGTTACCGTCTCGTGGGTGACTATGACCGTGCTGCCATCTTATGTAGGAAAGCTCTTGTCATTAACTCAGATAACGCGATGGCTTGTTTACAATTGGCCCAAACACTAATAGCTCAGAGACAATGGGAAAAGGCCAAGATGATGTTCCAGCGGACACTTGATCTTCAGCCCGATTTGGCTTTAGCTCATGCGGGTCTTGCTGCCTGTTATGGATACTTGCGAATGGATGAAGATGCCATTCAGGAATATCGTAAGGCATTGGCAATTGAACCGAATATGCCCAAGAACGATTTGATAACACTTCAAATAGCGACTATTTTGTCTACTATGCAGCGAGACTCTGAAGCTATTGATGCCTATAAACAAGCAATTAAAATCAATCCTAACTTAGTTCGCGCATATGTGGGACTTGGCTACTGCTACACTCTACTTAGACAACCTGGCAATGCAGAAACAGCATTGAGGAAAGCAGCCTTACTTGAGCCAGAAAATATGATGGTACTCCAGGGAATAGCTCAGATTCACCTGGGCAAGGGGCAGCGAAAAGAGGCTGTGAAAGTATTTATTTCAGCAGCAGAGTCACTTCAAGCTGCCCAGAAAAGTGAGGAGGCCTTAGAACTCTATAACAGTGCACTTGCTATTGACGCGAATAGTTTCTCTACCTTGCTAGGATTAGGAGACTGCTATCAGAAACTGAAGGATTATAGTAAGGCGGTTGAGGCGTTCCAGAGAGCTTGGGATTGTGCGTCAAATAATCGAGAAGAAGCAATGACGTATGTAAAACTTGGCTTTTGTCTCATCGAGATCGAAGATCGCACAGGAGCCACCAAAGCCTTTCGCCAGGCTATTAATATCGATCCAAAGTTTGAGACGGCATATGCTGCGCTGGCAGCACATTATCAAGCCCAAGGGCTATATCAGGATGCGACAGATACCTATGAGAAGCTCATTGATTTGGATCCGACGGAATTAAATGTCCACGAACACTTGGGTTCCTGCTATATGTCACTTAGCCGATACTCTGAGGCGCTAAAACAATATGATTACTGTCTCGCATCTGATCCTAATAATTCTCATGTGTTAGTCAGTGCAGGCCAATGTCAACAGGAACTGGGGAATCATGCGCAGGCTATTGAATGCCTTGAAACTGCTCTGACGAATGACCCAAACAATGTCCTCATCTATAGATCAATAGGATATTCATATTTTGTTCTAAGAGACTATCATTCCGCCATAGCTGCCCACACGAAATCACTTGCTTTTGCACCCAATGATCCAACCATTTGGGGCAGTATAGCAGAATGTTATGAAAACCTTGGCATCTTAGACCAAGCCATAAAATCATACAATAAAGTCTTGGCTATTCGGCCCAAAGATCTACTTGCCTGTCTCAGACTTGCTGCTATCTACAGCAGTTCCAATGACCCTGGCGTTCGAGACGGGAAACAGGCTGTGAACCTTGCTACAAGAGCTTGCGACCTTACTCAATACCAAGATGCTCTGTGCCTTTCGATCCTTGCAGCGGCATATGCCGCATCTGAGGATTTTGAAAAGGCCGTCCAGTATCAGGATAAGGCCGTGCGTATGGCGACTCCCATCAACAGGAAAGCATTTGAGGAGCAACTGACCACATATCGGACTGACAAACCATTGAGAGATAACGAAAACACACCAACGCCCTGAGTATTCTCTGTAAAAGGCTCTATGAGGCACACCAATCTGAGGGCTTGCTGCAAATGTTTCAGCAAGTGGGCCAAGTAGCATGCAGTGACGGTTGTCAATAAATTACCTCTCTATTCAAGACGTATAGGTGCAGCATTTGAATTCCAAAAGGTGAGCATATATGAAGATACTTATTAGTCTGAATCTCGAAGATCGCCCAATGAAACCTCTGTCTTCTCCATACGGACAGTGCTGTAATTGCTACTACATCTATGAGAATATATCTCCTGAGCAGCAATGCCCAGCGTGTAGTTCCTTGAAGCAGTATCACAACCCTTGGCCCGAGGATGCCCTGATCGAACTATGGAAGGAGCAGGTGGATATTTGGAACTGGGGTAAGGTCGAACTAAGCATAATAGTCGCGGCGATGTACTTCGAGAGTTCTGTTTTCCACCTGTTGTATTTGGGAACGGCTTGGCTCCATCCGAAGCTAAATCGTCTCGACACCAGCTTTGAAGAGACACCGAAGAAGGAAGAGGATATATGGAAAAACCTCAACAAAATTCGAACGCGGAAAGCCACTGACGTGGCTCTTCAGCGGGTGTTTGGCCACTCAAGCAAAGAGATGCTAAGAACTGTATTGGGAAATGCAGAGGCCGACGACTACTGGAAGCAATACCAAGAGCTGGCAAAAGACCGCAACCAAATCATTCATCGGGGACGACGACATACAGTCACGGATGAGGAGGGAAGGGTCATCTGGAAGGATTCCAAGGCCATTGAAAAACTCGATTGGTGTTTGAAGTGGATACCCATCTGTTGGGTGGTGTTTTCAAGACTCCACAACGAATACATACACCCACCTATGTGGGAGAAGAAGAAAAAGGGCGGATGAAAGACCAAGTATGAACAAGAACACAAAAAAACATAGATCGGATCTTTCTCTTTGCATTTGAGATCATTTAGGCACAACCAGCCAATCCAGAAGCAGGAGTCAGGTTTTGTATTTAGTTATTGATAGGCGGGCTTCGCAGGGCCGACCTGGTTTTTATGCTTTTGGGCTCAATACACATTTCATATTAGGTTGAAGCAGAAGTAACCTATGAGATTGTGCAGGTGCCTGCACAATTGCCCCAGGGACTGCTGCAACCTCTCCATCAGTGCCAATGAGATTGGGCCGTTAACGACTTAAAACCTCTAACTTCACACACGCAGCACAGCGTCCGAATTGAATTCATCAGACGTCTGATGAATTCGATATTCAAGATAGAACTGGCGTGAGAAACTCCCTTTTCAATATGCGACTGTTCTAAAAATGCAGGGGCACTACCTGGGGTTGGGCATTGTCACCATAAGCCGCAAAGGTCCTTGGCGATTGTCACGGACTCTTGCCACGCACAATGGTATGACAAACCAATGGCTGACCGACTTAGGTCTACAGAATGTCAAAGAGCTATGGTGCAGGATTCACTACCCGGCCAGTCCTCGGACAGCCCGGTAATTCCTGGGAACCGCCTAGTGCGGACCCGCATGCTATGGTGGTGTGGGGGCTGGGGGCGAAAAGCCCCCGGCTACCCGATTAGGCACTTTCTAATGATTTTTCAATGTCATGAGCCAGCTGATCATAGATTTGTTCTCTTTCATTCTCGCTCATTGAGGAGAGTGGTTCACTTGGAGAGTTCGCTGCTTGAAAACGAGTGAGACTTGGTTCTCTTGAAAATCTGCATGGGGATATTACAACCGGAAGTACCTTTGTCCCCTTTATTTCTGCATCAGCGAGTATAGGTGGGAGTTCATTTTTGACGATAAAGTCAGAAGCCATGAAGTCGGCACTAATTAGAAGAATTGCGATTCTCGCTTCTCTAAGTGCTTTTTGTATTTCTTCCCTCCAATGATCGCCTGTTTTAATCCTTGTATCTGCCCAGATATCAATGAGGCCTTTTCTTATCAAAGGCTTTAAATGTACCAGTAAGCGATCAAGGTAGCTCTTATTCTTGTGGCTATAGCTAATAAATGCTTTAGGCCGGACTATTGTTTGTATGCCATTAGCCAGAAACTTTGTAGGATCAGTTGTTGCCTCTAGGATTAGTTTGCTCAGTTCTTTTTGAAACTCTCCAGTAAGCGATGCTTCGGAGTAAAGGAGAAATCGCTGATACATTAAGAGTAAGCGTTCAGGCGATTTACTAAGACCCTTCAGGTCTGAGATTGGTCACTGGACGATTATTGAGGTGACAGTCACAAGCCTTACGCATATAGGCAATGATACTGCGGTTTTGTAAGCGACAGGTTGAACAAACGGTGAGCATGCGTTCGACATAGCGTGCACCGCGTTTGCTTTGAGTTCCAAAGCTCATCTTACGCCAAATAACGGCCTGACGAACGACTTGCTCTGCCGCATTATTCGTTGGTTCTACCTGCGAGTCACGAACAAACGTCCAAAGATGTTGCCGATGCTTTAGGATTTCTCGACACTTACCAGCTAAGGGGCCTTCGTGAGTCGAACCTTCTTTAAGAAGCCGTTCAACTTTTTGTTCATAGGATACCATTCTACGTTGAAACGTTTTCCATTGAATCGTTCCATCACGGGCACGGTGATAAAGGGTGAATATCGTTTTGCACAACTCAGAAAGTTCTTTGCCAATGCAACCGAGTTGGCCGTTTGCTTCACTGATCGATTTGAAATCTCGCTTCAAGTGAGCCCAACATATTTGGCGAATATGATCGTAAATATTATAACCGCTCCAACGATCACTATTCAGGGTACCTGAAAAACGTCCAAGAAGTGTGCGAGCTGCCTCTTGAGTGCGATTGGCATGAATCATGAATATTGCAGCAGTCGTGCAACACATTGCCCACATCCATCCTTTGAGGCGATTACCACGAGGCCAGCCACTTTCATCGGCATGGGCTCTTTCTTGCGATTGAACATAGTCAACAATATCATAGTAAGGTGCTTCCATGGCCGCAGCGATCTTTGCCTCACAGTTACTCAATCCGCCCAAACTCATGGGGACACCAAATATTTCATTAATAACTTCTAGAGCTTTGCGTTTACTGGTATTCAACATACCCGTCATAATCCCCACAACCGCCAAGACACCGGGGCCAAACACGTTTTGCTTAATGGTAGCAGACAAAGGCTGATACACAATATCACCACATTGTTCGCATTGGAACATCTTCTGAACATATTCAATAACGGTTGGCGTAATCGGCGGTATATCAATCGTTTGGAATCGCAATGGGCTCTCGTCCAATTCCTTAAGACGCGTACAACCGCATCTACACTGTTCAGGTAGCAGATCGATTGTTTCGGTGACTGCTTCAGGGGGTAGGAGTTGTCTGAGATTTGGCTTGTGACCTTTTTGTGCACCCTGCTTTTTTTTACGTCCTTTTTTCTTGGTTAACTCCTTGGGACTTTTGTTAGGCCCAAAATCAGAAGAAGGAGGCTTCGAAGAGTTTTTTGAATTCATGCCCACGAGTCTTTCCAACTCTTGGATACGCTTCTTGAGCTCTTCGTTTTCTTTTTCTAGCAGCTTGATATAGTCTTTGTCACTCACGC
>Ga0307990_1002140_pt1 | contig 16008 bp, 15 predicted proteins | sample EllFjometagen129_FD_203168 | JGI IMG/M metagenome (GOLD analysis project Ga0307990, IMG submission 203168) | Marine microbial communities from Ellis Fjord, Antarctic Ocean - #129 | ecosystem: Environmental > Aquatic > Marine > Unclassified | place: Southern Ocean | collected 2014-10-08
CGTATAGAAGAGAAGAATGCGCAGATCTTGCAGTTAGAATCGGAAGTTCAGTACTTGAGAAGAAGAGTGGATAAACTCATGCCATTGGCACTCCCTAGACCCCGTCATAGGTGGTGGCCATTTGGCCGCGCTCGTGTGTTGAACTAGGTGCTGCCATCTGCGGGAAGAGTGGCGAGAAGCGGAAGTACTTAGAGCTTCCTTGGTAGGCGTTCTTGTACCGGATGCTCACTATTTCGTAGAGGAAATCTCGGGTTCAAAACGAGAGCAACTCCAAAGCATGAAACAAGCGCTCCAGTTGGATCTTGCTCGGCACATCTTAGATGACGGGAACGTACAGGGCGATTGATCTGGCGATCAAGAGGTGCAAAGACCTGACTCAGGTAGAGAAAGCAGCTCTTGACATCTGGTGCAGCATACCTATAATATATATATCTCATCTACCAACGGTAGAAGGAGTTGGGCCGACGTTCTGCGTCGGTCTTCCCATTTAGAGGCTAATTCTTCTCCGGTATTTTTTTAGAAGCTTTCTCTCCTCGTTGTTGTACTCGATCCAGTAGGCCGTTACTAGTCTGCGTGATCCGTCAGCGTACTTCTTCATTATTGCCACGTAGTTGTGATCTCTGAGCCACACGTAGGTCTTGGTGGTTCCGTCTCCCTCGATGTAATCCCAATGCAGAACCTCCGTTTTGCCGGCATTCAGAAGCATTGGCCTTAGCCAAGGTAATCTCCTGCATCTTTGCGGGTCGGGAATCCGTTCCTTTGTTACGTTGTCGCGCCGAGATGTGAGATGCCAGAACAGCTTCTCACGACCGTCTTCTTGTTCAGGGAAATACCAGACTTTCTGGCTGCCATACTGAAGTGGCTTGGCCAAGATTTCATCTTGGAACCAAGCGTACAACCGATCGTAGGTCTGGGCTGACCAACTTTGCAGATTCAGTAGCTCTGGCAACCAATCAGGTTTGTTGGTCATGTCGCGGGTTCTTGCGGCGTGAATCGGAACAGATTGAACTTGGCCTCTGATAGGGGCGACGAGACTAAGAGGCTTCTATGTAGAGATCGCTCGATGGATTCGACAACTGACAGTTTTGCAGCGGAATCTTTGAGCCCGCGATTCCTGTAGGCAACTGCACCAAGCAAGAAATCTGCTAGCTGTATTAACACACTCTCCTCAGATCTGATGTGCTGTATGCGCGCAATCATAGTGTGCGTGAAGTCGTACTTGTCATTGCAGAGCACATCATTGAGTTTGCGGATCCTTAATTGGCTGCGTGTGTCCTTGATATCTAGGTAGATGGCGTAACGCGAGTCAGGACTCAGGATCTTGCTGAGGAGTGAGAAATACATCTTGTAGTAGAAAGTGTCGTGAGATCCCTGGTTGAACGTATCGTGGTCAAGGCGTTCCTTGTGTAGTACGACAAGGGATCGGAAGTGAATCGCCTCTTCCTGTACAAACCAATCAACAAGAGCGGCATAGAAATCCTGCTTTGCAGGCGATACTTTGGTCCACTTCATCTCTCCACGAGCACCATGTTTCTCCCGAATAGCGATCAGTTCTGCTGAAAGCCGCTTAATCTGTGACGTGGGGCACCAAGTACAGCCAAAGGCCATGATCGGCATTCTGTCATTAGGCAAATGACAAGACTCATCGCAGTAGACAGAATAATCACTCAAAGCAGTCACCTCCGAGTGCTGCATCCACATTTCATTGTCTCGACAATTGGTGCCAATGGCAAGGGCGCTTGACCAACCTCACGTCTCTTTACCTGCACTACAACGAAATCGTCGACACATCGCCCCGTTATCTGGCTTGACTAAACCCACGAAGATCTAGCTGGACCACAAACTAGATCTGCGACATTGCGCCTCTTGTAACGCAGGAAATGGCTATGGTGACGGTGTTGGCCTCGTGCACAATCAGTTATTCCTTCAACCAGGCTCTCCAAAAATAGTGGTCATTGAAGTGCTGCGAGGTCGAAGGGTCGCCGGTGATACTTGGAACGCCTAAAGGAACTTGAATTCGTCTTCTTTTGCAACAACAGGAACCTTGTGTTGCGGATCTCCAGGAGGTGTAGAATCACCCGAACACAATTGCACTTGTGTTGAGCTCTGTGCGAAGCCGCATGTGGCCTCCTCCTTCTGACTGTAGGCGCAAGCCGATCCGACTCCCGTGGTTCACTGGGGGAGGGGGAATGCACGCCTAGAACTGGAACGGTTAGAAAAACCAAGAACTTTCATCAGGGAGTTCTCGATACAGCTCCGCCGAGCATGCCCAACCAGGACCGATAAGTACTTGATGTGTCCCAATCATACGTATAAGATAGATTGTTGTGTCCACCGACGGTCACAGAGGTCCGCGAATGAGCGAGAGGTATGCCCAAGAACAAAAGGAGAAAGGAGGTGTACTATGGTCGAATATTACGTGAACAAGAACGCACAACCAACCGGAGAGCATGAAGTTCATAGATCAGGCTGTGCCTGGATGCCCGACCCACAAAACAGACTCTATTTAGGCGACTTCACCACTTGCCGTCCCGCTGTTCAAGAAGCAAAGAAGCACTACTATCAAGTGGACAGGTGCAAATACTGTTGAACCGAATGCCACACCCGATGAGTTCTCCGTTACAGGGAAGGTACGAGACTTGTGAGAGAGGAGCAGCGTGCCTAAGATAATGAGATACCTACGAGTAGCGCAAAGAAGCGCATTGCTCTTGTTACTCTTTGTCTTTTTGGTCGCACTGGCGTACTTCTTCCAGAAGTGGCTACTCAATCTGCAAGTTGGTCTCTTCTTGGATGGTCAGAGCACTAGATATTTGTTGAGTGCGATTTCGCAGTGTGAGGCTGCTATCATCGGACTGGTTGTTACTGTGACTCTGATTGCGGTTCAGCTTTCTGTAACAGCGTACGTTCCCCGAGTTGCCTCCATTTTCATGCGATACACGGATTTATGGCTACTCATGCTGATCTATGGTTCCTCTATAACTTACTGCCTATTTCTCCTTAATACTAATATGATAACGTGGGAGATTCACAGAGATCTGGTTCTCGTTGCCTACAGTACCTTCCCTGCCGCATTCATTATGTTGATACCGTACATAAGCGGGACTATGAAGGCTTTGAATCCTCGCTCTGTGATGCAGAAGCTGCTGGAGGAGGTAACGTTCTCAGAAATACGTAACACTACTGACAAGATACTACCAGTTGAAGATTTGATTTGCACTTCCCTCCGTAAGGAAGATTTCACAACCGCTATGTTCGGGCTGAGAGCTTTAGCAAGTAAGATCGTCTATATTGCCAACTCGTATTCGGCTAATCAGCATCGGCATTGGCGAGTTTCACGGCATCCGATAAGCGCATATCTGAACGCTGTTCTGCAGATCTCGAAGCATCTCGAACGCCCTGGAAGAATCCTTGCTGGAGCGGACAGCCAGTTGTGTTCTAGACTGGTCTCGTTTCTGGTAGATGCTGCTCAATCCCTCTCCAAGAATCGGCTTCATGCAGAAGCCGACATTATGGGCGTGTTAGCTAGCATAGGTATGGGAGCTATTGATTCGGGAAATCGGGAGTTGGCTACGAAGGCGATGAAGGACATTACCAAGCTGTGCGGGCGTATACCATTCCTGTCGCACAGGACTGTCCGCGCAGACGGGAAAACCGAGATCACACGTTATACCATGGTAATCGAACGCGGGATCTCTGCACTCGAGGCCATAGGTAAACTTGCTGTTAAGAGGTGGAACCTAATATCAGCAATGGATTACTGCAGGTGCCTTGCACACGTTTCAACGGTCTACTCGCGGAAGAGAGGCCATAGGCAGGATAGAAACCTCAGCTTTTTTCCTACCGAGGAACCCATCATGCGTACAGTCAACTCCTTAGATCATTGCATGGTGGACGCCCTCCTTGAATTGGGATGCGGGCTCAGCTCCAACGTGGGTGAGGTGGAGCTCTTCCACTACATCATCGAACCTCTGGTGACAACCGCGAGAGCCAGCTATGAGAAAGGCTACACAGCTATTGGTGATCTTAGCGATTTCGGAGGAACTGTGGGCGCTATCTGGGACATAGGCGGAGCGGCTTCGCTACACGGCACTCAACATCTTCAAGAGGAAATTGCCATAGTACTTGCTGAGCTCGCGAATCTAGATCGTCAGGTAGTGAACGAGGAGATGCAAAAGACAATAAGCAGTCATTACAAACTCAGCAAACTAGATCTGTCATCCTTCCAAGCCCTCTATCGCAAACACTTACAACGAAATGTGATCTCTAGGCTACTGGACTCGCTCCAGCCACACAATGTTACATAAGGAGACGCGACCTGATAGTCCTGTGTGCTGGCAGCCTTATGTAACACAATAGGCATTCTGTTACATGGTGCGACATAAAGCCCTTGCATTGGCCATTCACCGATTATCTCCTTAACGAGAATGTAAATGTAATTTTTGCAGGTAATCCGCGGGGGATGTTACGTATGAAAAGCCATGCTGATCGACGCAGCTGAACCGATCAGCGACCTGTCGAAACTCACGGGAATCAAGCAGCATCTTACACCGCTACCGCCGTCGCTTGGCGAAAGGATTTGAGAGCGCTCTCCACCTCCTCGTCGAAGATGTGGGTGTAGATCATTGTAGTTGATAGGTCTGAATGACCGAGCACCTTCTGCACCAAGCGGATCTTGCTCGTCTCACGGTAGAGATCTGTAGCGAACGAGTGGCGTAGGGTATGTGGCGAGACGTTCTTGTCGATTCCAGCCTTGACCGCATACCGCTTCACCATTCGCTGCACGTAGCGATGACCCAACGGTTGGCCTTGCAGCGTGGTAAATACATGATCGCACTGGCCACACCGCCCTGCCTGACGTTCTCTCCAGCTTCTCAGACGGTCGATATCGGCCTCCGCTACCCAGGAGAGTACGATCCCTTCGCTCCCTTCCCTTGGCAAACCATCAGCTTGCCCGTGCTGAGATTGACATCGTGCCACTTCAAACCAGTCACTTCCGCCAACCGTAGACCAGTGTTGAGCATCAAGCGGAGCATCGTCCCGTTACGCTCACCGGTGGGGTAACGGGGGTTGGATTGTTCCAGGATCCGCTCTTGTTCCTCTTCCGTCAGAACTGTAGGGAGTTTCTTTGCCCTGGCCATCTCTCCTCCTTGGAGGATGATGAAAGCTCATCCAGTTGTTCTCGTCTACTGCGCAGAGCGATCATCCTCACGGATGCGCATCATTCCAACAGACACACTGGATGAACAAGATGACGGGGGCGGCAGTTCAGAACCGAGCAGTACCTTTGCAGGCCTGCGGACCCCGCGAGCCACACCCCCGTCAAGTAGATATTCTACTTGACAACAGTGGGCCCGTCATCTGTGAAATACAATGGTAGACCCTATCTCGGACCCCTCTTAAGGCCAGCGAGAGGAATAACGGAGCTCTCAATTGATCCAGGGAATTCCATCTTGGCAGACAACTGGTTATCCTGTGACCAGCGCAGGTAAGCTTCATGGAAAATACGGAAGGCCATGAATCATTAGTGTGGCAGCAGCGTGTTCACAATAAGAGGAGGAATCTGTGCTCGTGGCAACAAAGAAAACCGGTATCTGCAAAAGAAGACTGAAAGCTCTTGGTTTATTAGGTATCGCGGGTGTAGCAATATTCATCGTTGTGGACTACATCCTCTTACGGATCAGATCAAGCAACGTGAAGATCGGTCTTGAGCTGCGAGATGCTTTAGTAGGAGCCATAGCTCTTTCCGCAATGGTGGTATCCGTTTGGCAGGGTTTGGTTACGCGCAAACACGCCAGGTTATCAGTTAAGCCGTGGCTTCAATTCAGGTGGGCAGATCACCATAAACCAGCGACAGGTAGTCTCACTCTACAGAACAACGGTCTTGGCCCGGCTGTCGTAACCGGAGTATCGCTTGCAATCAACGATGGTCCTCTCTATCCACTAACTATCGACACGGCAGTGGAAATCTGGAGGCGTCTAGAATGTGAATTGTCTGTGTGCGAAATCCCTTCCCAAGACGGAGCATCCCTACGTGCAGGCCATGATCTGATGCTAATCAACGGATTACCCCCCCTTACAGCAGGGAGTGAGTTGAAAAAACTCTGTGCCAAAGTGAGATTTGAGTCGATGTACGGTGAGTCGGCGCTGGTATCAACCACATTCGAGTCACCAGAAGAAGCTACGGCTCAATAGATAGGATCCAACTGGTCTCAGAGCAGGGGCCCTTCTCGCAACACAAGAAGCCTTTCGTTGCGGTCCAAACGTGTTCAGCTTGTGGGGTGTGCTCCAAAATGTATATATAGTGTAAGAGGTGTGGGGAGTGAATCGACTAATGCTCAGGAAGAGAGAAGCCCCTAATTTTGCCGTTTATGCTAATTGTCGTTACAAGTTGAAGAACGGCTGCAAGCTTTAAGAGATTCAGAGGATCATCCCTTGATGTACTCCTAAAGATACCCGTCGAGCGTATCATCCCAAAGGGACCCTGTGACTCTCTCAGGGTTCTCCGAGTCTTCGCTCTATATCCTTGAGTGCTTCGATTTCTTCCGCCTCATGTTGGCGCCGTGTTTGCGCTTCTGATTGCCCTTGTTCGAGAACGGAGTCCAATTTGCCGATGACCTTCGTGGAACTCTCACGAACAGCCTCAGTTGAATCGGACAGAGCCCACCCTAATTCAGAAAACGACATCTCGAGACGGTTGCTCATCTCAGCAAGTGCCGAGGCAAGGGTACCAAAGCCGTGCACAAGCAACTGGTTGGTTTTTCGCTGCTCGAAGATTGTTGAGAACTGGAAGTCTTTCTGCGCTAGCCGCACGATGCCGTCCATCCTATCAGCAATGTCTATGATATTCGGAAGAGAGGAGATCTCGACTGCGAATGTTGAAGGCAATGAGCTCACACGGCTTGCCTCAGCTTGGTAGCTTGTTCTCTTCTCGGCTATATCATGGAGTGCGTCATGAACGTGCGCAAGACGGTTAACAGCAGTCTCAACAGCGTCCCAAAAGGGTGCAAAGGCACGCTCCGCAAATTCGGACTCTGCCTGATCAAGAGCAACCCCAGCGCCCCAGGCGTTGTGTGCAGCTGTTCGAAGCATCTCGTTGGCTGACGAGAAAAGCCAAACCGCATGGTCATGCGCTTCACGCTGTTCCTTGATGCATTGAGCTTTAGCTTCTTCTTGATCAACGAGATGTATGCGCCGTTGCAATTCTGTCTCGCGCATGTGTTTCCTAAGACAGGCCACAAGGTACACGATAAGAATACCTATCAGGATTGGAACCACGATGAACCAGTATTTGCCGATCAGTTCAATGACTAGACCAATCGCTATCATGGCTAAAAAGAGACCTACTAGCATTTCCATTATCTAAGATCTCCGGCGTTAGTGTTCCGTTTCTTGAACTATTATAACCATTACTTTTCAGAAGTCTGCCATCATATTCCTACCGCCGCCGTTTGGCGAAAGGATTTAAGAGCTATCTCCACCTCCTCGTCGAAGATGTGGGTATAGATCATCGTGGTGGACAGATTGGAATGGCCAAGCACCTTTTCCACCAGATGGATCTGACTACACTAACAACCGTCTCAGTAAAGCCTGTCTCCGCACAAACCGCACCATTGTCTCTGACTTCACCGACTACTGTCTTGCTGAAGAACCCACTGCCTGAATAGATTGTGGCATCCTCGGAGAGTTTACCGACCGCAGTCTTCCCCAGGAAACCTCTTTGCGAGCGGATACTGCCCATGATTCTAGCCCCAATTACTACCATGTGTGGGGCAGAGTTTTCCAGTACCATTGCAATTTGGGCATGGTACCTCTTTCATCCCCTTAAGAAAGCCCATATCCTTCAATATAGTTCCCTTACCCTTGCATTTTGGGCATTCTGTAAGTTTGCTCTTACACTTTCGACAATACTGATCAGTCATTTCTTGTCTTTCACCTCCAATGCTTGCCAGCCCTTATTCCAATAGCGTTTGTCTCTTTAGTGATATAGCCCATTATCGCAGGATCTTTGGAAGCTAAATGGGATTGAAAATCCCTTACTTTCTCATATGGGTGGAGAATGCCGATGGCAATATCAGATTCACCGATAATATCGCCATGTACCAGCACCATTTCAAACGTTCCATCTCTAGTTAGCTGAATTCTGTAGCCTGGTCTACAGTTGCGATAACGATAGACGAGGGCTCTCCAGCCTGGGAGAAATCCCTCTTCTCTGGTTACTCGCCAAACATGGTGTGAGCAACTCTCCCGGAAAAGACATTGTCGGTGCTTCCATTTGGCCGGCCAGAGATGCCAGTAAAGATAGACCGGAATTAGAATCAGGAACCGCATCCTATTTCCGGAAGACAGCCATGTCGAAGCGCGTTATTTTGTTCGTCTGTGGCGTTGCCCCTATCCCAAAGCATCCCTTATTCCCCGGGTCTGTTACGACGAGCTCGATGTTCTCAAGGCTAACGAATTCCCAGCCATGTGCAGTCTCTTGGTTGATAATCGTCTCCACCTGTTTGGATGCCCCAGGGGAACCTTGATCCATCACCACGTTTAAGTTGACAGGAACGACCTTATATTCCACATTCCCTCCTTTTTCATTCACGCTCACACGCTTCGCCATTTGGGTAATCCTTAACGGGACAGATGCTGTTTCATCATATCTCGCCTCGCTTGGCTCCTGTGTAGCCTCTATCCCGCTCAAGATCTCGTCCGCCTCTTTACTCCCGGCCGCGAAGAGCGTACCGCCAAGTCGGCGGACACGTTCCTCAGTCGGCGGATGAGTAGACCACAATTGTTCCATAACCCCTTGAACCCCACGTCCTTTCTGCGAGCTAGCGGAAGACAAAGATTGTTCCATAACTTGCAGTTTAGCAAGAGCGGATGCGAGACCGTGAGAACTGCCCGCTAGTTGCGCCCCCGTAGCGTCAGCGTAGTACTCCTGCTGGCGTGAAGCAGCCATTTGAATAAAGTGCGTTGTGGGCAACAAGATTACCCCAAATACAAAATCGAGCACTCGTAAGAGCCACGAGAACATAAGAACCATGATCCCTAAAACAGTGCTGAATATGCTTTCACTGTCTTCGGAAACAAATCGGCCGAAGAACTCCACACCCCACTCAATCGGTTTGATAAACAGAACCGCGCTCCACTGCATCCCATTGAGTATCGCGCGCATGAAGGTATCCAGCAGCACATCCTTATTCTTAATGTGTGCGATTTCGTGGGCTAGAATTCCTTTGATCTCCTCTCCCTTCCAAATGTCCAATCCCCCGGTGTAGACAACAACGGCCGCGTGTTCAGAATCACGGCCGCAAGCAAACGCATTCACTTCAGCATTCTCCGCTATCCAAAATGAAGGCATGGGAAGCTCAGCAGTTTGTGACAACTCCTGCATCATACTGACAAGTTCGGGGCGTTCTCCCTCTTTCACCGGCTTTGCACCGGCCAGGAGAGGCAAGATTGAGTTGCCCTTGAAGTAGATTACGGCCAGCCAGATGGCTGTCACTAATGAAACAAACAAGATTCCGATTCCCACTGAGCGGATGACTAACCCTATGACAGCCCCGCCAAGCAACAAGAGAATGATCATGCCCAGTATGGCCAAGTACACATTTCGGCGGTATGGAGGAATCGCCTTCAACCGTCGCCACACCGACCTTATTCCACTCCAGAGCTTCTTCAACCAGTGGACAAACCAGCTTCCTAAGTCACGCCATGGAAAGCGGGGTCCCTCTTCTTTCTCTGTATGTTGAGCTTCCTGGTTAGGCAATCGCGGCACTCCTCCTTTTATGAATCCCCACTATATACTTTTCCTTATCTCCAGACAAAAAAAGAGCGCCATCCCGATGACGTTTTCAGATACCCGTCATTTAGTGGTAAAGCAAGACGCAGAAAGATACGAAGGGCGGATTTCCAAGCGGCCAGGAGGACAAGATAGCCAGAGTTGGACGGTTTGTCAGCAGTCAAACAGGGAGCGAACGAGGCGGCGATGACGCAGCCCCGTTCGAGAATGGGAAACGAGCCCCTACTGAGGAACTCGATCAAGGAGGGTAGGCAATGCCTCTGATGTGAAGACATCGGCAGGTATGCCCGTGTTCAGTTCGACCTGAGTCATCTCCACAATTGTCCTGTGGTTCGTCCGGACGTTCTCCATTTCCATCTTGGTAATTGCCCAATACCCGTCGATCTCTTCGATGCGGGTGTTCGTTTGGATCTTCTCCAGATCGCCGCGCACATCGTAGTATTCGATCTTCACGGGCATCCAGATATCATCGAGAATCCAGGAGATCACTTTGCTATAACCAACATCGTCGGGATTGATGGCTACGCCCTCGACTACGACGACATGCTGTTCTTCATAGATATCCTCCCGGATGAATGTGTATTCGTAGTCGTCAATGTCTCGCTCGCCCATATTGTCGTACGTGAAATCCGACCCCATGAAGCTCTGCGACTTGCTATCCGTATCGATTCGCTTGGTAAGTTCCAGCGACGGCAGATACAGCCACATGTTGTCATCACCGCCCGCCTCGACGGTTAGAAAGGCGGTTCCTGCCACGTCTTCTGGGGCGATAAATAGGAGCGCGGTGCTTTCTGTCCCCAGCTTCCAGCTTCTCATTTCCCGAACCAGCGATTCGTCTCGATCGTTGGTCAATGTCATGGTCATCAGCAGCATGGCATCATCTGCTGTCTCCATGGCATCGACATTCTCAATAATCTCTCGTCCCGTCAACACTGTGGCAGCTGCGTAACCCAATACGCCCAGCCCAAGCATTCCTGCCAGTAGGATCGTTCCGATTGTTCTTTTCTTGGTCTTCATGGTCCTCACTCCTTCGCTTCTGTTGTGTGTCTTGTCATCGCCGCAAAAACTGTTCCTGCAGAATTAAATCGTGCTCATGCCTTCTTCTGCTTGACTTCTGTCGCTATCAGCGCTGCAGGAAGCAACGTCAATGCAGCGAGTCCGCTGACTCCCATGGAAAGTGCAACCAGTGCGCCTAACGTGGCAATCGGCCCGAAACTGGAGAAGAGCAAAACCGCAAACCCTGCTGCCACGGCCACCACGTTGTAACTAATCGCCCGACCAGTGGTCTGGATCGTCTCACCAACCGCAGCATGAGAGGTGTTCCCTGCTCGAAGCTCGCGACGGTACTTGGATAGAAAGTGAACGGTGTAATCGACGCCAATCCCGATGGCGATGCTCGCCAACATTGTGGTCGCTGTATCCAACGGGATATTGAGCCATCCCATGATTCCGAAATTGAGTGTGATCGTGAATCCAAGTGGAATCATGCTCAGCAAACCAAATCGCACCGATCGGAATATCAAGCCTACAACAAGCGCCACCCCAAGCAGAGATACAAGCAGGCTGAGGATCTGCCCACTCACGAGGAGGTCAGTCAATACCTTGAACAGGTACGTTGAGCCCATTACTTCCACGTCAAACTGGCTATCGGCACTACGAACCGCCTCGTCTTCAACTTGCTGCACAAGCGCACCCAACTCTGAACTAGATAGCGATTCCATGCGTAGGACAACCCGTGCCTGTTCGTAGTTATAGTTGACCACCCTCGCAAAATCCGAAGGATCGCTCGACATCTCGTAAAGCAAGATCTCTTGTGCAACTGCATTCCTCGTCTGCGGAATCACGCGCTCAACGGGGTCGTTATCGTGTAGCGCTTCGTTGATCTGCGTTACGTAGTCGGCTACGGATGCGGTGTATCCGACTTCGGGTAGCGTATTCGCCCAATCTTGAAACTCAAGCATGCCATTCAGCACATCGGGTGACTTGATATCGCCGTTGACAATCACGGAGAGACTTTCCGATCCACCGAAACTGCTGTCGACGACCTCAGTTGCTTCACGGATCGGTGTCTCGGGTCGGAAGAATCGCAGTGTGTTTGTTTCCACAACGAGTCGCGTACTGCCAATCGCTGCCAGCACAAACAGGACGCTACCGACGATCAACAACGCCTTGCGCCGCTTCACAACGAATTTCGACAACCAGGTCAATACACGGGTAGAGATTGAGGGCTTCGTCACCTTTCGCGCCCCCAGCTTCGGGCCACGCCCAAGTTCAAGGGCGGCAGGAATGAGCGTAAGCGTAATCGCCAATGCCGCCATCACTCCGAATCCGACAAACAGGCCAAACTGCATCACCTGTTGCACCGGCGATGTGCCGAGCGAGAGAAAGCCGACCAGTGTCGTGATACTCGTTAGCACAATGGCCACGCCGATGTGCTTCACCACAGTTCGAATGGCAGATCGTTTTTCCTCGCCACCCCGCAAGCCGGCGTAGTACTCAGTCAGGATGTGGATGGCATCGGCAACTCCGATCGCAATCAGCATGATCGGCAACGTCGTGCTTATCATCGCCATCGGAATCCCAAGCCAGGCCATGAGCCCGGCCGTCCAGATAACGGTCAGGAGAACGACGGCAAGGGGAAGAATGACTCCCGCCACGGTCCGCAGCGAAAGATAAAGGACGATGGCAAGAACCAGAAGCACGAAAGGAATGAGTTGAACAAGGTCTCCCTTCATCGAGGTCGTCATCTCGGCATTGACAGCCGGTCCACCAGCTACATAGATATCGTCGGCGTTTGCTTGCGCGTCAATGACTTGACGCAAACTGGTATACACAGCGCTGTCATCGACATTGGGAAGAAGCTCGACAACGATCCCTGCATAGAGACCGTCGCTGGAGATGATGTTGTTCACATACATTTCCTGGCCCACAACGTACGTTCGCAAATCGTCCCGCGCGGCATCTGTTTCAGGCGCTTTCGGCATCAGCTCCCGAACCACAAGGGTTCCATCTTCGCCATCCATGCGCTTGGCAGTAGATAGGCTAACAACCTCATCCACACCAGGAAGGCGCTGCAATGTTTCAGTCAGTTCGATCACTTGCGAGAGCGTGCCCTCGCTGAAGATGTCCTCACTGTGTACAGCGATCACCATGACATCTGTGCCGCCAAACGTGTCGTTGACCTCGTCATAGAGCAAGCGAGCCGGATGATCGTCCGGCAGCATCGAGTCCACGGAATTGTCAATCTGGAGTCGCGGAATGCCTGCAAGAAAAACCCCGGTGATCAAGAGGAGGATGCCGAGCGTGATCCACGGCCACCTGATGATCCATTTCGCTAGTTTGTCCATCCTATCCTCCTGCTGATCTTTTCTGTTGTTTGTTATCAACCACTAACTACTGAGCACAAAAAAAGACACTACCCGCCAATCGATTTCTTATAGAGCTTCCATACGCCATCCACATTCTCGACTAACCCAACTGTCTTCTCTGAGTGTGCCCATAACATGACCTGCGCCTGCACAATGCCACGATAGAGCACAGTGGCACTCTTCACATCCAGATCCGTATCAAGTTCCCCTGTCGAAACGCCCTCACGAAGAAGTCCGGCAACGTGGCTAGCAACAAGGGCTCCTCGGCGGGCCAGCTTCTCTTGAAGTGCAGGGGAATTGAAATGCACCTCGTCTGAAAACAGAATCCGCGCCATTCCCGGACGCTTCTCAATGAAGTTGAGGTGGGCTATGAGCACGCTTTTCAACATTTCGCTTGCGCTTCCAGAGGCGGCCGAGTTTTCCAGTGCTTCAAGAAGCTGATCGAACGCGACATCAATTGTTGCGCCAATAATTCCCAGTTTGCTTTCAAAGTGTCGATACAAAGCTGCTTCTGTGATGCCCACCTTGTCAGCGATGCGAGCCATGGTGACACCCTGGATTCCCAGTTCAGCAATGAGCACAAGGACAGCGTGCACGATCTCTTGTTTGCGTTCCGACGAACTCTTTCGCGGCACTGTGACTCCTTTGTTAGTTATCGCTTACTAATAAGAATACTCTGACTTACCTCGCGTGTCAAGCGAATCGAGTTCTGACTGAATACGCTGATGGCTGAGAATAACCTTCCATGCAGGTTTGCGGCATACTCACGATGACAACTTCCAGGCGGCAGCCAGCACGAGAGTTCTACATTCAGTCCCCCAGGCTCCGCAAGAACGCGACCAACCGCCGTTCTTGCCTCTGTGCCAAGCTGATTTGGTCCATAGCTTAGAGAAGAACGGCGACCGTGGCTTTGGGTTTCGAGCAGGGCCCTTCTCGTCTCGCTGGTGGCGAGTTGATCGCTGGACTCCGCGGTTGTAGGATAGATCATCTGGATGGCAGTATGACATGGAGACGAGAGAAAGGCGCAGTGCACCATACCCGTTACTGAGAAACTTAGGGTACGCATAACATGCTGTTAGTACCTGTGAGGGGGCTCTGATGGGCAACAAGTCAGGATCTGAACGCAATTTGACACTGCAAGCACCAGTGGAGTCCCCTTCGGGCGACCGACTCATGGAGCTTCTCAAGCTTCACAACTCCAATCGCATTGACTACAACGTGCGTAAGTGGGAGACCGTGAAGTTCTTCCAGACGATTGTCTCGGCCTTGATAGGAGCTACCGTTGCAGCTCTGCTAGCTGTATTTGCCACAAGCAGACCGGTGCATTTCGATGTTCTCATGAGGGTCTGTCTGTCTGCCTTGCCAGCAGGCGCCGCTGTTGCTTCGTTTCTTGCGATCCTCAGCATCCGACGCGAATCACGACTCCTCTTTCAAGAAGAACTTCAGGCATTCAAGCTGGCTAAGCTTCTCGGATTCGATGTCAAGATACCGTCTGACAGACGCTGGCTGGTCGCCGACAGATATCTTCTTCCCAGGAAGTGGAGAGAGCCTAGCTACGGAACAGGCAAACCAACCCCAGAGCATGTTGAGGACTGGCTCGATGCAAGGACAAGGAGTCACGGGTTCATTGGCATCTTCGGATTCCTCTTCCTCTTCGAGATGGCCGCATCGGCCGTCTTGTTGGCCTCCTGCTTCTTGCTCAAGTTCACGTTACCTACTAACTAGCGCACTGAGCCGAACACTTCGGCAGGTTACTCGATTCTACCAAGCTGCAGACAGAACGAAAGTTCTTCCTACAGTCGTATAGGCTTCAAAGTAGGAGAATCGAGCTCTCGCAACATCCGCCGTCTTTGGTTGCGAATTCGGATGTGCCTGTTTATGGATTGGTGTGTGCAAAGCGTAGCAGCAAGTCGGGTCATGTTAACAAGCCTCATATACGTTGTGTGACAACGGTCGCATTCTCGAAGAAGCAGCCGTTCTGCACGCGGAACTGAATATCGATTTCACCGATGCCTACTTGGCCTGCTTTGCACGCGAAAAAGGGCTGGAAGCCGTGTACACGTTCGACAAGAAGCACTTCTCTAGAGTCCCGTGGATACATCGCGTCCCGTTGATCTTTGTCACTCTCTCCTCTACCCTGTTCGTCATCACACACTCAAGGTGCAGCAGCCAAATCAGTCTTCAGCTATGAAGCATCAACGTCACGGTGCTGGCACTTGGGACTTGACAAGTTTGGGAATGTGTGCTATAAAATCTAGCTTGTGAACGTGAACACAAGCACAAAGGACCAGGCGATGGTAAAACACGAAGATGTACCGGAAGAGACTATGCAACGGATGCTAGCGTATCTGCGCGAGCTTGACTGCATGCTCCAGGAGGGAAAGGATGCCTTTTCTTCCCAGGATCTTGCCGACACTCTCCATATGAACCCAGCTCAAGTCCGGAAGGATTTCTCATATTTCGGAGAGTTTGGAACGCGCGGTGTTGGCTACGACACCGAGCAGCTGGCAGGAGAAGTGCGTGCCATCTTGAATCTCAATCGCACCTGGCGCTTAGCGTTAATCGGAGTGGGGAACATCGGCTCAGCTCTCCTGCGCAACCCGGAGCTGAAGCGACAGGGGTTCGACATAGTGCTGGCGTTCGATAAAGCTCCTCGTCGCATCGGGAAAAAACTGGGAAGTCTAACGGTGGAGGATGTGGTAAAGGTCAGTGAGCGGGTTCGCGAGGAGCAAGTACAACTGGCAATAATCTCCACGCCGGTGGAGTGTGCCCAGGAGATGGCCAATACTCTGATTCAAGCGGGTATCAAAGGATTTCTCTGCTTTGCTCCCTGCCATTTGCATGTCCCTG
>Ga0307990_1002141_pt1 | contig 16007 bp, 8 predicted proteins | sample EllFjometagen129_FD_203168 | JGI IMG/M metagenome (GOLD analysis project Ga0307990, IMG submission 203168) | Marine microbial communities from Ellis Fjord, Antarctic Ocean - #129 | ecosystem: Environmental > Aquatic > Marine > Unclassified | place: Southern Ocean | collected 2014-10-08
CCGAAACGCCCTATACGCTCAACCGTGAAACTGGCCGGGCACGACAGCGATACTATCCGCGTCCGTATGACAGTTACTTTTTCGGACGTTACCGGAAAGAGTACGGCCTGCCTGAGCCCGGGGAGAATCCCGCGATGTATAAGGAGTTCGCGATTTTTAAGCAGCGCATGGCGGTCGAAGACCTCGCCCAGCGTCATTGCATGCCGGTCAGCCAATATGCCGAAAACCTCGAAGCGGCCAGGCCGGTCAAGACCTGCATGACCCCGGACAAGGTGGTTCGACTCCTGCACAAGCTGGCCAACGAATCGTTGACGCTGGCTCGGGAGATGGAGGCCGCGTGCGCCGATCCGGCACGAAAGCCGGAGCTGCATCGATTTGTGACCGACAGCCGGATGTATGTCCTGGCCACCGAGGCGATGATTCACAAGGAAGACGCCGCCATTATCAAGGCCCGCATGCTGCTGTCTGGGTCGCCAGGCCAGGCCGATGCATTCATGCGTGAAATGCAAGCGTCCGTGCGAGTGTACGAACAACTCGCCGCGCTGACCGATGAAACCTATCACTATGCCAACGGACTGCGTCGATACCATTGGTCAAAACAGGGGATTGATCAGTGGCGGAAGGACCTGGCCCTGCAGAAGAAGTGGCTGGAAGAGTTCAAAGCATCCAGAAATGGAAAATCGTGATTCACATGGCCTTCATCATCCTGTTGCTCGTAGCCTCAACGTTCATCTTCGGAGATGGCCAACACATACCCTTCGTTCAAAAATAGGGAGACCGTTATGACCCCGCGTGAAAGACTGCTTACCGCCTTGGACCACCGCGAACCCGACCGTGTACCCATAGACCTGGGAGGCAACCAGACGGGTATCCACAAGTTCGCCTACCAGAAACTCATCGACTTGCTCGGGCTCGATGAAGAAATCGTCATCATGGACGCCGTCCAGCAACTTGCCATGCCCTCCGAGGCCGTGCTAGAACGGCTGGGCGTGGACACGCGCTACGTCTGGGCCGGCGGCGCAAAGAGCTTCAAGGGCGGCATTGTGGAGAGTCAGCGCGATGGGCGATTATGGCATGATCTGACGGACGAGTTCGGCGTAACCTGGTCCATGCCTGACGATCATCCTTATTACATGGATATCTCCCATTCGCCGCTGGCGGGATTGTCTCTCGAACAGATTTGGGACTACCCGTTCCCCAAGGGCGACGACCCCACGCGCTTCGAGGGCCTGCGCGACCGCGTGATGCAGCTCAGGCGAGAGACGCCCTACGCGGTTGTCAGCGGGATCTCGGGTGTCGTTTACGAAACCTGTTGGTATATGCGCGGCCTGGAGAACCTGTTCATCGATATGATCGAGCAGCCGGAGATCTTTGAGGCGATCATCGACCGCACACTGGAGTTTTGGCTTGGCTGGTTCAGGCTGTTCCTGGACGAGGTCGGCGACGTGGTGGATGTGATCACGATCGGCGATGACCTGGCCGGGCAGAATGGTCCGCTTTTTTCGCCGCGGATATACCGCTCCATCGTCAAGCCTCGGCAGAAGCGACTCGTAGAGTACATCAAGTCCCGGACGAAGGCGAAGGTGTGGTATCATTCCTGCGGCTCGCTGGGCGAGTACATCCCCGACTTGCTGGATAACGGAATTGACATTCTCAACCCGGTGCAGATATCGGCGCGTGATATGGATCCCAGCAATCTCAAGGAGATATATGGCGACAAGTTGGTCTTCTGGGGCGGCGGGATCGATTCGCAGCACGTCTTGCCCACCGCTACGCCCGAAGAGGTGCGGAAACACGTTCGCTGCAATGTCGAGGCGATGAAGCCCGGCGGCGGTTATGTCTTCAACAACGTCCACAACATCCAGGCTGACGTTCCTCCGGAAAACGTACTGGCCATGTTCGACGCGGCGCTCGAATTTGGCCGGTATTGAACCGAACCCCGAATGGAAACAGAACATCCGACGCCTGAATCAGATTGTCATCAATAAATATGAATGTAAACCAATGGAATGAGATAAGTCCCATCAGAGCAGCACTCTTTGTCCTGATGGCAAGCATGGTGACTTGCTGCTTCACCGTGATTGGCGCCGAAGGTGTGCGCAAAAGCCCTGCCGGGCTTGCCGGTCGGGCTGGTGACTTGGAGACGGGCTTTCGCAATCCGCCGCCTAGCGCGGGTATTCGCTGCTTCTGGTGGTGGCTCAACGGTAATGTTACCGCACGCGCCATTACCCGCGATCTGGAAGAAATGAAGGCCAAGGGATACAGCGGGGCGTTGATATTCGACGCCGATGGCAGCAGTCAACAGGGTAACCGCAGAGTGCCCGCCGGGCCGGTTTTTGGCGGGCCCAAATGGACGAAGCTGTTTGTACACGCATGCAGGGAGGCGAAACGCCTTGGCCTGGAATTGAGCCTGAATATCCAGAGCGGCTGGAATCTTGGCGGGCCTGGGGTGACAGAGGAAGAGGCTACGCAACGGCTTGTGTGGTCAAAGACCGAGGTAAAGGGGCCGGCGACTATTGAGCAGGTGTTGAAATCCCCCGTCACGGGCGGGCGTTTTTACCGGGACGTTGCCGTGATCGCCGTTCCCGCGCCGGCCGGGCCGACGGGTCGCCCGGTGAAGGACCTGAAACTAAAGAGCGCAACTCGGGAACTCGGCATGTCAGCGCCGGATTGCCGGTTCCTGCTTAATACCTCTCCATCGCTGCCCGGAGAGGTCGCGGTTAGCAGTAAGGGAATCATCAATCTCACCGCAAAGATGGGCAAGGACGGCACGCTCGGCTGGGATGCCCCCAAGGGCGAGTGGGTGATTCTGCGGATTGGTCACACAGCCACCGGCGCGCATGTTTCCACCCAAAGCGCCGGGTGGGGCGGACGCGTACTGGACTACATGAATCCGGATTCGCTTGGCGCTTATTGGAAGCGGAATATTGAGCCCTTGCTCGATGCCATAGGCCCCATGGCGGGAACTGCCCTGCGGTATGTGCATACCGACAGTTGGGAGGGCGGGGGCATGAACTGGACGCCGGGTTTTGAGCGGGCCTTTGAGGATAGGCGCGGCTATGACTTGCTTCCATGGCTGGCCGTGCTGGCGGGGTATGTGGTCGACAGCCGGGAAGAATCGAATGCCTTTCTCGCCGACTTTCGCAAGACCATTGGCGATCTGGTGGCCGACCATTACGGACTGCTGGCGACGCTGGCGCGCAAGCACGGTCTGGGCACGCATCCCGAATGTTCCGGCCCGCACGCCGGTCCGCTCGATGGGCTCAAGAACTACGGACGCGGCGAGCTGATGATGAGCGAGTTCTGGTCTCCATCGAGGCATAGGCCCAAACCGACGGATCGGTTTTTCGTCAAGCAGGCCTCGTCAGCGGCTCACACCTATGGCAAGCGGTTGGTTGGCGCGGAGGCCTTCACCACGATAGGCCTGCACTGGAATGATGTTCCGTGGTCGGCGATGAAGCCGAGCTTCGATCACGAGTTCTGTGCAGGTTTGAACCTGGTATTCAACCACACATTCACATGCTCGCCCAAAGAGATGGGCATCCCGGGTCAGGAATACTTTGCCGGCACTCATTTCAACCCCCAGGTTACCTGGTGGGATGAGGCTCCAGCATTCATCGACTATCTCAAACGCTGCCAGTATCTCGCCCAGCAGGGCGATTTCGTGGCCGATGTGGTTTACTACTACGGCGACCACATTCCGAACATTGCCCGCCTTAAGTCGCATGACCCAGCCGGGGCTCTGCCTGGTTTCGATTACGACGTGCTCAGTGAGGAACTCCTGCTGGCCGGCTTGAAGGTGGAGGGGGATATCCTTGCCCTGCCGTCCGGCATGAAATATCGCGTTCTGGTCCTGCCGGATCATCGGGTGCTCTCTCTCGAAGCAATGAAGAAATTGGATTCCCTGGTGCGTGAAGGCGCGACTGTTCTGGGACCCATGCCGCTGCGAATGGTCAGCCTCGCTGGCGGCGACGCGGGCAAAGCCATGTTCCAACAACTTGCCGACGGCCTCTGGGGTTCCCAGGACCAAGCCGGCGGTAACAATGGCATTCGAAAGGTCGGAAAGGGACGAGTCGCCTGGGGCATGACGGCACGCGAGTTTCTGCTTTCCGATGGTGTCGCACAGGATGTGACATTCGAGAACAAGACATCCAAGGCCGACGTGGATTGGATTCACTATCGAATTTCAAATACGGATGTGTATTTCCTGACCGAACAGGCGGGTATCGGGGCAAAGGGGACCGCGATATTCCGTTGTGCGGGTCGGGTTCCGGAATTCTGGGATGCGGTGGATGGCTCGACTCGAGAGGCAACCAGTTTCAGGTTTCTCGACGGTCGCACTTATGTGCCGCTGGAACTCGATCCATACGGCAGCACGTTTGTTGTTTTCCGAAAGAAAACCCACCGTGGCCGGGATGGGGGACCGAACTTTCCGAAATGGCGGGACAGGCAAACGATAGCGGGGCCATGGGATGTCTCCTTCGATGCCGATTTGGGCGGGCCAAAGCGACCCATCCGCTTCGATTGCCTCACGAGTTGGACCGACCACGGCGACCCGGACATTAAGTACTATTCGGGCAAGGCGACATATCGGACAACATTCGATATCGCCGGAGATCTCGCGGGCAAAACGCTGGCGATTGAACTCGGGCAGGTCAAGGACGTTGGCATTGCAAGGGTAAAGCTCAACGGAACGAATCTTGGTGTTGTCTGGCGGCCTCCATTCAGAGTGGACATTACCCAGGCCATCAAGAGCGGTGAGAATAAGTTGGAGGTCATGGTGGTGAACTCCTGGCGTAACCGACTGATCGGCGACCGGGCGTTGCCTGAAGACAAACGCTTTGCTCGCACGAATATCAGCGTGAAAAAGAACTGGAAGCTGGAAGAATCGGGCCTTCTTGGGCCGGTCCGAATTACCGAAATGCTCGTTGATAAGTAGCAGTCGGTGTGGAAATGGCTTTCAAGTATTGAGAATGAATCAGGAATCAAAGAGTTACTGCACTGGCGATGTAACAATGACAACATTACGTTCCGTTGAGAGTATATATCATGAATGTTAAGCTTTACGCTTTGATCGTCGCTTCGTCCTGTCTTTTCTGCTGCATCGCTGAGGGGGCGGATCTTAAACAGTCCTTCGCTGAGCCTCCTCTGAAATACGCCACCCGCCCTCTGTGGTTCTGGAACAATACAGCCGTCACGGAGGAGGGAATCGTCGAACAGATGCAGGCGGCCCGCGACAAGTGTGGCTACGGGGGCTTTGGTATTCTGCCCTTCGGCAAGGGATTCAAACCCGCCTATCTCACCGAAGATTACTTCAAGCTGTATGGCGCCGCGTTGAGCAAGGCCAAAGAACTGGATATGACCATGTGCATCTACGATGAGTACGGTTTTCCCAGCGGAAGCGCGGGCGCCATTCACGGTGACGGGGTGCGGCGGTTCGCCAATAAGCATCCCAAGGGTACTATCAAGCGACTCGACAAGCACGAAGAGGAGGTGACGGGTCCGTGCGACTGGTCAAAGAAGCTTCCCGCCGGTCGGGTAATGAGTATCGTGGGTATGGAAATGAAGGGGAAGAAACGGGTCGATCTTACCGGCATGATCAAAGACGGCAAGGTCGCGTGGCGCGTCCCCAAAGGTACATGGAAGATGATGATCTTTGTCTGCGTGGTGGACGGCGATCCTAACGTGGACTATCTCGACCCGGAGGCGGTGGTGAAGTTTGTCGAGATGACTCACCAGCAATACTACAACCGCTTCAAGGAGTATTTCGGCAACACGATCGACGGTACATTTTTCGACGAGCCGACCATGTACCGCGCCAAGGGGCGGATGTGGACCGGCCGGTTCAATGATAAGTTCAAGGCCAGGCACGGTTTCGATCCGGCGCCGTACTATCCCGCGCTTTGGTACGACATCGGAACGAAAACCCAGGCGGCCAGGAACTATTTGTTTGGCTTCAGGGCGGAACTTTACGCTACCGGTTTCCCGAAAGTTATTCAAGAGTGGTGCGACAAGCACGGTATTGCGGCGACGGGGCATCAGGATCAGGAAGAGGTGGTCAATCCGGTCAGCGTTTCCGGCGATTTGATGAAGTGCTTCAAATACCAGGGAATTCCGGGTGTGGACAAGATCGGGGGACGGGCGGCTGAGCGATTCTACAAAGTTATCAGTTCATCGGCGTACAACTGGGACAAAGCCCTGGTGATGTCCGAAACCTACGGAGCCATGGGCGACATCAGTTGGGAGACGATCTACCACGTGGCCATGGAACAGTATACCAAGGGCGTGAATCAGTTAATCCCTCATGCCGTCTGGTACGACAATAAGAAAGTTTCGTTCAAGCCCGAGTTGTCATGGCGACACAAAAAGTATGCTGAAGGACTGCAACTTTACAACAAATACATGAGCCGCCTGAACCTGATGCTGCAGAACGACGGAAGGCACGTGGCCGACATCGCTGTGCTGTATCCGATTGCGACCTTGCAGGCGGGCCACTACCTGGACGGCAAATTGGGACATTACAAGGGAGGCGTGGCTATTCCCGAAGCAGATTATGTCGACGTTGGCGAGATGCTGTCTACGGAACTGGGACGGGACTTCACCTTCATTCATCCGGAAGTATTGGATGAGAAATGTAGTATGAAAGGCGACACGCTGAGGCTGAACAACCCTGTCAATCATGAGTCGTATAGGGTGATGATTATTCCGGGGCACAAGACGATCAACTGGAGTAATCTAAAGAAGATCAAAGCGTTCTATGACAATGGGGGAAAGGTGATTGCAACTGGGACCCTGCCGCGGAAATCCGCGGAGTTCGGGCACGACGAAGACGTCGTCAGAACGATCGAGGCGCTGTTCCCGACCTCGGAAAAAGCAGCAGGCGAAAGCGGCAGAGCGAGCGCGTCCGGCGGCATGGCGATCTTTCTGAAACGACCCACCGCCAAGGCGTTGCGTGACGCACTCGACGGAATGCAAAGGGTGTATGACGTGGAATTCGAGGAAGGCAAGGAGCTTTGCTACATCCACAAAGTCAAAGACGGGAAGCATATATACTTCCTCGCGAATCTCGGCAAGACGCGGGTCAACACTTCGGTGGCACTCAGAGGAACGCTTCAGCCGGAACTCTGGAATCCCCACACGGGAGGTATTTCAAGGCCTGAGTATTCCCACGGCAAGAGGGGCACGGTTGACGTCACGAAAGTAAGGATCGACTTGATGCCGACAAGGTCGACATTTATTATCGCGCCGCAAGAGGAGTAGCCTGCTACGTCGCGATCACTCTGCGGTATGAGTGTCACAGAAGGCCACCGAGCATAGAATCCTTTGCTGTATTGGAATTGACATCCGAAGCGGAATGATTCGACGCCAGAACACTTCGGGTAGAGTTTGGCGGCACTCTTGAATCCTGGGCTCGTGGCATGTTTTTGACCCGGTTCGGGCGGTCAGACCGCAAACAGGCTGGTACTGGAGAACTGCGGGTCGCAGGTCAGGTTCAGGCCGAGTTGGCGCAGGCCGGTGTCGTCGCCCGGAGTCGCGATGTGCGTCATGTGCATTTCGCACCCGCGCAGGCGTTCCAACTGGGCGACCGCCAGTTCTACGGTCGGACTGGTCGTGGCGGCGATGGACAGGGCGACCAGGGTTTCCTCGAGGTCCAGGCTAACCGTCTTGCGTTTCATGATGTCCTGCTTCAGCGTGGCGATGGACTGGATAATCATCGGCGAGAGGAGATGGAGCTTGTCGGGGATGCCAGCCAGGGCCTTGGTTGCGTTGAGCACCACGCTGCTGGCGGCGTGCATCAGCGGCGAGTTAACGCCGGTCACCACCTTGCCATCTGGCAGCACTATCGCAGCCCCGCACAAAATGCCGGCATTGCCCTTTCGGGGCAGGCCGTTTGCCAGTTCGGCCGCCTCCCGCGCGGGCAGCACCGCCGGTCTGTCCTCCGGTCGAACATCGAGTTCCTTCATCAGCATTTCCACCCGCTCGATAGTCTGTGTCTCAGCCATTCCCACAGCATACTCGCAAGCGTAACGGAACCGGCGCCGGATGACCTCCTGCATGGCGGCATGGCGAACCCGCTCATCATTGGTGATGGCGAACCCGGCGCGGTTGACACCCATGTCGGTGGGCGACCGGTACAGCGCGCCGTCGCGAGTGATGCGTTCCAGGATGGCCCGCAGGACCGGAAAACTCTCCACGTCGCGGTTGTAGTTGACGACCGTCTCGCCGTATGCCTCCAAGTGGAACGGGTCCACCAGGTTGAAGTCCCGGATGTCCGCGGTGGCGGCCTCGTAGGCAATGTTGACCGGGTGCCGCAGGGGCAGGTTCCAGATTGGGAACGTCTCGAATTTCGCGTACCCTGCCGTGTGCCCGCGATGATGCTCGTGATAAATCTGGGACAGGCAGGTCCCCATCTTGCCGCTGTTGGGGCCGGGGCCTGTGACGACCACCAGTGGTTTGCTCGTCTCTATGAACGGGTTGGCGCCATACCCGCGATCGCTGACAATTTTGTCGACGTCGGCGGGATAACCCTCGATGGGAGGATGCGTGACCGTCTTGACGCCGCGACGGCGGAGCTTGTTCTGGAACGCAACCGCGCCAGGCTGGCCCCGGAAGCGGGTGATAACGACGGCCGACACGTCTAGCCCCCAGTCTCGGATGTCGTCGATCAACTTGAAGGCGTCGGCATCGTACGTGATGCCGAAATCCGCGCGGATCTTGCGCTGCTCGATATGGTCGGCGTAGATGCACAGGATGATCTCGGCATCCGCCTTGAGCCGTTGCAGCAGGCGCATCTTGACGTTGGGGTCATACCCGGGCAGGACGCGGGCGGCGTGGTAATCGAAAACCAGCTTGCCCCCGAATTCCAGGTACAGCTTACCGGAGTTGTCCGTCACCTGCCGCATGATCGCGGCTGTCTGCTCGGAAAGGTAAAGCTCGTTGTCGAATCCGGTTTCCGTTTCGGCCCAGAGAGCCCCTTGTCGCGTCGCACTTGATTGTTCAGAATTCTTAATGCTGTTACTCATGGCGGGCATTATAGCAGGAAGTTAAACGGGAGGATGTTTTTTCGCGAAGTAATCGCAACTCCTCATATTTACGGGTCGGACGTTCGCGGCGCCATGCTGTCGCGGTCGTTTTCGGAAGCACGTTTGCCCGACGCTTTTTGGGGGGCGCTCGCAGCAAGGGCAGTTTTCGATACGGGCTGCTAGGCCATGCCCATTGCGGTCATGACCAGTTGGCTGGCATTTTCGATTACCCAGTAGAGGGGGTCGGGCACGTTTGGGTTTTTCGTGACGGCGGAGATTAGTCTCGGCCCGAACAGCAGCGCCAGCAGTCCGATCCTTCCGTACTGCATTTGCCATCGCATGAACGCTTCTTGGTAAACGGGGGGCAGGAGTTCTCGGAGTATGTGATGGCCATCGAGGGGGAACAGGGGGATGAGGTTGAACGTGCAGAGCAGGACGTTGATGATCCCCAGGAGGAACAAGCTGCTGGCGACGGGTTTGTAGACGGACTCGGCGACGTGTTGTTGGAAGTAGGGCAAGGCCCAGGCGCGATACAGCAGGAAGCTGATCACCGCCAGCAGCAGGTTGCTCATTGGTCCGGCGAGGCTTACCGCAATGTCGCCCAGCCGCCGTGGGTGGAGGTTGAACGGGTTGACCGGCACGGGCTTTGCCCAGCCGAAACCGATGAAAATAAGCGCGAGCGTCCCGATGGGGTCAAGGTGTGCCAGGGGGTTCAGCGTGAGCCTGCCCATGTGCTTGGCTGTGGCATCTCCGAAGCTCCATGCCGTGCGGGCATGGGCGTATTCGTGGATGACAAGACTGAATAGCAACGGCGGCAGCAGCATGAGCATTGCCGCAATCGACTGACCGAAAATCATAAGCACGGTTTCCTTAGCATTCCCTTTTACTTGACCGTCCCCGCCCAAACAAGCATAATGCGCCGCCGGACCATGCCGGTTCGAACGGTTTGGTCGAGGCCCTTATGCTACGGGAGTTTAATCGCGCGAAAATGGACTCACCTGGCGTGGATTTAGAGTTGGCTCGACGTGCCCTCCAAGCTGAGGGCGAGGCGATCCGCGCCCTGGCGGGTCAGATCGGCGATGACTTCGTGGCTGCCGCCTCGCTGATCTATGGCTGCAAGGGAATGACAATCACCACCGGCATCGGCAAGGCGGGGATCATCGCTCGCAAGATTTCCGCGACGCTCGCCTCTACGGGTACGCAGAGTATTTTCATGCACCCCGTCGAGGCTCTGCATGGCGATATAGGCCGGGCCAGGCGGGGCGACGTGGTCGTCGCGCTGAGTCACAGCGGGCAGACCGAGGAACTCATCCGCCTGCTGGACCACCTCAAGAGCCGCGGCGCCCTGCTGGTCGCCGTGACCGCTCAAGGCCAGTCCGCTCTCGGTCGCAACGCCGACGTGACTATCACATACGGGCCGGTCGAGGAAGCCTGTCCGCTGGGGCTCGCCCCGACGGTTTCCACGTCATGCATGCTCGCCCTGGGCGACGCCCTGGCAGTGGCGGTCATGCAGATGAGGCAGTTCACGCCCGAGGACTTCGCCGCGTATCACCCAGCCGGAAGCCTGGGGCGAAAGCTCATGAAGGTCGAGGAGGCAATGCGGTTCCGCAAGGATGACCAACTCCGCTGCGTTTCGGATGCACTGAGCCTCGGCGATGCTCTTGCCCAGGCGGAGACTGGCATGCGTCGCACCGGTGCTATGCTTATGGTGGACTCCGCGGGCCGACTGAGCGGCATACTGACCGACGCCGACATTCGCCGTGTGCTGGTCGCCAATCGCGGTCGGGACATCCTTGCCGAGCCTGTCTCGGCCCTGATGATCCGCAATCCCAAGCGGATTCGCCTCGGCGAGTTAGCCAGTCAGGCTGTGGCTATCCTCAACGAATATCGCATTGACGAACTTCCGGTGGTGGATGACGCGGACAAGCCTGTCGGCGTTATAGACGTGCAGGACCTTCTGGGAATTAAGACGGTGGCCAATGCCCGAGACTGACTTTTCGCGAATCAAATTACTGGTCCTTGACGTCGATGGCGTGTTGACCGACGGGCAGATAATCCTGACGCCCGACGGGCAGGAAATAAAGGGGTTCGACTGCAAAGATGGCGCGGGATTGAAGTACTGGATGCGGGCTGGCGGGCAGGTTGCCATTATCACCGGCAGGGGTTCGAGCGCCGTACAGGTCCGCGCCGACGAACTCGGCGTGAAGACTGTCCGAACGCATGCCAAACAGAAGCTGCCCGTTTACCGCGAGGTCCTCGCTGAACTTGGCGTGGACGTGAGCGAAACGGCCGTAATGGGTGACGACCTGACGGACCTGCCGCTGCTGCGGGAGTGCGGTTTTTCGGCAGCGCCGGCCGACGCGGTCGGGGAGGTCCGCCAGGCGGTCGATTACATCACGACCCTGTCGGCGGGCAGGGGGTGCGTGCGTGAGGTGGTCGAGCTTATTCTCAAGAAGTCAGGCCGGTGGGATCAGATCATCTCCCGCTATCTGCCGCAGTCCGAATCCGCCGCAAGGCCGGAGGAGCGGGTGCAATGAAACGACGGATACTGCTTGTCCTTACGACGCTGGTGGCCATGCTGGGGGTGTTCTACGTTTACACGCTGGTGGCGGGGCTGGAGGGCCTTCGTGTATCTCGTGAGACGGTCAATACCGTTGTCCCTCCCGTAGCGACCAATCCAGCCGACGATGGGGTTGGGGGCGGACCCCTCCGCGGCGCGCATGACCTGGAGATTATCGCGCGCGACGAGCGGGGTCGTCTCGAAGGCGTCTACCGGGCCGAACGATGGGACCGCCGCGCCGACGGTGCCCAGGTGCTGACAAACCCCCGCGTGGAGATATACCAGAAGGATGGCCGGCAGATGATCCTTCGCGCCGACCAGGCGGAGGTCTACGGCGAGGAACTCAACCGCGGCGTAAACGTTCGACGAGCTAAGCTTATCGGCAACGTGACGATATACTTCGACACGTCGAAAGACCCCGAGAGGTTGCCCGTCGAACAGCGGCTCGACGAAGTTGTTCGGGTCCACGTTGACGAGGTCGATTTCGACAACGAGCACCTGACGATAACCACGGACAAGCGAGTGACCGTGTTCTCGCCGCGGGCCGACGTCTACGGGCGAGGAATGACTATAAGCTGGAACCAGTCGCCCCGAGAGCTTCGCCTGCTGAAGATCGAGCACGGCGAGTACATGGCGATCTACGAGGATCCCAACAGGCTCGATATGCTCTCACTGCCGGGTGGAGAGTCGCCGATCGCGACGGCGACACAGCCCGCTACGGCACCCGCGCCGAAACCGGCGGCGCCGCAGGCCGGCCCGTCCGACCCGACCGAGAGCCAGCCCGTCTACGTCCGTCTCGGCGGACCAACTTCCGCAGCGTCGCAGGCGACAACATCTACTGCTCCCGTCGAACCCAAGCCGCGCAACCAGTACCAGGCGGAGTTTCACGACGACGTGAAAGTTGTCCATCGCAACCGTCAGCTCCGCGGCGCCGAGGTCCTGAAGCTGAACTTCGACTGGGACGACTCCCGGAAAGAGGGTTCCAACAGTCTACTTGGCACCTCCCCGACGAAAAAACCAGCCAGTGACTCCACCACAAAGCCAACAACCAGGCCGAGCCGCGACGGCATCGAGCCGATGGAAATCTACTGGACCGGGCCGCTGGTGATCAAGCCGACCGGGCGGACGGAAACGCCGTCGCGAGACACCTATGATCTCTCAGCGGAGGGCAGGCGCATGGTGATGTCGGACACCCGTGCAACGGTCTTGTGCAGGCGGTTCAACTACAAGCACCCGCAGCGCAAAGGATGGCTTGAGGGCGATCCAGACCAGCCTGTTCGCCTGCTGCTGTCCGAAGGCGCGGAGGTGGCGTGCGATCGGATCGACTTCACGCCGCGGACCGGCAAGGCCCTGCTGCGAGGGGCCGGGCACATGGCCCGACGGTTCGATAAGGATATCACCCAGGCCCAGGCCATCGAGTTGATCGAGACCGACGACCCGAAGTTGTTGCCCGCCGGCGAGAGAATCACCTGGAATAAGAACGTCGAGCTCACGTTCGCCGACGAGAAGGTCCGGCGCAAGGATGGTTCGATAAGTACGCGTCAGCTAATCAAGCAGGCCGACTTCCACGGGCAGGTTGTCCTGCAACAGAGCGAGGACCCCAACGGCGATATGGTCGAGTGCGACGACCTGACCGTCACGATGGCCCGAGGCAAGGTGGTGTCGGCGTATCCGAAGACCGCCTTGGCGGTCGGCAATGTGAAGGCCCGCCAGGAGGGCAGCAACGTCTCGGCGGGGAAGGTCACGGTCACCTTCATCGAGGTCGACAAGTCCCAGCCGGGCTCGTCCAGCGGAAATGAAGGACCGTTCGCCACGGGCGGCAGCATCCGTCCGGCGACCTTCATTGCCGAGGGCGGTGTGGTGATCACCAACCGCCGGGATCCTAACGCCGATCCACTGCAGGCCGTGGCGGAACGAATGGAAAGTCGGCTTATCGAGAACAATTTCGCCAGGCGTACGGCGGTGCTTTCTGGCACGGCGGCCAAGCCTGCTCGGGTATCGCAGGGACCCAATCGCCTAGTCGGCGAGATCATACGCCTGGACCAATCCGACGACTCGGCGTTTGTCGATGGGGCGGGGACGTTGGATTTCATCACCACCAAGGACACCAACGGCAACATTCTGCCCGAGCCGAGGCCCGTGCAGGTGACGTGGTCCAAGCGGATGAGTTTCCGCGGCGCGAAGCGCACGGCTGAGTTCGCCGGGGACGTGGCGATGGACAGCGCTCTGGACAATGTCCGTTGCCAGAACCTTCAACTGCTGTTCACCGAGCAGTTGCCCGACCCGAACAGTCCGGCGGCAGGGGTCGCCAAGGGTGCCAAGCCAGACGCCTCGCGTCGTGGCGGGATGGCGGTCGGCATGGAGCAGTACAGCCGGCGGCGTATATCGATGATCTTCGCCGACAGGGACATTGTCCTCCGCAGCCGGCGGGAGGACCAGAAGAACCGCCTTCTCCGCCGCATGCAGCTTACCGGCGAGAAGCTTATTTACGATGGCGACAGCGGACGGATTACGATGCTGGGCCGCGGCACGCTCATCAACGAGGACTACGGCAAGCCGCGATCCCGGCGTATTGCCAACGCCAACGGACTCATGGCCGGGGTGGACCGCCCAAGCCAGTCCGCCTTCGAGTGGAAGAAGAACATGCAGTTGTCGCAAACCGATCGGCTGGTGACGCTGGAAGGCTCGGTCACCATGGTCCATCGCAGCGGCGACCAAGTTGTGCTGACTAACAGGCTCAACGTGCCGCGGGACCAGTGGGGCACTCTCCCGGCTGGTCGAAAGACCATCCTCAAGTGCGAGAACATGATGGCCAAGTTCGGCCTGCCGGAGGACAAGGCCTCCGCGCAGCCGAGCACTCGTCCGTCGGTTCGGACCGCCGGCGATCCGTTGCGGGAGGGCCCAACGCTGGGTCCGCTGGACTTGTTCAGCGCCACCGGCGACGTGAACCTCAAGGACACTCCGCGGCAGGTACTCGCCCAGCGGTTGATCTACAACCGTCTCACGAATCTTGTGGTGGTCTGGGGCTTCCTGGAGGGCAAGGTCCCGTCGAAGGCGACGATCATTTACGAAGACCCCCAGGCCGGCCGATCGCAGGCATGGTCCAGCCCGAAACTCATCTGGTATCGCGAGGACAATCGCATCCTCGCCGAGGATGTCTCTGGAACTGGCGGAAGGTGAGCAATCTCGGACTAACCGCAGATACATAGAGGTCGAAAGCGGAGTAAGGACACCAGTGTCCATCGCAACGGTTTCTGCCAAGTCTTGAGCTTTTTGGCCTGGATGGGGTATGACAAGGCTCGTATTGTGGAGCATTTCCGTTGTATTGCGGAACGTTTGGAGTTAGCGTTACATGACTTTGCTATAGGTGAGGAATCGAACAAATGGTACGAAAAATCAAGGCAGTAGGTAAGAGTTCGGGCAAGGACGTATTTGCCGGTCGGCGTGGCCGGGCTGTGCGGAAGCTTCGCGCGGCCAAGGTCGACGCGATGCTTGTGACCAATCCGGTGGATGTGGGATACCTGACGGGTTTTACCGGCGACGACAGCTATTTGGTGGTCGGATCGGGCTGGGCGTGCCTGCTGACGGATTCCCGATTTGCCGAGCAGGCGCCGAAGGAGTGTCCAGGTGTCGAATGCTGCGTGCGGACCAGTTCGATGCTCGAGGCCTTGGCGGGTGCGCTCAAGGGTCGTCGCGTGCGGAAGTTGGGATTTGACCCCAGGCACGTGACGGTCAAGCTTTGCAGCGACCTCGCGGACCATCTTGGCAGCAGGAAGATGGTGGAAGTATCGGATGTGGTTTCGCCGCTTCGCCAGTGCAAGGACGATGGCGAGTTGCGCATTTTGCGACATGCGATCCGCATCGCCGAGAAGGCACTCAAGGGATTGTGCAGCTTGGGGGCCAAGAATTGGATCGGCAGGACCGAGCGCGACCTGGCTGCGGAGCTGGAGTACCGCATGTGCGAGGGCGGGGCAGACGGCGTGAGTTTTTCGACCATCTTGGCTGCGGGGGCACACGGTTCATTGCCTCACTACATGCCGGGTTCAACCCGGGTCAAGGCTGACCAGGCGGTTTTAATCGACTGGGGGGCCAAGGTGGATGGCTATTGCAGCGACTTGACTCGCGTGGTGTTCACCGGTACAATTCCCGCGAAATTGCGTGAGATTTACGAAGTGGTTCGCTTGGCTCAGAAGGCGGGTATTGCCGCCATCAGGCCGGGCGTCAGTGGCAAGGCGGTCGACTCGGCCGCCCGTGAAGTTATAGTTAAGGCCGGCTATGGCGAGCAGTTTGGCCACAGTCTGGGGCACGGATTGGGCAGGGAAGTCCATGAGGCCCCAGGACTTGGCCAAAAAGCGACCGCCCGCTTGAAAAGTGGAGTGGTCGTGACCGTCGAGCCGGGAATATATCTGCCCGGCATGGGCGGG
>Ga0307990_1002142_pt1 | contig 16005 bp, 15 predicted proteins | sample EllFjometagen129_FD_203168 | JGI IMG/M metagenome (GOLD analysis project Ga0307990, IMG submission 203168) | Marine microbial communities from Ellis Fjord, Antarctic Ocean - #129 | ecosystem: Environmental > Aquatic > Marine > Unclassified | place: Southern Ocean | collected 2014-10-08
CCTTCTCAAGAGCATCAAAGCCTCCGCCTCTCAGTGGAAAACACATAACCTCCTGAATCCAACAGCAGCTTAGTCCAACACATGCTTTCTATGTGCGCTGCGGCACATTGAAAGCTATTTTTTGTTAGCCTATTTTACGTCTAGCTTTATCTCCTGCAGGCAGAGTGCATACTTACTGCCTGGCGGGTTGCCGTTTTCCTTCTTACGACTCCAATTCGCAGAATAGCAGAGCCACATTGTTTTGCCGTCTTTGCTGATGAACTTTGATGGTATGTTTACGAAATACGCCTGGGGCCCAAAACTATTTAGGTAGGTCACCATATTCCATGGACCGGTGATTCTGGAAGATTCCAGGATATAGGTGTCATAACTGATCTTGCCTCCTCCACCGAGTTTGTAGCCATAGGTGACGCACATGAAGTATTTCTTGAGCGGCGCGTTCCAGGTCATGGTCACGCAGCCGGCATTGTCGTTCCACTCCATGATGGGTTTGATTTCCAAGAAGTCCTGCGTCCACTTGGGCTTGTTATTCTGGTCATGTCCGGCAAAGAACTCATACTTCGACATGTCGTTGATGTTTTCCGGCGTGGGGGTTACCCGCGTCAGGTAAGCCTGGTCTCCCGAAATCCAACTGTTGTCTGCGTTCGGCCGAACCGCGCCGTGCCCGACCAAGTAGGCTTTGCTGTCAGGAGAATGCTCCATGTTCTTGCCGAAATCGACGAAATGGGGCGCACCGATCTTAACCTTGGAGTCGCCTTTTCCCGATTCTTTGAATAGTGGAGTTCCTCCGGTCAAAGGGCATGCGTCCCAAGTCTTGCCAAGGTCCTTTGAGATACGGAAACCCACGAACGGCCCCATGATATCCCAAGGTCCCGCGCGTTTATCCAGACAATAGCTGCCGTGATACCAGATACCGTCATACACCAGAGTCCCGCAGGGATAGCGTCCTCCATACGGTGTGGCTGAGGCCTGGCTTGTGCCGAGAGAAACAACTTTTAGGCTGAGCGGATCGTCACCTTCGATTCTTGCCTGTCCTGTTCTGGCTTTTGGGCCTGACCATGAACCACATTTCTCACCCGCGATGCTCCCGTCTGTCCAAGGCGAATAGAGGTTTCCATCGGATGCCCAACTTGGATAGAACGTGTCCGCACCCGTATACTCCTTGTGCTGACCAGTAAAGACAATCTTCGTTATATTTCTTGATTCTGAAAATGGACATCCGTCTGGAACCTTTGATGGCCAGACGAAGGAAACGGGCTGTTCGGGTTCGATTGTCTTTTCTGGGGATTGCGCGTGCAATGATGACCATCCTATCGGCATGCAAAAGAGCACAAGATAGACACATGTCAGTTTGTATCTGTGATTCACGTATTCTCTCCTTCAAGGCTAACGTTCAGGATCAGGTGCAGGAAATGGCGCAGCTATTTCCTGTCACCTGAATCCTTTGGTTGTGTGCCGGGCGGCCTTGTTCACTTTCTTCCACGATCTGATGTATTCAATGCTGAAGGTTGATGGCAGGTTCTTCTTGTCCGGGAGTCCAAACCATTTCGGCATCGTTTCACTGTCGAAGTTCATGTGAAGTGGTTGATGCCAGTTAGTGTTCTTCGTTTCACGTACTACCTTGCCGTCTACCCACCATTTGATCATATCTTTGTCCCATTCAAGGGCATAGACATGATAGTCATCAGCAAACACGAATGGGGCTTTCCATTTGCCTCCTTTGGACCAGTGTTTCTTTTTTTTAGGTGTGTGGAAGACATGGATGGCCGTGTTATACGTGCTCTGCCATTTGTCTCCCACGCCGCATATCTCGAATACGTCAATCTCGGTCCATTCCTCTTTTGTGTTGTTGTAGAACCAAAACGCACTTGACGCCTTAGAGTTCATGGGTTTGCACTTAATTTCAAAATACCCATATTTGACTAAGGCCTTGCTCTTCACGGCGGCCGTCGTGAACGTGTGGTATCCCTTGGGCAGATCTTTCAGGTTCTCTGCGCGTGCCGTGAGATGGAGTTTGCCGTCACTGACCGTGACGTTCTTCTTTGAGAAGAATGCGGGGTGGCGCCCTTTCCAGCCGGGATTGTGATCATGCCATTTCTTCGAATCCAGCTTATTGCCTTCGAACTGGTCGGTCAGCTCCTGAATGGGTTCCCACTTGTGCCCTGAAGGCGGATCTGCCAACAGCGCAGTCGTGCAGCAAATGCAGAACAGCAATCCTGCCACAGTTAACTTGTACTTTGTCGTCATTACTTACCTCCTAGTGCCGAACGTTGAAGCTAAGGCGCGGATGTATCCGTCGCTTTCAGCTCCTTGTTCTGCCTTTCTTGGCGTTGTCTGGACAAAACCTCATAGCTTCCTGCACCAATATTTATGATGGCTCTATTTCTTTCAATGTTCAGGAATATCACATGTTCGGCCTTCTTGATAGACAACCCGTTCACGGTGACATCGGCGGCAGTCTTGGCAGGCACATATACCGTTGCCGTGGAGTTGGGAGGGACCTTGATGTTCATTGTGATGACATCTCCCTCTCGCTTCCAGTTGCTCTGAATCGTGCCGTAGACAGAATCATAACTGCCATTGACATAGCTAAGTTCTTTGAGGAACGACGGCTTGATGATGGCGTTCTTGAAGCCGGGATTGTTTGGATCCGGTCGAATGCCTGCGAGCCCCTGGATAAACCAGGAACCAATGTTGTTGTAACAGTTGTGAATCCGAGAGGCTTTACCATTCCAGTGTTCCCAGGTTGCGGTAGCACCGTTCTCGATCATGTAGCCCCAAGATGGATAGGTGGTTTTTGAGGCAAAGCTATAAATGAGATCATCCCGATTGATGCTCTGCAGATATTGGATCATCATGTACGTACCCGCAAGGCCTGTTGAGAGGTGCCCTTTATCTTTCTTCATCAGGGTTTGTTCAAAGCCGCCAAAGACGTCATCGTGCAAGTCGCTTGGGACCACTTCCGCGATCAACGGCAAGACATAGGTCACCTGGTCGCCAGTGCCATAGTTCTGCCCCTTCGGGTCGTAGAACTTCTTGTGTGTTGCTACGTTTCGGTCGTTAGCCCATTGACGAAAAGTCTTGGCATCGGCAGCCTCTCCCAGGATATCAGCCAACTCAGCAGCCTGTTTCAGGGCATAGGACATATAGGGCTGGATGAAGATCTCAGCATTACCCTTGTCATTGACTCCCTCTGGTGAGGCCCAGTCGCCGAGATACCAGCCGCCACAGAACTTCTGCTGCAGGTCATTGACCGTTTTGCTCTGGGCAAGTTCGAACCATTTCTTGATCGCCGGATAATTGCGTCTTACCAAAGAGATGTCAGCGTAGTGATGGTAGTGCTTCAGTGTCGCCGCCGTGAGAAATCCGCACCAGAACGGACCGCCGCCATGACCTGAAGCGGGGGATGTATAGATGAGCCCGCCATCACTTTTCTGACCATCCAGCCAGTCCCGGGTCCATTTGCGATAGAACGCATCGGAGCGCAGGAAACAAAGGGTTGTATCCAAAGACGATTGCCCGTCGCCACCGTAGCCATAACGTTCACGGGAGTGGCAATCTACCTGATAGCCTCCGAGCATAAGACAGCGCAGGGTGTGATCCATCATCTTATAGATACCGTTCAGGGTTTCATTGGAACAGCTGAAAGTGCTGGCCTTGGGCAAATCTGTTGTGATCAAGAACCCCTTAATATTCTTGGGAGTAAGTTCACCCCCGGGAGCGTTGGAGATGAGGATGTATCGACAACTGGCATAGTTAAAACGGTTCTTAAACGTCTCAGTGCCACTGCCTCGACAGATGTACTCGCTCGACTGGTTGAAGCTGTTCAGTTTGCCTGCACCCCCGCTCTTGTCCGGGGTGTAGGCATCGCCGAATTGCATCAACACCTTGTGTCCCTTCTCAGCTTTCGGGAAGGTGATCTCAAAGGTCCCGGTCATGGCTTTGCCCATATCAACGAGCCAGTTACCGGAAGCAAGTGTTCCCACTGATACTGGACGCAGGACCTCGATAATACGACTGCGCTGAAGCATCTCCGAGGAGACAGCGGTGTCCGCAACCTTGGCCAGTTTTGCCCTGGGCCATGGGCTGTCATCAAAATCGTGATCAGCCCAATCGGGTTGATCCTGGGCCCCGGTATGCACTTCGCCGCCAAAATTATTCCAACTCCACCCACCTCGATAGGCCATGGAACTGGGTTTCGCGCGCCAGGTCCCATCGGTAATGAGGGTAGTCATCTTCCCTTTGGCATCCGCCATCTCAAGTTGAGCCCGCACAGAAGGCGCAATGCTAACGCCCGCGCCGGTGCGGCTCCAACCGCTTCCCATCCAGAAGCCTATGGCGTTCTTGCCCCTTTTAAGATATTTCGTTACATCATAAGTGATGCAAAAGGTGCGCTTGTTATACTGGCCCACATGCGGAGCAAACTCATCGATTCCTACCCGCGTTCCATTGATGAAAAGCTGAAAGTATCCGAGGGCATTCACATAGATATACGCCCTGGCCGGGGTGGCCTTGATCTCCACCGACTGACGCAACCAGGGAGAGCTTGTGTTATCGGTGATCCACTTTGCCTTCCAGTCCCTATTGGACGCCATGCCGGCATACGTCCACACAGAGGGTTCACTCCAGGCCGATGCCTCATCCTTCTCATTCCAGATTCGTACCGTCCAGTAGCAGGGAAGGCCGCGAGAAAGTTCTTTTCCGGCATAAACTATGTGCCGACTCTGATTGGTGTCGACTCTCCCCGAGTCCCAGAGATTTGCTGCACCCTCTTTGAGCAAATCTGGGGCACTGGTGCACAGTATTCGGAATGCTGTCTGAGCAGCACCCCTATTGTCCGATCGCATTTTCCAAGACAGCCGCGGCCTGACGATATCGATCCCGATCGGGGCGAGGAGATCCTCGCACCGAAGGCCTGTGGCAGCCAAGACATCTGGGCCAGTGGCATGGTCTGCCATTGAGGGAACTGCTATTGCCGGTGAAAGAATGCCCGCAAGTAAAACGCCGGAAGCCATTCCAGCCTGGCTGCGTTCTTGCAATCGTTTATAGATCTGCACCAACTTGTCACGACCTCCTGATATCATGGTCTCTCTCTTTATGCAGAACGCTTTGAATCACCTGCAAAGAAGCGCGCAGCGTTCTTTGTCAGGTGTATTCTGTTGTTCTGCTAGGTTTTGTTCTACTTGCTATTGCTCGGACGTAGCCTTTGTGTAGATAGAGTTCATCTTCCAGGAGGTAATCCTCTTAACCTTCAGGTCGGCGCCGTTGCTGAATAGACTGATATGAAAATCTTTTGGATCATATTCATGCCACGCTACCGCGGCCTGGCGGTCGTTGGCAAAAACCTCGATCATGCTCTTGTCTATGAATATCCGCAAGGTGAGGTCCGCATCTTTCTTCAGCTCGAAAGGCGGATTGATATAGCCGACTGTCAAGGTCTTGCTTTCCTTGCCAGAAGAGATCGTGAAGCCGTTACTCCCGTCTTCACCACACAGCACCTTGACCCCGAACTCATTGGCCGAGGGCTCGTCAAAGACGATTTCCAACTCCATTGTGTCGCCTGCAATACCTTTGAGAATGTAAGCCGTATCACTCTTCAACTTGATTCGCTTTTCTTGCTTCTTATCGGAACGCAGCTGTTCCAGTTCACGCAAGGGCTTTATGCGCAACACCCCGTCCTCTGGCAGGCTGAGCTCACGGGGTAGAGATTGTATGCCCGGCTGAAGCTTTCCTTTCAACAGCGCATCAAAGTTCTTCTTTCTGTCTACTTTCTGCATTCCGTTAACCCACGGCGTGCACCATGCCCACATCACACGACGGCCATCGGGTGTCAGCAGCGATTCCGGCGCGAAGAAATCCCAGCGCGCCCAGTTGAACATGGCGTGATGCGTCGGTAGAAACTTCTCATCTCTGAAGTCTCCCAGATAGTAGCGGGCGCCTAGGCCGTGGCTAATGCAGAGCAGCATCCACTTGTCGCCGATCTTGAAAATGTTGGCACACGAGGTGTCTTCCCCCTTGGCCACGCCCAAGTCCTTGGGGAAGTCCGGGTGGAAGAGTTCACCCAGGAACTCCCAGTTCTTGAGGTCCTTTGATTTGGCCAAGGTCGGATTCTTGCCGCCGCCGAGGGCGTAATAGGTGTCGCCCATGAGCCAGCAGTCGGGGTCCCAATGCCGCATCTTCGCCGCTTTGCCGTCGGCCGTCTTCGGTTCCACCGATACGGTTTCCGACCACTTGTCCAAGGTGTCGTCCAGCGCAAAGGCGATCTGGTTCCTGCCGGAGCCCTGACCGTGATAGATGATCGCAGGCTTGCCTTCCTTGGTCAGGAACGCAGTGCCGCTAAACATTCCGTGTCCCGTCTTGAGTGGCGTAAGCACGGTGGGGTGCCATTTCCAATGGACCATGTCCTTGCTCGACACGTGAGCGAAGGAGTGCCCCTTGCTCTGGTAGATGTAGTGCAGATGATATCGTCCTTTGTAGAAGATGGCACAGTTTGGATCTGCAGGTATAGCCCTGTCGGGTCCTGGATGCGCCAAGTGGTATGTCAGCCAGGTCTTCGGAGGGTTCTCCGGCATCACTGGCATGTTCTGGGTTGCTTTCGGCATCTGTGCATTACAGGCCAAGGCGATCAGAGCAATGATTAGTGCTGATATGTATGTTTTCATCATCTATTCCTTTGCATAACGTCCCTCCTGAGCATTTTCAGTAGGGCCATTCGCGGCCTTACTGAAATATGTTCCAGGAGATGGTTATGCCTTCTTCATTTCTTTGCTTAGCGCTTTGCGATAGCCAGTAACAACGACGTTATTGTCATCATACACCTCAACGATGGAATATGAGTTGTTCTCAACCCCGCTCCCTTCAATCATCCCTTTCAAGGTGTAGTAGTGCACACCTTCGATAAAGCTATAGTGCCCAGCATGGTGATGACCCTGGAATACCGCAAGAGTTCTCTTGCTGTCCTGCAGCACTTGCCGCACCTGAGGTCCGTTCTTGACGCCGGTGCTACCTGTGACATCGAGTTGCTGGTGAACAAATGTAATCACAGGTTTTGCTGAAGACGCCAGATCCTTCTTGAGCCAGTTGAGTTGCTCAGGAGGAATGTTGGAGTCCGTCCAGTTGAACTTCCCATGATCATAGTCGGATCCATCTGCGCTGTAGTTTGCATCGAGTACAACGAAGTGTACTCCTTTCAAGTCAAAGGAATAATATGTAGATCCTTCCGCGATACCTGTGTTTTCGACACGGTCCAAAAACTGCGCTTTTGATATGCTGTCGACATCGTGATTCCCCAAGACATGATAGCGAGGTCCGCTGAACTGTCTGTATACCTTTTCAATGGCATCTAGGTACTTCAGGGTTGACTTCTCCGTAATGGGTTTGCCTTGGTCCTTGAAGTCACCAAGTTCGATGACGAAATCGGCCTTCTTGTCATTCATGAGTTTCACAAACTCAGTCATCTTGGTAAGGGATTCCCTATACTTGCGCGAACCTCTGGGCTTGCTATCGGCATAATGTGCGTCCGTTACAATCCCGAAAGAGAGTTTCGCTTTGCTGTCCGTGTTGTCGGCACGTGCGAAGGATGCTCCTGCGGATAGTCCGGCTATGACCAAGCCAGAACCCTTCAGAAAGTCACGTCGTGTAACTATCCAATCGGAGGCATCAGAAATAGTGTTAGGATTCTTAGCTTTCATAGTCTTTTCCCTTGTCTTGGCATAACGTCGAGAATCACCTGCAAAAAATGGCGCAGGCATTTTTTGTCAGGTGCATTCATTTGTTCTGCTCGATTTCGTTCTATTTCCTACCGCTTCGCCGTAGCCTTTGTGTAGATAGCGTTCATCTTCCAAGAGCTAATGCTCTTAACCTTCAGGGTACCGCCTTTGCGGAAAAGACTAACATGAAGATCTTTTGGATTATACTCACTTGCCAACCTTTTTATCCAGCTCTGGCCAGATGCTGTCCATCTGATAGGCCTTCAGATTGATCAGTTTCGCATCGCTGCCTCTCGAAAATACAGAAACGCCATTACTGTTTTCTAATCATAGGGTCAATTTCAATTACTATTTCCATGGCCTTACCTTTTACTGCAGACAATATTCTTTCTTCATTTGCAGGTATCAACATATCTTTAACTTCAACCATATCGCGTCGTAACGTTTTCAGCTCATCTATGGGTGCAATACCTAAGGGATTGAGATAGTTGTTCACAGTGTTATTATCACCATTAAGGGTGAGATGCCTTGGCAGAGTTAGTATTTCCTGCCATCCCTTCATACCGCGGTTTTCAAATATATTCCAAATCGCAACACATCTTTCCTTCTGGTCTATAAAAGCTGAAGGAGCATGTATGCTCCCCCTTTTCACAGGGCCATAACACATTTTTCCAAAACGATCGGGTGTAAATCGAAAGGTTTCTTTATTGTAATCACCAACATAGAATCTGGCGGAATTCTTATGAGTGAAATGCAACATCAAGTGCTTGTCTTTTGTGAGGGGAAGAAAATTGGGGCAAGCAATATCCTCACCATAGTCACCAAAGGTCTTGTCGTGAAACATCAGCCCCAAATTTTCCCATGTTTTTAAATCTGGAGAGCGGTACAATGCCAGCTTAGGACAACTCACATCTGACCAGCGCAATCCCTTCTTGAAATCCTTAATCTGGAAGCCTGCATAATAATGGCCATCTTCTTTCCACATGTAGTTATCACCTCCTCTAGGCAGAGGTAAGTCATCACGCATTTTCCAATCAAGCAAAAAGGGATCTGAAGCCGTAGCAAACCGTCCGTTTGCAAAACCCAGGATTACCTTGTCTGAATCAACCAGGACCTGCCCTGTACCACCCAGAAAAGCATCGGGAAGAGGCGGTAAATCTTGCCAATGCACAAGATCCTTGCTGATGGCGTGCCCACGCCCCCAGTGCTTAGGAAAGGTCAGATAGAAACAGTGGTAATAGCCCTTCCAATAACATAACCCAGCCGGATCGTGTAAGCCCTTGCCATGCGGTGAAATATGATAGAGCGGGCGAAAAGGATCATTCGCTAATGATTCACGCATCTTTGTTTGTGCGCTGACATCTATTTTAGCCAATTCAGCATCAGTTGCGACAACATCCGTAGCAAAAACCATAGTAGCCGAACAAAGACTGACCGTATACATTATGCATATTAATAGTGCTTTCTTCATTTGGTATTCCTTCGCAGAACAAATAGCGTTTGCTCATCGCGCTTGCGCGGTGAGCAATAGTTGTGCAGCTATTTGTTCGCTGTTCATTCTTTGTCAATTTCTTTGCACAGTGCTTCAACTGTGTATCCACGTCTCCAATGGGTGACTTTGTGCCAGTTTGAACAGGCATACGAAACCGTGTGGAGTGCCTCCGGATATTCCTGTAAGCGAATCTGCTCTTGAGTCAGGTTGAGAATACGCTCGGTTGGGGAGGCGGTGTATGCAAGGAAGAGCATTTTCTCTGCCTTGCTTTTTATTTGGTTCATTCGGTTGATCCCGACCAGAATAACTGCAACGGCAAATACGGCACATGCGGCGCGCTGCCAGAACTTTGGCAGGGCAACGGCGGCGCATGCGAGTGCGATTGCCAGAAACGCAAGAATGTAGTTTAGATCTGTCATATTATTTCAGCGAACGTTTAGGTGACATGTCGGCGGTACGCCGTACTGTCCACCTTTTTGTTAAAATCTGTTTTTTCTTTTGTTATTCACGGAGTTGCAATTTCATTGCTTTCTCTTCTCCGTGCCTCAGTGAACTCTGTGGTAAATCATCTTTTCTGTTGTGCTCACAAGACCGCTGGGGCTAGCGAAGTGCCCCAGTGGGTATTGTGGACCGGCCTTGTTAGAATATCATTTGTTTAATAGCTCCGAATGGGAGCCTGTACGTTCGAAAATAACAGCATCCTTTTCAAGCTTATATATGAGAAGCCAGTCACCTGTAAGATGACATTCTCGCCTGCCCTTATAGTTTCCAGTCAATTTATGATCCCTAAGTGCAGGGAGTAATGTTTTTTCACTCGCAATCCAAGCCATTACCTGTCTAATCCTTTTCATGTTTCGACCCGATTTTATTGATTTCTTGTAATCTTTTTGGAATTGACTTGTTGTCTTGAGAATCAACATTTGTCAAGCTCCTCAAACATTTCATCTAGACTATCAAATGTAGTAAGCTCCTCTCCACGATCTGTTGCCTCAAATGTTTTACATGTTGTTGCATTCGGAACTTCAACGGGGAATGGTAATCCTTGTCTAAGTCGTATCTGACTGTAGAACATGTTTATGGCTTCTGTAGTCGTAACGCCCAGACTGCTAAGTAAATTTTCAACGTCTGCTTTTAGATCCGGCTCAATTCTAGCTCTAACTGTTGCTGTTCTGTTCATAAGTATTCCTCCATCTACCAGTCATAAGTATAGCCCAAATGGGCCATGATTGTCAAACGGGGTGTTCTTAGATTTTTTATTTTACCGTTTCACATCATGGGCGGCGCGTATGCGATGTCCCGTGCATGTGTTCTGTAAATCTTCTATTGTGTTTTATAGAAAGTGCTAATATTCCACCTACAGCAATGAACATAATTCCATGTCCTGGAACATGGCATGTTTGCCACTTAATGCCAGGCTCCAAAAGGCACTGCTCCGGTTTTTTAGGCATGCAATATACCGTAACCTCTGCCCCCTTTGGGTAACGTTTAATTACTTCTCTAGCGCGTATGGCATTCCTAGATTCATTTAAGCCAAAAAAGACGTTGTCTCCAGTATAGCTCGTGCCTTCAATTGAATATTCATAATGCACTATAGGGAAAAAGTTCCACTTACGGTTGGCAGTGCTTGCGCTACTCCCCACTCCAGATTCAACAACTGTCTCCTGAGTGGTTGGCCAGGCTTTACTGGCATTTGATTAGATCATCAGACCAGAGGGGAAGAAGCGAAGCGCCCCTCTTGGTATGGTGGATCTGCCTTGTTGGCTTTGTTTCATTTAAACGTCTTGCTTAGTTGAACTGCTTTTCTTCGGATAAGATCAACATCCTCTGCAAGTTCTTTAAAAAATTGAATCCCATCTTCTCCTTTGTATTTCAGCTTCCTATATTTCTTGATGGTTTGAAAATCCTGATTCGCTGGATATCGAACAGATTGATACATCATTTTTAACGTTAAATTGTTATCGGTTAAAAAATTCTTTAATAAATCAGGAAGATATTGTTCTTGAGTATATTTTGATATTAAGTCAATTAACTCTTTTTCAGACGGATATACTTTACTGAATTGATCACGCATCCCAATAATACTGTGATTAGGTTTTGCACTTTGGTTTGGTGCAATAATGAGAAAACCTTTAATTAGTAGTTCTAAACCATGGTATAAATTGAATAAAAGGGGGATGATAAGGGCATGATCACTCCACCGTGTTGCTTTACTGTATTCCTCGTTTGTGATTTCGCCATGCTTACCATCTCTTGTGACGAACCATTTGTTGCCCTGTTTGACGACTTCACGGGAAGCATTTTCTACCAAGGCTAGATATTGTATTGCAATTGTCCAAAAGGATAGAGCCAAAAGATATTGATTTTCAGTATTCATATTTTTTAAGCCAACGTTTTGCTGACCATTTTTTCACAGCGGGAGCTGTGAAAAATATGGTCCAGCGTTTTGTTCTGCTCCCCCAAACCTCCGCAACTGAAACACTCAGGGCTTTGTTCTGCTTTAAGTAACCAATTGAGACGTCTGCACTGGGGGTGTAGCTTGAGACTCTACTCGACAATAAACTCTTGTTCGCAATGAGGGCAAACATTCGACCCAAGGTGTAGCGTTGTAAAAAAGAGAGGGGCGGAACAATTTGGACACGGAATTGTTGTCGGAGCGGGGGATGCAGTAGCAATCTCTTCCACGGGGCTAAGATCGTCTTCACCTGTAAAGTCATCGAGAGTTCTTTTCGTGTCAATTCTTGGCGCATCAGCTTCCGTCTCTGTTACCACCTTGTTTGATTTTGTCCGGTTGCAGCGCCAGCACAATGTCTGCAGGTTGTCCTCTGTAGACAGCCCCCCCTTAGATACCGGTAAAATATGATCAACCTCGAGAAGGAGGTGGGGTTCCTCCATTAGCGATACCGTGCAGTGCTTGCACGTGTATTTGTCACGCTTCTTGATAAACTCGCGGACCTTTGCGGTCATTAACGCTCGTTGCCCTGCTGCGCTTTTACGAAAGCGAATATTCTCGGAGATAGTTTCAATTAGCGCGTCGATCGTTGGGGTGTCCAACTTGACAGTAGTTTTCTGCCCACTGTTTCCACCCGCACTAACGTACTCGAAGACATATACAGGGTAAGGGACATCGATTGGAGATAGTTCCACACCGACGTGCCGCATGAATTCGTCATGAAAATATTTCAGAATAAACGCAGGAGGAGCAAATAATTTTGAAATACTCGCCTCCCGTTCCTTTAGATTTGTGATGGCACTCTCTAGCCGTGAGATGCTCTCGCCGAACGCTTCGACGTTTGAGAGGGTATCCTTCGTGGCATTGAGATCGAAGTACTTCATGAGATATTTTATAGGACTTTTGGCTACGTTACGCACGACCTGAAGTGAGCAGTTGTGAACGTTGGTGGCGTTAAAATCTGAGGTGTGTCGGTCTCTTCTGTAATTGTGTTCGCTTGTGTTCTCTGAAGAAGCCAAGTGTGCTTGCTTACCAGTTGAGGAGTCACCTATCTCAAACGAACCGTTATCGCTGATTGACTGTACATACTCCGTAACGTCATTGTGGTCCGCGACCAACTTCGCTATTTCTAATTTACGAGCAAGAAAGTCTTCACTTGCGAAGTAGCGTTTCTTGAGGATGTATCGGATCAGAATAGGTAAGCAAATAGCGGCAATCACGATAAAGAAGGTCGCTACAATGACATACCAATAGGTGGATATCAGGTTTGATAAAAAGACAATTAGAGCAGTGATCGCATTGAATATCACACAAATAATAACGATGATGATAAACGCACCGATTACGTATTTCATTTGAATCTCCTTTCAAAAGATATGTGGCTCCGATAGTAATTTTGTGATCGTATGTCTGACTGTTAACTTTGTCAAATCACGTGCCAGCAATGTCGCGGCACCGTCCGTGACGAGTTGTTTGGAGCAGATCAATTGTTGAGCAGAACGTCTAAAATCAGCGGCGGCTTTAGCCGTACGCTGCATTTTTCTTGTTCGGTTTCTGTTTCTTTCTCTTTAGAGTGATCACGGCGGCAATGACGGCAGAAGCTTCACGTGTCGAATGCACAGACGGCTTTCCCCCCACAGGTATTTCAATAACAATAAATGGCGCAATGTCATCTAACCCAGTTGAAGAACCGCGCGGTTCGCTTAAAATGAGAGTTTTGAGCGGCTATGCGCAAATACTCCTCCATTTGCTTGTTGGACTCATGTTCTTAATCAGTTCTTCTTGAGCATGCGGACAATGCTCTGCCCGGCGTGGCCGCCTGTCGGGAGCGTCAACGAGACAGTGCTGATATTCTTTTCTGGATCAAATTTACATCCATCGCCCTGCAATCTACCGGACACCTGAACATTGATTACCTTGAGTTTCTGCGTTGGATCAGAAATCGACAGTCGGAACTCGTTACCCAGATGCTGGATCATCACAAGACATGGCCTGTCTACCGCAACGGTAGTCTTCTCATCAATCTCAAGATTGCCGGGTTTGAAGAAGGCCATCTGAGAGAGTCTCAGTTTTCGGTGTCTCACCGCTTGTATTTCCACCGTATTGCTGAGCACTTCTACTTCCGGCCTTTCGGCGTACGCTTTTGCCTGTCGTGCGCTCATACCTGGGCACACCACATAGGAATATTTGCTATTCGTCGGGCTCGAACCATGATCAATCCAGAGGGAAAAAACGTCATCAACGATTTTGTCCTTCGGCTGAGATCCATTGATTGCGGACCAACTCCCCTCCTGTGGAGTGTCGCTGACCAGAACATTGGCGTTTGAGTCGAATATGTAGGCGACGTTATTGTGATGAACAGTTATCGGCGACTCTAGCCTATGCTCGCCCTTTGATAGCCGTTTTGTCTCGGTGGTACTGAATGTCGTTACATCGCCGCGTAGATAGCACTGGTTCACTGTTGTGATGACCTGATTTTGAGAGAGGCATGTGATTCCTGCACCAAGACAGACATATTCCTGATCGAAAAATAACCATGCCTTGTGCACCTGAAGTTTGTTACGCTTAAGATCAAAGACGGCCAAGCCGTATTGACCGTCAGAAACACCTCCAACAAACTCCCTTGTCCCCTTTCTTCGTGGACTTCCTGCAAACACTCCTGTCTGTTCCACCGTAGTCCCGGGGATCTTCTGCCAGTTCCAGACTGGGAAGATATCTTTATATTCATCCCCCGATACGAAGAGGAAGTTGCAGCCGTCGGCGATATAGTGACTTTTCAGCCCCTCGCTGTTGTGCGGATGATCCGTATTGTCCATGCGCATCGAATACATCCGGGCCGAGGTATAGTAGTTTTTCCGCAGGTGCGTCATGATGTCAGACCTCCAGAAATGTCGATTTCCTTCGAGGGTGGCCGCCGTGCGGTCTGCGATCCTGGCCGCAAGCGCCTTCAGTTCCTTCTCTCTACCTGTCGGCAGTTTCAGGAGGTTACTTGCCGCTGTGCGCAGATACTTGGCATTTTGTCTAGGCCTCGTGATTTCCCGGCCATCGGCCCCATAATCCTCTGTACTGCCGTACGCCATCCATTGAGAGCCGTTCAGGACATAGTCGGCAAGGATGTTGATCTTTTCACGAGAAAAGGCAAACTGAGTCTCTGCCGCGAGTCCGGCCAGTCGTGAACAATCAACGGCAAAGCCGGCTCCGTAGCCGTGGTTGTACAGACATTTGCCGTGTTGATGAAAGCTGTAGTCGGGCTGGATACCTTCATTTGTTGTGATCTTGATTTCGCTAGCAATACGCCTGAAGGCGTTGTTGACTAGGTCTGGATTCCGTTCCATGATTCCGCGGTTTATCGTGATGTCCGCTACCCACACGAGGTTTTGACCGGTCATGCCCAACTTGCCGCGTTTTAGGATTTCGACACCTTTCGTCCGCTGGGCAGCGGTCAGTTCGTTGTCCAGTATGAGTAGAAGCGGCCCTAACAATTTGGGTACTCCGATCACGTTGTGCCACCAATTCGGGTTTTGCAGATCGTGTTTGAGCCAATAGTCAAGGCTGGCGAACACACCTTGCTTTAACTTGGGGTTGCCTTGCAGAGGTGACTTTGGTGATTTGTATGCCAGCACAAGCTTCGTCAGGTTATTGAGGTGCTGCGGTGCCTTCCAACCGGCACGTGTCTTGTCCCGATAGTCGATTCCTCCCCAACTCCCGTCATCCTTCAGCGTCTTGAACAACTGCCGAACGTTTTCGGAATCCGCTTGCGAGTCGAGGAGGGGATTGGTGATTCGGTTTTTGACTATATTCATATCTGAATGCTTCTCTGCGCCCAGAGCGCTGCATCTAACGGTCACAAGGACCAGCATGGCTGCACATCGTAAAATAGCTGGTATTCTGCCTTTCCAAACTGTCATGAATTTTCCTCTCGTAGGGTCGAACGTTGTGCTCACGTTCCGCCTTCAGCGAGGAACGAGCGGTTAGGCGGTAACGTGGTATTGTTTGTGCAGCAATCTTGTTGACTTAATAATGGTATCTCAATTGTGCAATATAAAGAGAATTGCCTTCTACTTTATAGACGATTCTATCAGCCTCTGTGATTCGGCGAGACCAGTAACCAGCTAAAGCATGTTTCAGTGGTTCAGGTTTCCCTGTTCCCTTGAAAGGTTCACGAGAAATTTCTTTTAGTAATTTGTTTACCCGATTGGGAATACGTTTGTTGGTTTTTTGCCAAAAAAGGTAGTCCTCCCATGCTTTCTCTGAAAAAACATATCTCATGATATTAATTCTCTCTGTACACCTTTTCCTTCTTCAAGTTGTTGAATTGATTCAAGTAACCTTCTCGCGTTACGTGGACTCTTCAG
>Ga0307990_1002143_pt1 | contig 15997 bp, 8 predicted proteins | sample EllFjometagen129_FD_203168 | JGI IMG/M metagenome (GOLD analysis project Ga0307990, IMG submission 203168) | Marine microbial communities from Ellis Fjord, Antarctic Ocean - #129 | ecosystem: Environmental > Aquatic > Marine > Unclassified | place: Southern Ocean | collected 2014-10-08
ACTGGCTCCGACGCGTCGGCCTGCCGCTCGTGGCTTCCGGGCTGGTGCTCACCGCACAGGCACTGGCGATTGCTGTCTATGCCGCCCTTACCGCGCGAAACCACGACCTGCCCGCCCCGATCGCCCAGTTGCTCGCGCTTGCCGTCGGACTGTTCGGCGCGGGAATGGGACCCGCCGACGGGACCGCCAATGCCGCTGCTGGCTCGCTGGCGGTGCTGCTCAACCCCTTGGTCATCATCTTCCTGATCGGTGCGGCCTCGCTGCTGCTGCTCCATGCTTGGTCTTCAGCCAACAGGCAACGGGGCATCGCAAGCGCCGCGGCCCCCAGTGCGATCAATACCGTTCGGGTGCTCGTGGCGATGGTTGTCCTGGTCTTGCCGATCGTCGTCGTGCATGTGGATGTGCTCGCCAGGCAATCGAGCATCTTCGTGGGCCTGGCGACAGGCCTGCTGGACGCCGACGTCGCCCTGGATAGCGGCAACCTCGCCATCGGCACCGGCGGGGGCGTCCGTGCCATCGGCGCAACGTGGGGATTGCTGCTGGACCCGGCGACGGTGTGCTTCCTGGCCGGCGCTGTCGTGATGGTTGTCATGCGGACGTGGGATGTCGTTGGCGCCAGGCGGAGACTCCTCCACGGATTCGACGTTCTCATCATGCTGCTGGCCGGCGTGGTGCTGTGGCTGCCGCTGCGTGCGGCCTTGATGATCGGCATCTACTGCCACCGCGACATGCTTGCCGGTGCAACCGGCGGCGCGGACCTGGCTGACCAATTGCTGAACCCATGGCTGCACCTTGCGTTGATGGCAGGGCCGGTATTGGTGGCGATGCGCGTAGCGCGTCCCGTCCCCGCCGGCGAGGCCATTACCACCATGGCGCCGGGCGGTCAGCCTGAGCGGATCCGTGGTGGCCTGGCTGTAATGGGCACGGTCGCCGCCCTGCTGGCGGGTGTGGCGATGACCGCCGCGGTCGTCTGGGACCCCGTCGGGCGCGCCAAGCCGGGGCGAGTGCTCTGGGATGAGTATCACTCCCAGCAGCCCTGGTCAGGCAAGCAGTTCGACGCCACGCAGACGGATCGGCCCTTCGATACCCAATGGTACGGCCGGGCCGCGGCGAGCAATTACAGCCGCATATACGACTACGTTTCGCACTTCTACAAGGTCAGCCGGACCAAGACCCCGCTGGGCGGAGCGGCACTCAGTGATGTGGACGTCCTCGTGCTCAAGGTGCCGTCGAAGGCCTACACGCCCGCCGAGATCGACGCCATCGAGCACTTCGTGGATCGTGGCGGCGGCGTGCTGATGATCGGCGAGCACACCAACGCGTTCGGTTCGGGGGAGATTCTCAACGAGCTTGCCCGGCGGATGGGCTTTGAGTTTCGTTACGACTTGGCTGGGCCTGTCGATGCGCCGACCGGGGCCTCGGGCCGAAGGCCGCTGGCGCCGCATCCGATCATGCAGTACGTCGGCGATGTGGACCTCGCCGGCGGGGCGACCATCGGCTTCGATACCGGCAGGGCGGTAGTTTTGCGAACCGGACTCAGGAGCCTGCCGCCAGACTACGCGGCGCCAGGTTTGATGCCCACCGACGGTGCCCGGACGGACATGCGATACGGTGCCTTCGCCCAGGTATGGGCGCACCGGCGCGGCGCGGGGCGGGTCGTCGCCATCGCCGATGCGTCGATCTTCACCAACCTGTCCGCATTCGAGCCGCACCGCCGAGAACTGATGATCGGCATGCTGGGGTGGCTGAACCGGGAGAACACATTTATCGATCCGCGCCCGTTTCTGGCGCTTGCTGCCGTCTGCCTGGCACTGCTGGCGCTGGCGATGGCAAGACCCATTGCTATCGCCTGGCCGCTCGTTGTGGGCGCCGCCGCGCTGGGCTGGGCAGGGACAATCTTCGGCGCTGCCGTCCACAACCGAACCGAGATGCCCCCGCCAGTTCCGACCAGGCCGATGGTGCAAATCGCCATCGACACCGGCGTATCGGACGCTCAACTGCCGCATGATGGTGTGTCCGTGGGCAGGCGGGAGGCGTTCGGCCAGTTCGAGCGGTCGATCCTCCGGCTGGGCTATTTCCCGAGGCGCTCCGCCAGGGCCGCGCTGCCTGGCGATGGTGTGACCGGCGACCCCAACGCGGTGGTCGTGCTTCGCCCGGCCGGCGAGATTACGGGTCAATACAGACGAACGCTGGAAGACTATGTCGAGTCCGGCGGTACGCTGGTGGTGCTCGACTCGCCGGACAACAAGCGATCATCCGCCAACCGACTGCTCGAACCGTTCGGGCTGAAGTTCAACATGACCGAGGCCCTAAAGGGCGACTTGACGGCCCGGCCGCCTTTGCCCGCGTTGGCAGTCTCTGCGGCGTGGGCTGTCGATGGCGGCGCGCCGCTGGCGACTCTGGCAGGCCGAACCGTTGCCGCCGTCGCCAGGAAAGGCCGCGGCGCCGTCCTGGCCGTCGGGTTCGGCTCGCGGTTCAGCGATGCCGAAATGGGCGCCTCGCCCGATATCGTGCCCAAACCCGAGCAGCGGAAAGCATTCGAGTTCCAGTTCGCACTGCTCCGCCAGATAGTAGAATCCCGCCTGCCGGGTCCGCCGACCACGGCGCCCGTACAGCCCGCCACGACCCAGACGGAGGTGCCCACCAAGCCATGATCCCAACCCCCCAGCGAATCCGCGCAAACCGGCGATGGTCGGCCTTGCTGGCATTTGTCATAGCCGGGTCCGTTACAGGCGTCGGATTCTCCGTGGCCATGGGGCCGATCGTCTCCGGCGCGATGCTCGCTCTCGGATGCGCCGCCGGCGCGGCGCTCTATCGCTTCGGCACGCGATTGATGCGCCGTCGCAAGACCATCGTTCGTCGCGGCCTGGCCGACGAGCTCGCCGACATCCTCGCCGCTCGAGTGCCGTACTACCAACGCCTCGACACGGAAACCAAGGATCGCTTCCGCCTGCTGGCGGCGGTATTCCTCGATGAGACGACCATCACCGGCGTAGGTTGCGAGATCGACGATACCGTGCGCGTCCTTGTCGCCGCCAGTGCGATGATCCCCATCCTCGGCTTCCCGGACTGGGAGTACTCGACTCTACGCGAGGTGCTGGTCCAGCCGGGCGATTTCGTAGCGCGGACGCGCGAGAGCGATGAGGACGTCGATCCGCTTCTGGGAATGGTCGACCGTCGCGGCGGGACGTTCCACGGCACGCTGATACTGTCCAGGGAGGAGCTCATCCGGGGCTTTTCCAAGTCGAACGATAAATCCAACGTCGGCATCCACGAGTTCGCCCACCTCGTCGACGAGGGCGACGGGGGGATAGACGGCATACCCGCGTACCTGCCGCGAGAGCTCATCCGCCAATGGATGGACCTCGTCAGCAGGCAGCTCGACCTCCGGGAGCAGACCCGCAAGACAAGGCAGCGCGATGAGCATCGCCGCCGCTACGGACACGATGGCGACGACTGGGATACCGGTGACGACTGGGACGCGGACGACGACCAACGGTCCGCTCGTCGGCAAGAAGGCGAGCCCGCCGCGGACCAGCCCAGCCACCCCGATCAGCCCCGCGAAGACTGGTCCGACATGCCAGCCTACGCGTTCACCAACGAGCAGGAGTTCTTCGCCGTCGCGACCGAGTACTTCTTCGAGGCTCCGCGCCAACTCGCCGCTCGCCACCCGAAACTCCACGAAATGCTCCGCCAAACCTTCCGCCAGAACCCGGCCGGGGCGGAATAGAAGCGAAGACTTGCACGACTACGCAGTCGTGGGACAATGAAACAAACTGAGACGCCAGCCGGCAGCCCGTGGCTGGGCGGGTTTGGAAGGTGCAGTCTGGTTGGACGGCGGCGAATGTTTCTGTTATGATGCGGGCTACGAAAGGGGAGACAAACATGCGCACAAACACATGCATTGCGGGACTTTTTGTCGCTCTTGCCGGCATCGTCGGCGGGGCAAGCCAGGCGGCCTTTGCGGGCGATGCGAACTCGCCCACCGAGCGGGCCCGTCGCGACCGCGAGTTGCTCCGGGCGCAGGTCGAGAAGCTGCCGCAGAAGCTAATCGCCGAGGCCAACACCAAGGCGAAGAGCTTCGACGGAAACACTTGGCTGGACAGCAGGACCTTCAGCAGGATTATGTACTTCGTTCCTATGCCGAAGGATCCCCCGCACGGCCTACACACGGTAATACCCGATCCTAAACCTGCTGTTTCCCCGTACGAGCCTCCCAATCCCCCGGTCGGGGCGGTCGAGCGGCGCTGGCAGGACCGATACGTGCTGGCCCAGCAGTACTCGTATCGATACAGCTACGGCGGGATCACGAAGCTGCTTCGCAAGGAGGACATGGACAAGCCCTTCGAGGCTACTTTCGAGATCAAGATCAAGGCTACGGTTCGCGGCGGCATGGTCAGCGAGGTCCTGCCCGTGCCCGACACGCCCGAAGGGATGGTGCCGTGGGAGGATAAGCGCCCCAGGTGGCGGTTCTTCGGCAGCGGCGGAGGGGAGATGGAGCTGTGGTCGCCCCGAATGCCTGGCGATCCCAATGCAAGCCCATCAACCGACCTGGAGCGAAAGGCCTTGGCGGCCATGAAAGCCGCGCCTGCCAAGGTAGTTGAGGGCACCATGGTTTGCAGGATATTCTACGACGCGGCCAAAGCTAAATGGGCCTGGCGAGGCATCGATCACAAGGACTGGCCGGACCCCAACGAAATCAATTGGTCCATGGGCCTGCCGAAGGACAAGAAGGGCGTCATCTACGCACCAAGGGAGAAGACGACCCAGCCTGCGAGCGCGCCGACTACCCAGCAAGCGGATCAGTAGCGTCCGGCTTGCGTTTTGTCGTATACTGGCGGGACCATGAAACCAAAACCAAACATCGTATTCATCTTGACCGACGATCAGGGGTGGAAGGATTTGTCCTGCACGGGCAGCTTGTATTATCGCACGTCGCATATCGATCGGCTGGCCGACGACGGCGTGTTGTTCACGCAGGCGTACTCGGCTGCGCCGATATGCAGTCCTTCGCGCGGGGCCATTTACGGCGGGCAGTACCCGGCGCGGACGAAGTTGTCGGCCGTGGTGCGGCCGTACGTCGAGCCCGACGCGGGCTTGCAGCAGATGAGCAAGCCGCAGAAGGGCAACCTCCAGACCCGCGAGGCACCGCACCGCCACTGCCTGCCGCCGAATGTGCCGACGATTGCCGAACTGCTCAGGCCCGCGGGGTACCGCACGGGGTTTGTGGGCAAGTGGCACTGTGGGTGGAACGAGGCCCACCAGCCCGACAAACGCGGCTGGGATTATGCGGTGGGCTTCCGCACTGTGCCGACGGGTACGAAGGGGCACTTCGGCAAGGACTTCATCGAGTTCAAGTGCAAGGGACTCGACGACATGAGGCCGGACGAGTACATGACTGATGTGCTGACCGACCGGGCCGAGGGGTTTCTCCGCGAGGCCGCCGGGTCGGGCGAGCCATTCTTCCTGGTGCTGTCGCACTACGCCGTGCATCAGCCGCTCGATGCCCCGCCCGAGCTTGTCGAGAAGTACCGCAAACTGCCGACGACCGATCACGACAACCCGATCTACGCGGCCATGCTGGAGAAGGTGGACGATAGCATCGGGAGGGTGGTGGAGATCCTGGCCGAACTCGGCATCGCCGATAACACGATGGTCGTTTTCACCAGCGACAATGGCGGGCTCTCGCCGAAATCGACGTCGAACTATCCGCTGATGGGCGGCAAGAGCTTCTGTTACGAGGCCGCCATGCGCGTGCCGCTGGTCGTCAAGTGGCCCGCGGCCGTGGCGCCCGGCCGGCGGGAGTCCACGCGGACTATCTCGGTGGACTTCATGAAGACCTGGCTGGAGATGGCCGGTGTTACGCCTCCGGCGAACCTGCCGCTGGACGGCGTGAGCCTGCTGGGTTTGCTGATCGATGGCCGCCGCCCGTTGGCCCGGCCGATCTTCTTCCATCACCCGCACTACACCCACGCGGCCGGGCCGTTCTCGTCGGTCATCGACAACGATTGGAAGCTCATCCGCTTCTACAACGACACCTCCGGGCGCGACCAGGTATTCGACCTCGCCGTCGATCCCTTCGAGCAGGATGACCTGTCGGCAGCCCGTCCCGCTCGGGCCGACAAGCTCCGCAAGATACTCGACGACTGGCTCGCGGAAACCGCCGCAGAAATGCCCCTGCCCAACGAACAATTCAACGCCGACCAGCCGCCCCTGAAAGACAAACGCTTCACCTGGGAACTCGCCCTGGCCGAGCGCGCCGAGCACGAGCGCAAACTGCGAGCGTCCGAGGTCGGTCGGCAATAGCGGTGACAGGCGGCGCAATTCGGTGGCTTCGTTGGGGGCGGCTAAGGCGCCAGGTGCAGTCCCCTTGCATCCAGGGCATAGTGCATGGCCGCAATCCCAACTGGCAGCGGCGTGAGGGACAATACGATGGCCAGGACTCCCAGCCATCGCCAGTACCCCCGGCAGAGAACAAGGCCGCAGATCGAAACAGGCAACCCAAACAAGGCCGACCATCCAGCTATGGTAAAAGCCATCGCTGCCTGACCCATGGGGCGGATCGACGTTCCCCTGGGCAGTGTGGGCAGGTCTGAACAATTGGATACTGCGGCCACGTTTGCCGCTACTGCAATGAGAAGGCCCACTATCACGAGCGTCCTTCCCGTCAGCCCAAAAACTCCGCGATTTGTGCCCATAGCGTTCATATCTGCCACTCTTCGCTACACATGGCCCGGGGACGACTACCCGGGTTGTTCATTCTTTCCCTGTACGTCGACGGCACGCCGTTGTTGGGGACTTCCATTTGGGCGGTCCAGGCTATGGCGTTCAGGATCATGGTGCGGAAGGGCTTGATCTTCCAGTTGGCGTGGAAGTGCCCGCCGGTCAAGCCGAAGCCCGGTGCCGCAGGTCATCGCGCCGGTTGCGGGGATCAATGACCAGACAAGCCAACCACGGTCGTTGTGTCGCATCGCAATAGCTTCCGGTTAAGCTTGGCCTAGCTTTTGGTTTTCGGTTTGGCGGGGCGTTTTTTTCGGGCTTTGCCTGAGCCTTTGTAGGGGTATGTATCGAATACCTCCGCGCCGCCGACGATTCGGGGGTCTGCGGTGGCTTTGAGTTCGGCGGTCAATGCGGCGGCGAGTTTCTTGAGGGTTTCGGCGTGGGCGCCGTCGGCGGCGAGGTTCTTGAGTTGGTCGGGGTCGGTCTTGAGGTCGTAGAGTTCCTCGGCTGGCCGCTTTCCGCAGGCAAGTTCGAACAGCGGTTTAACGGCGGGGTCATCGCGGTGGGCGAGCATGTAGGACTTTGTCGGTCCGTTGTCGATATCGCGGAAGATTTCCGGGTCGCCGGCGGGCCAGCGGTCGGGGGCGAAGTTTCGGATGTACAAATGCTCGGCCGTTCTTATGGCCCGCATGGGGTATCCCTTCAGTTGGGCGCGGGCGTTGGCGTGGCGTTCCATGCCGGTCAGGACGTGGTCGCGTTTGGGGTCCACCTGTCCGTCCCGGGCTGCGGTCAGTACGTTCAGGAAGCTGCGCGCGGTCATGCATTTCCGGGCCTTGAGCCCGGCGGCTTCGAGGAACGTGGGGCAGAGGTCGGCGAGGCTGACGAAGTCGTCTACCTTCCGCCCGCCTTTGACCTTTGCCGGCCAGCGCACGGCCAGGGGCACGTGGGTTCCGCCGTCGTAGAGGGTGGTTTTGCATCTCGGGAAGGGCAGGCCGTTATCTCCGGCGACGACAACGAGCGTGTTGTCGAGTTCTCCGGCGTCTTCGAGGGCCTTGACCAGCTCGCCGACCTGGGAGTCGAAGCGTTGGACTTGGAGGAAGTAGTCACACAGGTCCGAGCGGGTTTCCTCGCAGTCTGGCAGGCAGGCGGGTACGCGGACGTTTTCGAGCTTCATCCCACTGGCCACGCCAGTGCCCTTCCTGTAGCCGCGGTGCGGCTGATGGCTGCCGAACCAGAAGCAGAACGGTTTGCCTGCGGGCCTGGCAGCCATGAATGCCTCGAAGCTCTTGAACGAGTTGCCCGCGGCGTTTCGCTTTCGCCCGCCAGCGGTTACGCTGCCGGGGCCCCAGCCCTTGCGGGTGTAGCCCACCTGATAGCCGGCCTCTTCCAGCAGGTCCGGGTAGACCGGGAACTTCGCCGGCACGGTGGACCAGAGGTTGACTGCCTCTTCCAGCCGCCAGTGCCATTGGCCCGTCAGGATCGCCGCACGGCTTGGCGAGCAGGATGGCGCAGCCACGAACGCATTCTTGAACATCACTCCCTCGCGGGCGACGCGGTCGAACGTGGGTGTTTTGAGAACTTTGTCGCCGCTGATGGACCCGAAAGGCCAGGACCAGTCGTCCGCCAGGGCGAAGAGGATGTTGGGACGCTTGTCAGATGTCTTCGCCGCGTCGGTGGCGAGGAGTTGTCTCGTGGAGACTCCTGCGGCCGCGACGGCAGCGCCAAGGCCAAGAGTCTTAAGGAAATCGCGTCGGGTCCGCTGCGTGCTTGTTGCGTCATTGCCTGCAAGGTTCATATTTCAGTCCTTTTGGCTGTCTCGTAAATTACATCCATAGCATAAGAAACGTCTGAGGGGGGATTACACCGATTTCCAATTCAGACATTCTTTTATCCGTGTAATTCCCTTCCAAGGCTTTTTCAAAACCTGTTTCTTTGCTCTTTTCTTCTCCGCGCACTCCGCGACCTCTGCGAGAGATTCCGCTTCTTCTCGCTATCGCGAGGCCTTCGCGGGCACAAATCCCATGGACGCCTGAATGGGGAAGTCGCAAGTGCATCCGCTGGAGGCCTCCGGTATCAGCAACATGCCATCGGCGGGCAGGATGTTGATGAAGCATCCCGGTCTGCTGACGGCTGTGATCGCCGACGGCCTGCCGCCGGGTCGGAGGTCATGTTTCCATGGGTTCCCTCCGCGCCAGAAGAGGCTGTCGGTGCTGGCTGACACGTTGCCACACCCGTGGCCGTGACGGGAGAACTGCCAGCCCTTGACGGGGTTGCCGGTCTTTAGGTCGTATCGCACCGGCCAGGAAAACACGGTTTGCCCGACGATTACGGGATGGCGGTTCTGCTCGCCGTGGCCACCCTTGGGTCCGTAGCCGCTGTTGTGGGATGCTTTCCACTTCTCGCGCCCATTGTCGGCGTCGAGTGCGCGGACGAAGTACCAGAGTTTCTTGTCGATGTACCGGTTGCCGCTGAGTATCAGCGTATCGTCGGCGTAGTTGATGTACGCGATCAGTCGGTTGTCAGCCAGGTCCAGAGGCAGGCGCCACGCCTGGCTGCCATCGGCGAGATTGACCGCCACGAGGAAGTTAGGCCCCGCCTGGAAGGTCTCCATCTCCATCCTGCCCAGTTTGTCGGCGACGGCGGCGGGGGAATGGCTCTCGATGAAGTAGATGCGTCCATCGCCGATGGTGATGGTGGTGTTGAGGATAACGGCCTGGCCGCAGGCGTATGTCCATCGCGGCTTGCCCGAGGCGGCGTTTAGTGCGAACATGCCCCGACTGGTGACGAGCTTCATGTGGTCGTACCACAGTTCCAAGTCGGCTTCGCGGCTGACGGCGCGATAGGCCGCCGTCGGCAGGGTCGCGCTACCGACGAGCAGGTCGCCGGTGCGGGCGATGTAGCCCCAGCTCATGGGTGTTCCCGCAGTCCGGGCGGCCGGCATGGGCAGGGTCCGCGCGACCTTGCCCGTGCGGACATTCATCGCCACGCAGCGCTCCGGGTCCGCCACGTAGAGGTATTTGTCGTCCACGCACATCGCGCCGCAGTCCAGGAACACGCCGAGTCTTCGCGCCCCGGCCACCTTGCTGCGCCAGAGGATCGCGCCGTTGTGGGAATCCACACCGAAGACCACGCCGTCGCCCGGAACGAACAGCCTGCCCGCCTTGGCCAGAGGCGGGGTGTTGCGGTGGTGGCGGTCGAGAATTTCCTTCGGTCCGGGCAGGCCGAACCATTGCAGCGTCAGCTTGCCCGCTACATGTGTTTCGCCCGTCGAGGCCGTGTTGCCCACGTCGGCGTAGGTGTGCGTCCATTCGCCGATGCCGGTTGGGCGCGGTGTGCGAACGACGTCGGCCTGGTCGGGTCCGAGAACGGCCAGGCTGCCCGGTCGGGTCACTCGCAGGGCTTCGGCCCGGGCGGCTGCGGGCTTGTCGCCGATCGCGGCGGCGACATCCACGACGACGTTGAACAGCCCGTCCGTATAGGCCATGCGATCGAGCGGACCTTCATGCACCGCTACGCGAACGCCGCGAAGGCCCGATGCATCCAGCTTGCGGTGCGCTTCGGCGGCGCGGGCACTGTCGGCGATGCGGCAGACGATCTGCCACTCGGTGTGTTTGACGAGCTCGGCCGCGAGGATTGGCGACTTGTCGCCCAGCAGCAGGCAGTAGCCTCGTGGGCCTTCGGCAAGGCGCGCGATTCTCTCGGCCGCGGCGGCGAGGCGTTTTCGCAGGTCGGCATTAGTGCAGGGAACGGCGATCGGTTGCGGGGCCTCGATTGCGTTGGGGTGTTTGCCCGGTGTTCCTGCGGCAGGCGTTTCGGCGAAGCAGTAGATATATCCGGTGTCGGTGGAAACAAGCAGTCGTCCGCGTGCCGCGGCCAGGCCGTAGGCTCGGCCTTGTACGTCCGCCGACCACAGCGGTTTGTCGTTCGGTGCGTTGGGCTCGAAGGCCGCGACCGTGCCGTCGCCGCCGCCGAACTCGATGCCGCCAGTGGCGATTCGGGCGTAGGGGGTGGCGGGGCTGAGCTTCGGTGCATCGGGGATTTTGCCGCGACGATGTGCCTTGGTCAGCACCGCCCCTTTGCGGGCCCGCCCTGTGGGGGATGCCAGCTTGCCCAGGACCAGACTCGGGTAGCCCTGCGGCGAAATGCTGATGGAGGCGACTCCGATGGTCTTGCCCGTGGCGAGGTCGAGTTGCTCCTGGAAGACTCCCTGAAGCGGGAATATCCCGGCCAGGACGTGAATCGTCGGGCCTTCGATGATCGGGCCGGTGCGGAAGGGCACGACGCTGATGATCCGTTCGTTGCCTGGGATGCGCCGCTCGGCGGCGGGACCAGAGCAGCTTGCCCTCGTCGAGCGACAGGCAGTAGAGTCTGCCGTCGTCACAGCCGACGACTGCCCGCCCGTCGGCGATGGCGGGGGCGACTCGCACGGGGCCCTCGGTGAAGAACTGCCATAACGTCTGGCCTGTGCGGGCGTCGAGGCAGACTACTTTGTCTTCGGAGGACGATCCGAACAGCACGCGGTCGCCGACGGTGACGGCGTGGAAGGCGCGGTCGTAGATGACTCGTGGTTCGAGCTTGGGTTTTCGGTGGAAGGGGTCCGCCGTCGCTGGGGCAGGCCAGGCCGGGTCTGGCGCTCGTCTGGGCTTGTGAACCCACTGGAGAGCAAGCGGCAGTCGCAGGGGTTCGGGCGCGGTTCCGCTGCGGCGATTGTCTCGCCGATACGTGGGCCAGTCGGCGACGGCCTCGGGCGGCTCGGGCTGGGCGTAGGGGAAGGCCTTTTTGCGGGAGTCGAACAGGCCCCGGACCTCCGTCGGCGAGAGGGCCCGTGACCAGATGCTCACACGCTCCAACTGCCCGGAAAGAGGATGGCACCGGCCGGCGCTGCGATAGGCGCCGAGTGTGAGCGAGGCCTTGGGGCCGTAGGCGATGGGTCCGCGCTGCTCGGTGGCTGTGGCGACTTGGCGACCATCGACGTAGAGCTTCTGCGATGTGCCGTCATACGTTCCGACGACGTGATACCAGTAGCCCGGCTGCATCGAATCCCGCGCCTTGATGTATGTCAGGCCACGGGCCTGGGCACCGGCGACAGCAAATGCGAACCGGTTGCCGGAGTTGCCCAGTAGCCAGCCGCGTTGGATGGTCTTGCTCTCCTGAATCGCGCAGGCAACGCCACCCAGCCGCCCGGGCCTGTCCACCTGAACCCACGCCTCGACGGTAATCGCCTTGGCACGGAGGCATGCCGTGGGCAGGCCGCCGACGACCGTGAGAAACTGCCCCGTCTTGACCTTGTTCCTCGTAACCACATCAAGCCGCAGGGCACGTGGCGAGTCGGAGGCGAACTTCGCCGCGTGGTCAGCAGTCGCGGGCAGTTTGCCCGCCAGCGGCGCGAATGACTGCCCGCTTAGCTTGTCCACCGTGAACTGCCACCGCGCGACCAGTTCCGCATCGACCGTGTCGGCCGGGGCAGCGGCGCCCACTCCCAAAGCCAGCATAACCGCGAAAACCACTACCCTGCGGCCAGTCGGTGATGCGTTACACTTGGTTCTCATCCTTGATTCTCCAGAAGGGTCGGCGAAGAAATCGGTCTCAATCTTGAACACCGCTCCCAGCCCGTAAGGCCGCTTCTCGTGGCGACGCCAAGCGGGCTTGGATGCAGAATGCCCCTTGCCGTTTTTTGCGTCCTCCCATTGCCACGACTTGTCCTTCGGAACACTTGTTATCATACAATGCCTGTCAAGAGGGCTCCTGAACGGGCCGCCAAGGCCCAAGACCTTCTTTTATGCGTGATTGTGTCCGGTGCTGCGTTGGGATAAAGTTGTTGGCCCAGTTGCCCAGAGAAAGAAGGTGTATATGTCCGTCGAGTATTCGGTTATCAGCATTGGCGCGTTGTCGAAGAATCGTCTGTGGGTCGAGTCGGCCTCGCTGCGCACTTCGCACGCCACGACCACTGCCGTTTTCGATGAGGACAAGATAATCCTCGTCGATCCATCCCTGCCGCCACAGGCGCTGGGTCCGGTGTTCAACGAACGAACGGGCAAGCAACTCGGCGACGTTACGGACGTGTTCTGCACCACGCTCAGGCCGGTGCATCGGCGGTCCATCATGGCCTTGCCGGACGCCAACTGGTGGGCAAGCCAGGACGAGATAGAGAGCTATCGCGGCAAGCTTGCCGACCTGCTGGATTCCGCCGGGCGCCTGGACCCGCGTGAGACGGTCAACATCGAGGCTGACCTGAAGCTGCTGGAGAGTTTTCGCCCGGCGCCGGAGACTTTCACCCGCCAGGTGACGGTCTATCCCATGGCCGGCCCGACGCCCGGTTCGGCGGGTCTGCTGCTGACGCCGCCGACGATGAGTATCATAATCGCCGGCGACGCGGTGCTGACGGGCGAGCACGTGGCTCGGGGTCAGGTGTGGCAAGGTTGCGACGATCTCGAGAAGGCATTGGCGAGCCTTCAGGACGCTTTGGAATTCGCCGATGTGATAATTCCGGGCCACGACAACGTCTGTATTTCGCCCGGCCGGTATGTCTAAGCACTGTGCAACAAGGACTGCAACATTGTTGCAGGCGGCTTAGTGATTCATTCGAACGACATTTCCCGCAGCGCGAGTGAGCAACCGCCAGTGTCGCGGAGGGCTTGGTGATGTGGGAGTTTCTCGCCGATCGCGTTGGGCAGCTCATCTTTCTGGGGGTTCTGCTGGTGTTTTCGGCTTTTTTCAGTGGATCGGAGACGGCCCTGTTCAGTCTTTCGCCGGGGCAGTTGTTTCGCATTCGTCGCCGCGGTCGCCGCGGGCAGATGGTCGGTTCGCTGATGAGCAGGCCGGCGGGGATTCTCCACACGCTGCTGCTGGGCAATCTGCTGGTCAACGTGGCCTATTCCAGTATCACGGCCATGATCGTGCTGGACCTGCAACGAACGCTCGGTTTGCCGGCATGGATGTTGGGAATCATTTCGCTGGTGCCTTTGCTAATGCTCATTTTCACCGGCGAGATCGTGCCGAAAATGCTTGCGATACTGGTGGCGGAGCGGTGGGCTGTGACGGCGGCGCCGCCGCTCAGTTTGCTGCGGCGGGCTCTTTCGATGGTCATCGCGCTGCTACATGCGGCGATGGTGGGTCCTTTGGTCAAGATTATCGCGCCCGTCCGCGTCGGCACGGCGGATATCAGCAGCGACGAGTTGGCGGCCGTGCTGGACCTCTCGGCCAGGCGGGGCATTCTCGGTCCGCAGGCCAACGTCTTGCTGCAGGAGATTGTCGGGCTGACCGACCTTCGCGTTCGCGACATTATGGTGCCTCGCGTGGATATGATTTCGTACGACGTCGACGGCCCGCGAGCCGGACTGGTCAAGCTCTTCACGCGGACCAGGCTGCGGCGAATCCCGGTGTACGAGCGGATGATCGACAACATACTTGGCGTTATCCCGGCCAAGCGCGTGCTGTTTTACCCGGACACGCCGCTGTGCGACGAGGTCGTCAAGATCCCCTTCGTGCCAGAGGCGGCGGACCTCGAGCAGACGCTGCTGCAACTCCGGGTCCGGCGGGCGCAGATGCCCATCGTGGTTGATGAGTACGGCGGCACGGCGGGGCTTGTTACGCTGGAGGATATCCTGGAGGAGATCGTTGGCGACATCCCGGATCGCTACGATCAGGCCGGGCCGCTGGTGGAGAAGGTCTCCCAAGGACGATACGTCGTCCACGGCGATCTGGCGATTCACGAATGGGCGGATGCGTTCGACATCGACCTCCACGGCCGGCGCATCAGTTCCGTCGGCGGGTTCGTGACGTCTTTGCTCGGGCGGATTCCGTCAGCCGGGGACGTGGCGACTTATCGCAACCTGCACTTCACCGTCGTCACGATGCTGCGGAGGCGGATCGGCAAGATCGAAGTCCACCTGCGGGAGGACGGCCAATGATTGCCGCCATCAATCCCGGCTGGATCGCTTGGCCGACCGTGCTGGTGGTCGCCACGGCCCTGTCTGCGCTGTTCAGCGGGCTGGAGACCGGCATCTACGTGCTCAACAAGGTTCGCCTTGACCTTCGCGCCGAGGCAGGCGGTCGAGACGCCAGACGTCTGCGGCGACTGCTGAAAAAGCCCAACAACCTCATGGCCGTGCTGCTGATCGGCACGAACATCGCCAGCTATTCCGTCGCGTTCGCGCTGACGGCAATGTTCGACATGGCAGGCTCGGGCGCCGCCGCCGAGTGGTACTCGCTGGCTTCCGGGACGCTGCTGCTGTTCGTGCTGGGGGACAGTGTGCCGAAGAACGTTTTTCATCGCCTGGCGGAGACGCTCACTTATCGCCTCGGATGGGCGCTCTCGATTGCGGACGTGCTGTTCAAGCTTACCGGCCTGTCGTACCTGATGCGAGCGGCGGCCTGGCTGGTGATGCTGCCCGTGCGGGCTCGCCAAGGGGCGAAGACTGAGGGGCGGCTTGGCGAAATATTCGCCGAAGGTCAGGCATCAGGCGTGTTGACGCATACCCAGGCCGTCATGGTCGATCGCGTTATGAACATTGCCGACGTCAAACTCGCCGACGTTATGGTTACCATAGGCAAGGCGATCTGCATCCGCCGCGACACGGCCCGAGCGGTGCTCATGCGAATGCTCCGCAAACACAATTACTCCCGCGTGCCCGTTCGAGACGAGTCCGGTGACGTGGTTGGCATACTCGATGTCTACGACGTGCTCATAGACGAGTCCGTGGCCGTTCCGGCAGAGAAGATGACCGAACCGCTGAAGCTCCCCGCCGGGATGAGCGTGACCGAAGCTCTGTATCGTCTCCAGCGAACCCGGTCAATGATGGCCGTAGTCCAGCGAGACGGCAGGCCGGTCGGCATAGTCACCATCAAGGACCTCGTGGAAGAAATCGTCGGCGAACTCGAAGAGTGGTGAGCGGAGAATGGATTGCGGAATTCGGATTGGGAATTAACCGCAGAGCCGAGAAGATCAGAATTACGGGCTTCGGATGCACGGACGAATCCCGGCAGGGCAGTCGGCGAAGATTTCTGGAACGGAAAGCTGCGTTGTGCGTCAAACCTTGCGGCAAGCCGAAGAGCAAGGAGAAACCAATGAGCAAGGCTGGGGTTGGAATGTGGGCATCCTTTCTTTGCCTGGGTGTGGCGGTTGTCTTGGGCATGGTGTTACTCGGAGGAGAAACTTCCGGCAGCCGGGTAACCGTTGTCCCGGAGCCGACGACAGGCCCGTCCTCCCAGCCGAGGAATGTGTGTTCATTGAGACTGTCGGAGGTGAAATTGGATGGCGCCGACGGATCGGATGACT
>Ga0307990_1002144_pt1 | contig 15992 bp, 16 predicted proteins | sample EllFjometagen129_FD_203168 | JGI IMG/M metagenome (GOLD analysis project Ga0307990, IMG submission 203168) | Marine microbial communities from Ellis Fjord, Antarctic Ocean - #129 | ecosystem: Environmental > Aquatic > Marine > Unclassified | place: Southern Ocean | collected 2014-10-08
GAAATGGATAAACAAGAGTCGAATGTTGAAATGACAGATTTTGCGACATTCCCACAATGGAGAGGGAATGGATTCGCTCAAATTCTTCTTTCGGGAATGGAAAATGAGATGAAGAACAAAGGTATTAGAACTGCATACACCATCGCTCGGGCTATGTCGGCGGGAATGAATATTGCATTTAGTAAAGCAGGGTACCAATTTGGCGGGAGGTTAAAGAATAACACAAATATCTCTGGAAGAATTGAGAGTATGAATGTTTGGTACAAATATTTAATTGGCTAACATAAGAATGCACCTGACTAAAAATAACTGCGCGATATTTTGCAGGTGATTCTGATCGTTAGAAAGGAAACAATATGGTGGCGGCTGGATACGCCTGACCTCCGCAATCATCTGTATGTCATGGACGCGGTACACCTGCAATTAAGTTTGAGTTGGAATTAAACCTACTGAGATTACCCCTCCTTAGCCCCTGGTGAAATCCCGCGAGGGAACAAGAAAAAGGGACGGTTCAATCAATAGAAAACCGTCCCTTTTTCTTTAATCAGATTCGATGATCTTACCTCGTCACCGGAACATCGCCGGATCTCCCGAAATACGCCCGTGATACTCCCCGGATAGCCCACAGCCCAGAGGAGTTACGGAATATCCCGATGTCATCCCTGCCGTCACCCTGGTAGTCCGCGGGAACCGGCTGGTCGGAACCTCCGCCGAAGTAAACTCTTGTCAATCCCCTGACCGCCCATAGTCCCGAAGAAGGACGGAAGATACCAGCCTCCCAGCTTCCGTTTCCGTCATAGTCAACCGGAACCGGCGAATCGGCGGAACCCCCGAAGTAAAACCTCGTCAGACTCCTGATAGCCCACAGGCCGGTAGAACCCCTGAAGATCCCGATCAATTTCCTGCCGGAGCCGTCGTAGTATCCCGGCGCTGCCTTGTCCCCGCTCGCCCCGAAGTAGGCCCGTGTCACATCCCTGATCGCCCACAAACCCGAGGAACCCCGGAAGATACCCTGATCACAGGTGCCGTCGCCGGTATAATCACCGGGAACCGGGATGTCGGAAAGAGCGCCGAAATAAACACTCGTCACCCCCCGGATCGCCCAGAGGCCGTCGAAAGGACGGAAGATGCCGATGTCGGTAGTTCCGTTACCGTTGTAATCGCCGGGGACAGGGCTGTCGCTGAAGGTCCCGAAATATACCCTCGTTAATCCTTTCACCGCCCATAAACCGGAACTCCTCCGGAAAATCGCGATGTCGCTGGTCCCGTCACCGTTGTAGTCTCCGGAATCGATGGAGGCCGTGGATGTGGAAACGGTTGTAATGATATTGGCGTCTAATGTAACCGCGGCAGTCCTCGCCAACGCTCTACCGTCCAACGTTGCGCCGGTTGTCACCGTGATTGCTTCAGCCGCCATGATGGTTCCCTTAAAAACAGTGGTCGTTCCCAGAGTCGCGGAAGAGCCAATCTGCCAAAAGATGTTGGAAGCCTGGGCGTTGCCGCTCAGGATAACCTGGCGGCCCGCGGTCGTGGTGAGGGTGGAGACTACCTGGAAGATAAAGACTGCATTCTCGTCGCCCTGGGCGTCGAGAGTGAGATCCCCTGACGATATCGCAACCGAGGAGGTGGATTTATAGAGGCCCGGAGGAAGGGTTTGCCCGCCTATATTTCCAGCGATGGTCACCGCGCCGACCGTCCGTCCCGCGGCGTCATTATAGGCGGTTGTCAGATCGAGTTTAGCCTGGGCGGCAATAGGATCGCCCACGTGTTGCGTCCCGTTTACTGTTCCGGGCGGGAATCCAGTCACCGCGGTACCCGGGCTAACCCCAAGATCCCCATTAACCGTGGTAGCCCCGGTGCTCGTGACCGTGGACCCCGCCAGAACCGCAAAAGTGCCGGCCGATCCAAGATCAACGGGCGCTGGCCCCGAGGCGAGCTTGGGTGTATAACTGTAGCCGGTTGCCACTACCATGACCATCGCCACGGCTGCAACAACAACGGCCGCCGCTATTCCCAGAATCCTTGCCATCTTGATCTTCATAACCATCTCTCCTTTTTTTCTGTTGAGTTCTGTAACTGTAAGCATGTAAATGTTATCCCAGATCAGGAAATCTGTCAATCCGAAAACGAAAAACGAAAACGAAAAAAAAATTTCAGTATTGCACATTTATTTTTGGTATCCTATGATAAGAGGTCAGGTTCTTACTCTATCAATCGTTTGAAAGATGGATGACATTTTGAATTCAGGGTGTTATTGTTGGAGTCTGTGAACAAATTCGAGGAATCAGCATGTAGCCAGATTTAAAATCTTGATAAAATCAAGAAGAGAAAATGCAGAAAAAAGATAACAGGGCGCCCAAACATCCGGGCATGGGGGCCATTCCCCATGCCCGTGTCGGGTATGGTCCCAAAAAGAGGTAGCACATGAGTACCAGACTGATCGCGTTTGCTGTGGTGATCGCATCGACGTTCTTCATAATGTCGTGCGGAGAGAAGACGCCGGCCGAGAAGGCGTCGGATGCGGGGAAGACCGCCGGCCAGGCTGTCGGAGACGCTGCCAAAACCGCAGGCTCTGCCGTCGGTGATGCCGCGACGTCTGCGGGCTCGGCCGTCAGCGACGCCGCGACGGCCACCGGGGATTTTATCGCGGACACCGGCGACACCATAGCCCGGCAGAAGGACGAAGCGGTCAAGGCCGCCAGGGAGCAGATCGCCGCCCTGGAGAAGAAATGGCAGGAACTGGTGGGCAAGGCAGCGCCGACCACCGACGCGGCGAAGGCCGACTTCCAGAAGGCCAAAGACCAGATGGTCCAGACCCTCGCCGATGCCGAAGCAAAGCTCGTTGAGGCGAAAGACGCCGGCTCCGACGCCTGGCAGAAAAACGTCGAACCCGCGCTTGATGCCTCCATTCAGAAGGCGCAGAAAATCTATCAGGATGTAGCCGCCCAATTCGGTAGCGACTAGGCGGAGCGGCCCGGCTATTTTCGCTGATGCGGATGGCGTCGGATATCATTGTGTCGGTTGCCGCGGGCTGGCGGCAGAAGCTGTTGGTTTTGGCGGCGTTTCAGCCCACACTGCCGACGACGCTGGCGCTGCAGTCCGTGGCGCCATGATCGTGCTGAAAATATCATCGGCGGCCCGCCCGTCAGAACGAATGTCGAACCCCGGGATGAGAACTCTAAAGTCAATGAAAACGATCTCCGCCGACAAGCAGTTCGTGCTTTTTAAGCTGTTCCTGCATAACCCCGTGAGCGTGGGGTCGATCGCCCCCAGTTCTTTGGCCCTGGCCCGGGCAATGACCAGCGGCCTGCGGCTGAAAGCCGGGGAAGGGATCCTCGAACTCGGACCGGGGACGGGGGCGTTCACCGCCCTGATCCGCCGGATCGCGCCCGCCCCGATTAGCTACCTGGGGATAGAGAGCGAACCACGTTTCGTCGGGGTTTTGCGGGATCGCTTCCCGGATCTGGTTTTCGTCTCCGGCCGCGCTGAACGCGCCGGGGATTTCTGCACCAGGGCCGGGATGGCCCCGGTCAAGGCCGTCATCTCGGGTCTCCCCAGGGTCGGAGTCAAGGATTCGGTGCAGGATGCGATCATCGAGAACCTGGATCGGCTCATGTCCCCCGGGTGTGTTTTCCGGACCTTCCAATACGCGCACACCTACCCGTTGCCCGCGTCGGTCCGGTTCCGCCGAAAAATGTGCGCCCGTTTCGGGCCGATCCGGCGCAGCCCCATCATTTTTCGAAATCTCCCCCCCGCCTTTGTGCTGACCTGGACTCGCCCTTCATCCCAATCGAGGGCTTGCCCCCCGTGTCGGACATCGTGTTAGTCGCCATCGGATTCCATTTTCTCTGGACGTTATGAAGCCCGATGGAAGCGGTTTACACAGCAATGGTGGAGCCGCCCTTTTCTATTCCACTTGGGTTGAGGAAAGTAGTGTTCTCAACCTGCGTTCTGTGATCTTCCGGGAGGGCAAGGGATCGCAGAGAGCGTCCAGAGCATCCCGGGCACTCGGGCAGAGCCGAAGCAGTCCCAAAACCTGGGAAACCCGGGCATGAGATAGCCCGCTCGCCTTCGCGAATGCTCTTTGAGACTGGAAATCCCCCCCTCCATTGCCTTTGCCCACTCCCGGACCAGGAAGATTGGATTACGGTAGGTTCGGACCGGATTTTTCCGTCCCAACCGCCGGTCGGTGATCGCTTTGCAGGACAAGCATCGCTTTCGATACGTTTCCGGATGGTTTGTTTTTGACCGCCCGGCCCTCCCTCCGGCTTATGTATTTGACAGGTGCAGTAAGTTCAGGTATTATTAAAAATTATGAAAGAAAATCAGCTGAGGGATAATATGTGAATATTCTTATGGTTTATCCCGAGTTTCCTGACACGTTCTGGAGCTTTAAGCATGCGCTGAAGTTCGTCGGCAAACGCTCCGCATTACCGCCCCTGGGATTGCTGACCGTGGCGGCGATGCTGCCTCCGGCATGGCCGGTCCGCTTGGTGGATATGAACGTGCGCAAGGTCACGGAGAAGGACTTGGACTGGGCCGACTGCGCGTTCATCAGCGCGATGATTGTCCAGCGGGATCCGGCCCGGCGGATCGCGGCCAGGCTCAAGGCAGCGGGACTGCTGGTGGTGGCCGGAGGGCCGCTCTTCAACAGCGAACACGAGCAGTTCGAAGACGTGGACCACTTCATCCTCAACGAGGCGGAACTGACCTTGCCGCCTTTTCTAGCCGACCTTGAACGGGGGTGCCCAAAACGGATCTACTCATCCGCTGAGTTCGCGGATATGCACCTGACTCCTTTGCCCCGGTGGGACCTCCTCAACCTCAAGCGGTACGCCACAATGAGCATCCAGTTTACACGCGGCTGCCCGTTCGACTGCGATTTCTGCAATATCACCGCCCTGCTCGGGCGCCGGGTCCGGATGAAGACGTCGGAGCAGATCATCGCCGAGCTTGACGGCCTCTACGATCGGGGGTGGCGCGGTGATGTCTTCTTCGTAGATGACAATTTCATCGGCAACAGGAATTTTTTAAAAACCAATCTCCTCCCGGCCCTGATCGCCTGGAGGAAGGAGAAGACCGGGAATGTCTTCTTCACAGAAGCCTCTATCGATCTGGCCGATGATCGGATCCTGATGGAGATGATGGTCGAAGCCGGATTCAGCAAGGTCTTCATCGGCATCGAAACCCCGGACAACATTTGCCTAGCCGAGTGCAGCAAGTCCCAGAACATGAAACGCGACTTGGTCGCGGACATTAAGCGGCTCCAGCGGGCGGGGCTCCAGGTGCAGGGTGGATTCATTGTCGGTTTTGACCACGACCAACCTTCCATCTTCCAGCGTCAGATCGATTTTATCCAGAAGAGCGGGATTGTGACCGCGATGGTCGGTCTGCTCCAGGCCCCGGCGGGCACCCGGCTTCACGAGCGGATGGAGAAGGAAGGTCGCCTTTGCCAGGAATTCTCGGGCGACAACGTGGACGGAACCAGCAACATCATCCCGGTGATGAGCAAAGAGGCATTGAAGGAGGGGTACCGGCGGATTCTCGATCATATCTACTCCCCTGAGAACTTCTACTGCCGGATCCGGACCTTTCTTCGCGAGTACCGCCCGCCGACTGTGCGCGGCCATTTGGAGTTATCCCACATCTTGGCGCTTCTGCGCTCGTTTTTCCTGATCGGCATCGTGAGCCGGGGGAGGTTCAACTACTGGAAGCTCCTCCTCTGGACCCTGTTCCGCTGCCCCCGACTTATCCCCGAGGCCGTCATCCTGGCTATCTACGGCTACCATTTCCAGAAGGTCTGTGAAGCGCACGTGAAGTAAACTCGCGGCTGGCGCCAGCCCTTCATCGAACGAGGAGAGCACTGCCCTTAACTTGCGTTCGGTGATCTTCCGGGAGGAAAGGGGATCCCCCATCCGGATCACGGACTCCTGAATCTCCGGTGGCAGTTTAAGCAGTCTGAGAATCTGATTGGCCCTGGCCCGGGAGACGCCCAAATGCCGGGCTAGTTCGGTTTGAGAGGCATAATCCCCGCTTTCGATCATCTTTTTCCATTCAAGGGCAAGAAAGAGCGGGTTCCTATAGGTCCGTGGTGATTTACATTTGGTCACCTTTTCCCCTCTCAGTTCAGGGGGTAACTCAAATACAACCCGAAAAGTTCTGCCTATTGACTTGTCCGGGGAGCTAAGTAATTATCCCGCATGGACTTAGCATGGTTAGCGCCTTGGTCTGTGCGGGATATTTATTAATTATTTGGATAATTCTTGCGTTCTCTTACCAATCTATGTTTTTATATATAACTAATGCCCCAGTTGAAAGTAAAAGCGTAGCCATATCCGCTGCTTTTGCTTCAAATAGGTTTAGTGGTAAAGGTGCGATCCCTCGGAAGTGTCTTTATCCCCCTGTTTTGTCTTTATAATCCCCATTCGTAAAGGGTATTCGTTTTGGGTTGCGGCAGAAGCGGCCGGGCGGAATATATATACCCAGAAGGATAGCTTAAAATGGATATTTTGACTAAAATGAGGCGGTTCGCAGGCCAAACAGCTTCAGAAGATAACATATTAAAAAATTGGCGCGATTACCGGTGGCAGCTTCGCCATGCGGTTCGCGACCTCAAAACATTTGAAGGCCTTACCGGGATCAAACTCTCACGGGAAGAGAAGACCTCATATCAGAAAGTGCTCGAAAAATTTCCCCTCTCCATAACACCTTATTATTTTTCCCTGATTAACTTCGACGACTATCAAAACGATCCGATTTTTATCCAGGCATTCCCCAGTCCCCTGGAACTGAATATCACCCACTATGACTTAAAAGACCCGCTCTTGGAAGAGAAAGACAGCCCTGTTCCCCTGATTACCCACCGCTATCCGGACCGGGTATTATTCCTGGTGAGCAACATGTGCGCAATGTACTGTCGGCACTGCACCCGCAAGAGGAGGGTCGGCGACCGGGATTCAATTCCCGATCGAGACGAGATCCGCAAGGGGCTTGAATACATCCGGGCCACGCCCGCAGTCCGGGACGTTCTCCTCTCGGGTGGCGACCCATTTCTCCTGGATGACGACTATCTCGACTGGATACTAACCGAGCTGGGAGAGATGCCACATGTAGAGGTGGTGCGGATCGGGACCCGGACACCAGCAGTCCTTCCCTATCGAATCACCGACAACTTGGTAGCGATGCTCAAGCGTCATCACCCCCTCTGGATCAACACCCATTTCAATCATCCCCGGGAATTGACGACTTCCGCTCGAGAAGCGTTAAGAAAGCTGGCCGACGCCGGTATTCCACTTGGGAACCAGTCGGTGTTGCTGGCCGGTGTCAATGACTGTCCGCGGATTATGAAGAAACTGGTCCATAAGCTAGTTCAAAACCGTGTCCGTCCTTATTACTTATATCAATGCGATCTCTCCGAGGGCTTGAGCCATTTCCGAACTCCGGTGGGGAAAGGGATAGAGATTATCGAATCCCTGATCGGGCATACCAGCGGGTTTGCCGTCCCGACCTATGTGATAGACGCGCCGGGCGGGGGAGGTAAGATCCCGGTTATGCCCAACTATCTAATTTCCTGGTCAACCAATAAGGTGATTCTCAGGAATTACGAGGGGGTCATAACTTCCTACAAGGAGCCTGACTCCTATGAGACAACCTTCTGTGACCGGAATTGCGATGAATGCGATCTTCAGCTTCACCTGGAAGAGGGGGATGAATTCAAGGCGGTCGGCATCGCGAAACTCCTCTCCGACTGGGATCGAACAATCACGCTCACCCCGGAAAACACCGAAAGGGTGGAGAGAAGAGACAGGGATGATGGGTAATTTCAGAAGCCAAAGATTTGGGCACCGAAATAGTTAATATATTTACTGGGGCAGTGTGAGAAATATCATATAATCGGCAGAGATAATTCTTCGGCCACCTCCCGGCCCGTTAGATCGAGTCCTCATCATTGGAAGCTGGGCCAAGGCTCAGATCACGATCGAGAACATCAAGCAAACTTCCGGGGCCGAAGTATTCGCCTACACGGAGATCCTGAACCCGGGCATCCTCCGGCTGGCGGATGGATACAGACTCGGCGCCCTCTCCGAGCCATCTGGTATGGTCGATTACGCCCGCGCCATTTCCGCCGATCTCGTTATTGTGACCACCGCCGGCCCGCTTTCCCTGGGTGTGGTCAATGCCCTGGAAAAAGTTGGAATTCCCGTCTTCCGCCCTACCCGGTCGGTAGCTCGGCTGGAATCGGACAAGTCCTTCGCCCGGTAGCTTCTCCGAAAACATTTCTACAAAATAATGCTCAGGTACTTTCAGAACACCTGTTTTATCGCCGAAGCAGGTGATAATATTGTCGGCTTCCTGATGGGATTTGTCTCCCCGGTTCACGAGAATACCTACTTTCTCTGGTAGGTCGGGGTCTCCACGGTAACGCAGGGTAAGGGGGTGGGCAAGCTTCTCCTAAAAGCGATGGAGAGCTGTGTGAAAGAGAAGGGAGGCAAGAGGCTCGAGGTGACCGTCGATCCGGAAAATGAACCATCCCTCCGATTATTCAGAAGTTTGGGGTATACAAACATCAGCCGGCAAGAAGGGGAGACGGTGCATGTGCTCGAAAACCTCGCGGTCAAAGATTATTATAGTCCGGGGAGGCACTTCATGCTTTTTGAGAAGCTTATTCGGAAGGAAAATTCCCAAACGCAGCTATCTTATTGAGAAAAGAAGACAGCGACCGGGTTTAACTTGCCGGATGCTTCTTATAAATAACGTATGCCCCCAACAATAGTTTCAATCTCTGTACTTGCGCAGACTCGGATAGATTTACAATTGGACGGAGATGCCGCGTGGAGGGGGTTGAGGGCAATCACTAAAAACTTCTGTAAAAATAATATACCTTCTTCCGGAATAACCGGAGAGAAAGGTATATAAAAATTACCGGAAGATTTGTTAAGAGTGGTCAATCCCCTCAACCCCGAGACAGTATGCAGATTAATTATATATGGATGGGAACAGCTTTATAAGTATAAGACAGGTATCCAGGCCATTCCTGCTACACCGGCTACACTTGGATACACATAAGTGATTATATATTAGTAAATTATATAGAATTCAAATTCCTGGAAAATGATACTTAATTTAAGAAAGAAGGGCAAAAAATGAAGAAAGCAGTAATGCTCTGGGTTGTTGTTTGTCTTCTGACGGTTGTAGCGGTAGGCTCCGTAGAAGCGAATAATTGCAAGGGATTGGTTGGGGGTTGGTATTCCGGTACTCCAAACGGCAAAGGGACGTCAACTATAAAATTCTACCCCAGCGGGCAAATCAGCGTTTGGCTGCCGGGCCGTGGTAATTACACGGGAAGCTGCACTGGGAATGGATCCTTTGTAATTAATTTTACCGATGATCCCGGGTGTTGTACTGGAAATTCAGGTGACGGTGGCCGCACGATCCACTGGTCTGATGGCACGAAGTGGTACCGGGCAAAAAATTAGAATCCGGCTTTAAAGGACTGGGTGCGGGCGCGTAGTTTTATTAGTGCAATAGTCATATGATTTTACGGGGCGGAACAGTGGTTTCGGCTACACCCCTGTAACCAGGTAAAACCAGTTAAATCAACGACGAGAGGGGAGGGCGGTTCCATATGGAGCCGCCTTTTTCTAATCCTATTCGATCTCTCTTCCATCTGTCGCCTCCTTTCGGAGGCGATTATATCTGAAAGTATTTCTTAGCTATTAGGCCGATTTTGCCCAATAAGATCTGACGTCACACAAAGAGATACTTTTTTGGGGCCGTATTCCGTCCAAATGTAGTGATCCTGGCTGACCATCATCAGGGATTGATAACGCTTCCCGGGATCCGGCAGATTGACCGTCAGAGGTGAGGACAGGTCAAAGACACCCCACGAATAGATGGTATCCCGATTGGGACGAATCGTGGCCGTGCTGGTCACGTCGTATGCATTTCTCACATGCGCAACCTGACCGAAGCAGTTCATCTGCTCAGCATAGGTCCGCATTTGCAGATCGGTTTCCGCCCGGACGTAGTTGTGTATGGTCACTGCGGGAGCAGTAGCGGCCAGAGTCGCTATTGGAACTGCGATCACAGCAGCCATGGAAAGGAAACTGCAGAGTAATGCTTTTATTGATCTGGGGTATGAGTTCATTTTTGATCTCCTGCCAAACGCCTAGCTTGATGGGCGGGGGAGCAGCGCTAGCGTATTCCACGTCCTCCTCCAATCTTTTGTTCGATGGTTTTGCATTTCAAAATTTATCTGCCCATGTTCGAAGACCCTGCATGATCATATCAACAGCAAATGTTCCGACGTAAAGTGCTGTTATGCGACCAGCAACCTCTATATACCTATTAATTAACGCTTCCCGAGTTTGATTCATCAAATCGTGTATGAATTTAAGCAATATTAATGTTATAAGACATATGAAAACAGCAGCCACAACAATAGTGCATGCTACCAGAGGCTCATGCCGTTTACCGATAATTACACAGGCGCTAATAGTACCCGGGCCAATCAGTACTGGCATAGCAATCGAACCAGCAATGTACTCTGATTCTCCCCTTAATGCTTCAATAGCAGTTGGACCGCGAAAGACAAACTGAATTCCAATTAGGATAAAGATAATCCCTCCGAATATCTGGAATGATGCAAATTCTACTTGCATTAAGCCTGTGAAAATAGTGTCTCCAATAATCGCAAAGGTACAAAAAATAGTGATGGCAATCAGACCAGCCCTTACCAATACGAGACGAAATTGTCGCTGTTTGAGCTTTTTAACCACATCAACAAGATAAATAACAACCAAGAATGGGTTTAGAAGCATTAACAACAGTGCTGTGGATCTGAATAAATCAGTCATAGTTTTTTTGAACCGAAACGTAGAGCTAAGCTGCCCCGAAAGCTTTCGGGGTCTGCTTGAGCGCCTTGTTAGGATTTGTTCTGGGGCAAAGGAACGTCTAAATCTTTGCAGATATTTTTGGCAGTGAAGATAAGAATTTCTCTATGCCGGGGAATAGTGGAACATTTTCGAGCGATGGGGTTAATGAACACGGTATGATTAGAACCTTCACGGTGAAATAAACACCCGTGCCGCTCAAGATGACGAATTAAATCTCGGCGCTTCATCAGGCGGGGATCAAAAAGCTCTCGCGAATAACATCTTGTCCTTCCATCGTCTCTTCTGCTAATTGACGATTTGTTTCAAGAACCAGTTCAACTGCTTCGGAAAGATTTTTTCGTGCCTCTTCCAAGGTTTTTCCTTGGGTATTGGCACCTGGGAGCTCTTCAATGAAAGCGGCATAACCTTCCGGGAATTTTTGAAAAACGGCGGTAAATTTCATTGTTATTTCCTCCTCATTTTTGAAAAGGATACCACACTTATTGCTGATGTGCAATTTGTGAATCCTAACGTCCAAAATCACCGGGTTGCCGCCAGCAACGTTGACTTCAATTTCGACCCGGCCGGCAACTCCGGTGCATTTTATTGTTCTGTCGCGATATAAGTCTTCGCGTAGGGTATCGGAAGCATTTCTATAGCGATATGACGAAGAGTCACACATTCGTTTATTTCAAGACCTACGAACCGCAATGCGTGGACGAGGATTGTCAGATTGGTCGTGTCTGATCGGGGCGTTCCAATTCAAGAATTAGGCGTCCCTCGTGGAATACAGTAACCGTTCCCGACGAGGCGGATATTGCAAATGCGATGACGTCGGTAACGGCTGTGATCGATTGAGCAGCCGCATGGCGTGCCCCCATGCCGGGTCGAAGTTTTACTTTTTTGACGCCGGCATCGAAATAAGTGCCAGCCGAAAGGACCGTGCCCTTCCCGTTGACGATGAACCCTCCATCGAGTGCAGAGAACTCGCGAATCGTTTCAAAGAACTCTGGGCTGTGAATGCTCCGTTGTCGTTGCGGATGCCCCTGGAAAGGGTTCAACACTAGCTGGCGACGATAGGGTTCCAGTTTCGATTCATCGCCAAGCACAATTATCGTTCCAATGGGTTTGCCTTCGCGGCCTTCTGCGGCCAGTCGAAGAGCGATATCAAGAATTCGAGCCACTTCGCGAGAGGAGAATAGATCCCGTATTTGCTCGATATTGCCCTGACGAAACCACGGATAGTCGCGTCTTGCATTTGCAATGAGAAGCGTGTCAAGTCGTTCGGAACCGGCAACGCCGGAAAGGCAGACCACCGTCTCATCAATATCCACGTGGCCATTCATCACCGCGAGAAGAAGACCTACCTTAAGCTGGCTTATTCTTGTCAATGTCGCCTCAGGAAGGCGCAGTACGTCATCGTTTGAAGAACTCGCGATCGGCAATTCGGCCGTGTGGCGAGTGAGCCAAATCACGTGTTCGGACTCACGCAATTTACTGACAAGGCGAATATCTTGTAGCTCGTCGGCTTGAACTATGAGCGTCGCGATTTGTAGTGACCGAGCAACGGTGAAGGCTGAGTAAACGAGCGTTCGCGACTCGACGTTTTCACTGGTCGTTGTGCTTTTTGTCTTTTTCTTTGTACTCATGAAGTATATCCGTTAAGCCGCTAACGTCACATTGCCTACGGTCTGTGTTTCCGGTCACGGGGAGCGAGCGCAGAAGCTGGAGTCAAAATCGTCTAGGCCATGCTAGCGAACCGAGTTGCTTGCGACAGAACTTATTATTCTACATAATATCCAATTACCTGTCACCGATGATTCGAGTATACTGTCAACTAGGAAAAAGGTCAATAATTCTTTCATCCTTTCTCTCCGCAACTCAAAGGGACTTGATCATATGGAGCTTATTGTTTAACCTAACACCTGGAATTACGTAGTTATATTGATTTGGGGATAATCAGGGGATTTCATTATGGGCAAGACTGGAAAGCAATTCAAGGTGCTATTGCTGTGATATACACGACATAGATAGACAATTAGGCGACAGAACCTAGTTTCTAACGAAGTACTTCAAACGGAGTTTTACCAGAATGAGCACCGTGAGGACGATTGAAGTTGTAGTAGTTCTTCCATTCCTTGAGTTTAAGATTCAAGTCTACATCCCCAGTATAGCTAAGTAGCTGGTAGAATTCAATATCATCTGTAAGGTGGGAACGTTCGACCTTTCCGTTAAGCCGAGGAGTTCGAGGTTTGATATAAGTATGGCGGATCCCCAGATCCGCCAGGTGCCAGTGGAATTTAGCCTGAAACTCATGGCCGTTGTCAGTACGCACCGTGTTGATACGGAATGGAAACTTAAAGATAACATGGTCAATACTTCCGGCGGAGGTATAGGATCTTACTTTCAATCTCAGGAGCTGTACGGCTGGGAATGTTGACCGGGCCGGGCTTGCTGTTGATCAGACCTGTCTCACCTTGTTGTTCATAAGCCTTTTTCCCCAGATGAAAAATAGATCTGGAAATCCCAAAATATCGGCAGGCTTTCGAAACATGACCTATGTCCACAGCATGCTGTAAAACCTTTAATTTCCTCTTGATGTCTCTTTCTTCTTGTTTCATATCACGACCTCCTTTAAAATACGGTTCTATTAGAGAACCGAAAAGTGTCAACTGAAGTCGTGAATATCACATATATCGTATTGATGTTAAATAAAAACAGAACCACGAAGGTCACGAATAATAGTTGAGCAAAGAAACAAGATGCTTTGCAATTTTTATAAATCGTCATGAACTTCGTGTCCTTCGCGGTGAATTAATTCTTTGTTTAAGTTGAAGTTTTAAAAGTTCTTTTTGAGTTCAAGCCAAGCATACGTTTTGTTTAACATGAGGAGGTGAGCCTATGAGCCCTGACGCGCAAAAGTTGATCGAACCCTACCTGCCGTTGCTGATCTCCCTCGTCTCGGTGGCGGCCGGATTCCTGGCCTCCGGAGTCATCTTCTTTACACTCCAGCGTCTGATACCGGGAAAGACGGACGACCCCGATCTGGTCCGTTCCTTTATTGCCCGACTAAAAAAACCGGCGAGGACGTTTCTGCCAGCCCTGGCTTTGAAGATCGTGCAGCCCTCCCTGAACATCCCCCCGGGCATCTCTTCCACCCTCGATCATATCCTCACTATCTGGCTGGTCGGCTCCTTAACCTTTCTCGCCGTGCGCGGTGTCTCCATCCTCAAAGATTACGTGATCGGCAGGTATCAGGTGGACCAACGCGACAATCTTCAGGCACGGAAGATCCATACCCAGATTACCGTGTTCCAGAAAATTGTGGTGGTTGTCATCTTCCTGATCGCTTTCTCGACTATGCTGATGACCTTCGACAAGGTCAGACATCTGGGGACCAGCATCCTGGCTTCCGCCGGGATCATCAGTGTGATCATAGGGATCGCCGCCCAGAAGAGCATCGGGACGCTGATCGCGGGGTTGCAGATCGCGATTACCCAGCCCATCCGGCTCGACGACGTGGTGATCGTGGAAGGGGAGTGGGGGAAGATAGAGGAGATCACACTCACGTACGTGGTGGTGAAGATCTGGGACCAGCGCCGTCTGGTGCTCCCCATCACGTATTTTTTGGAAAAACCGTTCCAGAACTGGACTCGGACCACCTCGGAACTTATGGGGACGGTCTATCTCTATCTGGATTACACCGTTCCGGTCGATTCCGTCCGGGAAGAGCTGGACAGGATCCTGAGAGACACACCTCTGTGGGACGGGCGGGTGGGTTCGGTTGTGGTTACCGACGCCACCGACCGTACGGCGGTAATCAGGGCGCTGATGAGCGCCGCCGATTCCTCCGCCGCCTGGGATCTTCGCTGCCACGTCCGGGAGAGACTGATCGATTTTCTCCGGAAAAATTTCCCGGACGCGCTTCCCCGCTTTCGGCTTGAACTGGAGAAAGACGCCCGCTCCTGACGGTATCAATCGGAGGAATTGGAATCCCTTTCCCGGTCTGCTTCCGTATTGCGCAGCTTAATCGATGAGATGGAAAAAGCCTGATCCCGCGAATTCAATTGTTACTGTACTTGGAAATTTAGTCCGAGGAGAAAATCTCGCGGAAGGAGAGTTGAAGATGTCGGAAGAGATAGAACCGAAGAGTTGGTGATTCCGAAAACACGGAAAATGGATGATTTGCGGTGTTTTTACGGGAATTCTTGAGGTCTGAAGATTTATACTGTCAATGTATTTAGACTCCATACAGGGGATGCCAGGTGGTGAAAAAGGTATCCTGGATAGAGAGGTTATCTCCCGGAATCACTGGTGGCCCGATCCTCCCTGGAATATCCTAATATCATCCCACCCCATTAAACCTGAACAGCAAGAATTGCAAGAATTTGAAGACCGATTTATCAGGGTATCTGGGTGAGAATCTCCTATTATATTGATAGATCCCCTTTGAATCATTCCGTGGCAGCGGCAATCAAGTAAGGTGATTTGACTGGAAGAGGGGTTTGTTTCTCCTTCTAGTATATCAAATTTGGAAGACTAAATGACCATAGTGCAGGTTAGTCCGATCTGGCCCGTGTTCTGGCGAATATATTACTGATCCTTCAAATATTTATTAATGGTTTTATGTTCCTTTTTGTTATCTCTCCCCGCTCCAGTTTACACAGAGATACATTGTTCTTGCATGTAGATCTATCCCGCAGTAGAATTTATGCGTCTGCATATAAAATCGCATGGCCTCCTCCTTTCCTCCTTTCCCATTTTGGGGGTGGTAGGTTGTCCGTTCTCTTTTTCGAGCATGAACGCAAAGGTTTCATGCGGGTCACCGCTAAGGCCAGCCTTGTTGCCGGAGCCATATTGCTGGGCTCAATGATCTTCGGCATAGCATCGGAAGAAATCGAACAAAGCCTTAGACCGCTACAAAATGAACCGCGCAAGCGCGGTCCATTCTGAGGGTCAAGGCAGACGTTAGCACGAGAAGGATCATAGATGGACGACACGGAAACAACCATAACGCTTTCAGGCAAAACCCTTTCGCCCGGCTTGGGTGAGGGACAGATATTTGTCTACCGGGACGTGCTGAACCGGTTTGATGAGTTCTACGATACCGACGATACC
>Ga0307990_1002145_pt1 | contig 15987 bp, 15 predicted proteins | sample EllFjometagen129_FD_203168 | JGI IMG/M metagenome (GOLD analysis project Ga0307990, IMG submission 203168) | Marine microbial communities from Ellis Fjord, Antarctic Ocean - #129 | ecosystem: Environmental > Aquatic > Marine > Unclassified | place: Southern Ocean | collected 2014-10-08
CCGGAGGAGGGGGAGAAGGCTTCGCCTTCCTCTCCGCCCCTTGACCAAAACCTCTCAACCGAGTACAAACCCTAACCAATGAAACGGCGGCTACACCTCCTGTTTTAACAATGGAAAAGACATCCCCCTCCGGTTTTCTGGAAACCGATGGGTCGGATGGTCTGTTCTGTATGCACGACGACATTGGCGCAGATGGAATGTGGACCAACGGGGCGATGTTGAATGTCGCATTGCCTGCGTCCTTTTCCAACGGAGTTCAATATCTCCGGTATGACTTCTCCTGTGATTTGAGCGACACAAACAACTTGAATGACAGAGGATGTGTAAAATGGACTGCCCTCGGCGACGAAACTTTTGACGAGCACTGATGAGGGCAGGGCACTGCGGGAAGCCGCTCGTCCCAACAGGGGGCTATTTTCAGAAAGTATTTTTTTGAAAGGGTGAACGAGCGCAGTAGAAGAGGTTGAAACGGTTTCTTTGCGATGAATATGTTGTGTATCCGCATTTAGTTAGATAAGGAGAGTTCCATGCTACATGATCCGAGTCATTATATGCTGGTAGTTGTTGCTGAAGAGATTCGAGTTTCATCAAAATCTATGTGGAATACGTCGATAACGATGTCGCAAAAGATGGGGCAATGAACAACGCTGACCCATTCAATCAACGCTGGTGGAAAATTACTGATGCCTGTCAGAATCCATTGCCCGATTCCGCCGGCATTTGGTCGATGATGGACAAAATTTTAGATTAACTAAGGAAATAGGATTATGACATCAAGAGAACGGGTACTCGCCGCCATTAATCATCAGCATACAGCTCAAATACCAGTCGATATGGGATCAAACCCCAGCTCCGGTATTTCGGCGATGGGCTATGCCAAGCTCAAGAAGGCGCTCGGTATCGAGGGCGGACACACCCGCATTTTCGATGTCGTGCAGCAGCTGGCGCAGGTGGAGGACGAAGTGATTGATGCGTTGGGGATCGACATTATCGACATCGGTCGCGTCTTCAACATCTCCGACGACGATTGGTACGACATCACCATGCTCGATGGCTCGACCGCACAATACCCAAAATGGTTCAGACCCTTGGAACGCGATGACGGTTCCGATGAAGTGGAAGTAGACGGCATTGTGATTGCCCGCCGTCCGACCGCTGGCGCGTTTTATGATCAAACCCACTTTCCCTATGTGGATGACTATCCCTCCGACTACAGCAACCTGCCCGACGCCATGAATAAGGTCCTGTGGCAAAATCTCGCCCACAGCCCGTGGGATCACGCAGCCGACGACAATTTTTGGGTCGAACTCCGCGCGCGAACCCTCAAGTTGCGCGAAAGCACCGACAAGTCGCTGATGATCACTTGCGGTTGCAACTTGTTCGAGTGGGGCACCTTTCTGCGGAAGCTCGACAACTTTTTAATGGACCTGCTCGCCGAACCCGAAGAGGTGGAAGGTCTGCTCGACGCGTTGATGGAGATTCATCTCCAAGGATTGGAAAAAGTCTGTAACGCCGTCGGTGATATTGTCGACATCTTACGCTTCGGCGACGACCTCGGCACCACGGGGGGACTCTTTATGCCGCCCGACACCTACCGGGAGCTTTTTAAATCGCGCCATACCCAGCTTAACGATTTTGTCCACAAGAACAGTCAGATGAAGACGTTTCTGCATTCGTGCGGATCGATTTACCGTATCATGCCTGACCTCATTGAGGCCGGATACGACATCATCAACCCGGTGCAGACCAACTGCTTCGAAATGGAGCCGGAAAAATTGAAGGCGGAGTTTGGAAAAGACATTACCTTCTGGGGCGGCGGATGCGATACCGCGTCGATCCTCAACAAAGCTACGCCTGAGGAGGTTCGTGCTCATGTGTTTGAACGATGCGAGCTGTTTTCAAAGGACGGCGGCTTCATCTTCAACACCATTCACAATATTCTGCCGGAAGTTCCGGCCGAAAACATTGTCGCCTGTTTTGACGCCGTAAAGGAATTCAACAACCGCTGATTCCTATGCCCTCCGTCCCCTTCGTGCAGTCGAAGGGGCGTGATGGTGGGTCTCCTATGAAGTGTTTCACATGGACTGAGATGACTAATTCTTTAAGGGGTGAATTTCACAAACCTTTTTTTCATCAGGTATGGGTCATAGCTCTAAGGTCGATAAATCATGAGACACATTATGAGCAAGGTGCTAAGCTATATGTGATATGGGTGAACTGTCTTGTCTTGATATAGGTTGTCACTTTGGAAAGGGAAACATCCAAAGTGAGTACAGCAATACGATACTGTGAGGCATTTAAGAGGCAAGTAGTTGACGAAATAGCCTAGGGTAAGTTTTCATCGATGCACCGCGCGCAGACCGCCTACTGCATTAAAGGCAGTGAAACGGTAGCCAAATGGGTCAGAAAATACGGCAGAGAGGATTTGCTGCCCAAACGCATACGGATTGAAACCATGGAAGAAACCGACCAACTCAAAGAAGCCCGCAAGCGGGTTAAACAACTCGAAGCCGCTTTGGCTGATGCACACATTGACCAATGCCTTGAACACGCCTTTCTGGAGATCGCCTGCGAGCGGATGGAAGTCGACCTGAATGACTTTAAAAAAAAGAACGGACTGACGCTGTCGGGTCGGGGGGAGCTCCAGAGGGATCGTTTCGTTGTAGGGTGAAGGATGCGCCTTTGGCGGTAGTCTTTAGTTTCTGGAGCGATGGATGCAGGGTTCCTCCGCTGTATCCGTTGACGTTGATGATCGTCGGGGGAAGGACGGGGGATTCGCTGAATGAGAGGATGATCCTGCTTTCTCCCAATAAAAGGGTTCCGTTTGTGGCGGTATGCGGAGGTGAAGGATTATTGGAGGGCGTGCCGTCCCCCTTATTTTAAGCACGGCGTTTGTCGGATTTTCTCCACCGATCCGGATCAGGATCTCTTTTTCAAACGGACCGGATAGAAGGTTGCCGTTTATCAACACATCCAGTGGCACGCTCTCTTTAGATTGGATCTGTTTTCCATAGGCGATCGGTTCAAGGCAGTCGCAACCGGATATAACTTCCACGATAGGCAGCTTGTTTGATCCTCGATTGAACAGCTCGAAGCGCGCTGTCGGAGCTGATTCCGCCGGAAACTCGCCTAGGTCCAGACTTGGAGCGGGGTGGATTTTCAACTGGGCCGAAGTGGCGATCACCCCGCCCAGCAGGCCTGCGGCAATTAGGAGTTTTGGCGATTTAATCTGTCCAATTTGGCAGACTATGCGGGTTCGGACGATGGCAAAGTTGCGTTTAGAATAATCAGGGTAGGCTGTAAATTAAAATGCCCGCAGTCGAAGACCACGCCAAAACAAATACCGGAGGAAATGATGGCGGCCGAAGGTGTTGCACTTGTAACTTGATTCCCCACTTTTGGAAGTTTTTGGCTGAAAAGTTCCAAACCTTGGAAAATCCCCCATTAAAAGTTCCAAACCTTGGAAATTCTCCCTTGAAACTTCGCGGCACCCGTTCGACAATCTGTCTTTGTAATCGCGGGAGTAATTCAGTGGTAGAATGGCAGCTTCCCAAGCTGTTCGTCGCCGGTTCGAGTCCGGTCTCCCGCTCCAATTTTTGATCAAGGAAATGAGAAGTCATGTTTAAACCGGTTTCAAGCAAAGTCGATTTCGCGAAGATGGAGGAGGGGATCCTCGAATTCTGGGCGCAGAACGATACATTTAAAAAATCAATTGAAAATCGTTCGACGGATAACGAGTACGTTTTCTACGACGGCCCGCCCTTCGCCACAGGCTTGCCGCACTATGGTCATCTGCTTGCCGGAACCATCAAGGATATTGTCCCGCGCTATCAGACCATGCGCGGCCACCGTGTCGAACGCCGCTTCGGTTGGGACTGTCACGGACTGCCGATTGAAGCGCTCGCGCAGGAAGCGCTCGGCCTGGCTGGTGCACCCGCCATTGTGGAAGCCGGAGTCGACGTCTTCAACGAACAGTGCCGCTCCATGGTTTCCACCTACGTGGAAGAGTGGGAGAAAACGGTCACCCGCATGGGACGCTGGGTTGATTTCACCAACGACTACAAAACCATGGACAAGGATTTCATGGAAACCATCTGGTGGGTTTTTTCCGAACTTTGGAAACAGGGTCGTATTTATCGCGCCCACCGTATTATGCCCTATAGCTGGAAGCTCAACACACCGCTTTCCAACTTTGAGGCCGGTCGCAACTATCAGGACGTGCAGGATCCCTCCATCACTGTGCGCGTCAAACTGTACGGTTTTGAAATCGAAAATGCATGTGCGTTGGTCTGGACGACCACCCCGTGGACGCTTTCGTCCAACCTCGCCATCTGCGCCGGCGCGGACATCGACTATGTGGCTGTGCGCGATACCGAAAGCGGCGATATCTTCGTTTTGGCTGAGGCGCGCCTGAGCACCTACTACAAAAAAGAAGAGCAATACGAAGTTCTCAAAAAGTTCCAAGGTTCGGAACTTGCCGGACTGACCTACGAGCCGCTCTTCGATTACTTTAAGGACAACGAAAATTCCTTCCGCATCCTCACCGACGAATTCGTCAGCACCGAAGACGGTTCCGGAATTGTGCATATGGCTCCGGCTTACGGGGAGGACGACTATCGCATCTGTACCGCCGCCGGCATCCCGCTCGTCGAGCCGCTCGATGTGGACTGCAAATTCACCTCCATGGTTCCCGACTACGAAGGGCAGTTCTGCAAGGATGCCGACAAAGCGATCATTAAACGCCTCAAGGATGAAGGCAAATTGATTCATCAGTCGACCATTCAACACAGCTATCCGTTTGTGAACGCACCGATACCCCGCTGATCTATCGCGCCATCGACGCGTGGTATGTCCGCGTGGAAGACCTGCGCGAAGAGATGCTCGCCAACAACTCCCAGATTCACTGGATGCCCGGTCACGTCGGCGAAAAGCGTTTTGCCAATTGGTTGGCCGATGCCAAAGACTGGAATATCAGCCGCAATCGCTTCTGGGGTTCCTGCATCCCGCTTTGGATCAACGTCGACGATCCCGAAGATATCCTCTGCATCGGTTCCGCTGAAGAGCTTGAAAAACTCTCTGGCCAAAAAGTGAACGACTTGCACAAGCATGTACTCGATGAAGTGCTCATCGAAAAAGACGGAAAAACCTATAAGCGTACCCCCGAAGTGCTCGACTGCTGGTTTGAGTCCGGTTCCATGCCGTACGCGCAAAACCACTATCCCTTTGAGAATAAAGACAAGTTCGAAGGCAATTTTCCGGCGCAATTCATCGCAGAAGGGCTCGATCAGACCCGCGGATGGTTCTACACCTTGATGGTGCTTTCCACCGCGCTCTTCAAAAAACCCGCTTTCCAGAATGTGGTTGTCAACGGCCTCGTGCTGGCCGAAGACGGTCTCAAAATGAGCAAGCGCCTCAAAAACTACCCTGATCCTCTGAACGTCGTGCACAAGTACGGTGCCGATGCGCTCCGTCTTTATATGATCAACTCACCCGTTGTGAAAGGGGAGAGCCTCCGCTTCGCCGAAGAGGGCGTGAAGCACGCGCTGCGTCACCTGCTCATCCCGCTCTGGAACTCCTATAGTTTCTTCATCACGTACGCCAATATCGATAAGTGGGAGCCCGGTAACTCGAAACCGGGGCAGAGCGATAACCTGCTCGACCAGTGGATCGAAAGCTCGCTGGCGCATTTGTGTCAGGAAGTTACCGCCGCGATGGATAACTACGACTTGCAGCGTGCCGTCCGCCCATTTGTGACCTTTATTGAAGACCTGACCAACTGGTACATCCGCCGCTCGCGCCGCCGCTTTTGGAAATCCGACGACGATGGCGACAAACAGCAGGCCTATGTAACGCTTTATCACGTTCTGATCGAACTGTGCAAAATCGCTGCGCCGTTCACCCCGTTCATCGCCGAGGAAATCTATCAGAACCTCACACATTTCGGTTCGTCAAAGGTCACAAAATCAAATGTCGAAAGTCAGGATGTTGATCTCTGTCCTCCGGTCTCTTCCCCCGAATCCGTTCATCTGTGCGATTTCCCGACGGCAGAGGGCACAGTGCGCAACACCGAATTGGAACAGCAGATGCGCATGGTCATGGATGTGGTCGTCATGGGACGTCAGCTCCGTAAAGACAACGACGCCAAAGTGCGCCAGCCGTTGCGTCGTCTCGATGTTGTCAGCCACGACAGCGACCTGCTCAATCAGGTCGACGAGCTGAAAGAAATTATCGAAGAGGAACTCAATGTCCGCGAAGTGGTTTTTAGCGATGATGAATCCGGTTTCGCAACGCTCAGCGTCAAAGCCAACTTTAAAGCACTCGGTCCGAAGTTCGGAAAACAGATGAAAGCGGTTGGGCAGGCAGTTGCCAGTCTGGATGCTGCATCGCTTAAGGCCGTTGCCGCAGGCGAGAACATCACGATCGATCTCGACGGGGAAGCCGCAGAAATCGAAGCGGCGGATTTGTTTGTTGAGCACACGCCCAAAGACGGCCTCGCCGTGCAGGCGCAGGGTGTACTGGTGGTGGCACTCGATCTTGAACTCGATGACGACCTTATCCACGAAGGACTCGCTCGCGAGTTGATTAAGGAGGTGCAGGGTTTGCGAAAAACCTCTGGGTTGGAAGTAACCGATCGCATTCATCTCAATATCTCCAGTGATGAAGTCGTTCATGAGGCGGTTGCCGCATTTGAAGACTATATTCAGACCGAAGTGCTCGCCACCTCACTTGAAACCATCGCTGTTCCCGGCGAAGCTGTTGATCTCAACGGGCACTCTTGCATCATTGCTATTGAAAAGGCATGAGGAGAGTTTTGACCACGCAATGCATTGAAAACAGGAAACGTTCCAAGCTTTGGAAAAATAGATTCAGTGTATTCCGTGGTTTGTTTCTTCTGGTTCTTTTGTTCTCTTCCGGTTGCGCCTCGATTCGTCCGCCGCGCGGGGTGCGTTCGCAAACCATCCTTATTGAAACCACCGGCTATTGCCCTTGTGGCAAATGCTGCGGGTGGGAGCGAAGCTGGATCCCGCCGTTCCGTCCAGTTTATTCGTCCGGCCCGCTCAAGGGAAAACCGAAGAGGGTGGGGGTTACAGCCTCCGGCACCAAGGCGAAGAAGGGAACGATTGCTGCGGATACCCGTTGTTATCCATTTGGAACCGTAATGAAGATTCCGGGCTACGGAATCGGACGGGTCGAAGATCGCGGCGGCGCAATTCTAGGGCCTGCGCGAGTCGACCTATTCTTCGAATCACACAGCGACGCGTTGACGTGGGGCCGAAAGAAACTCAGCGTTCAGATTTGGCACTAAATCACTCAGCTTTTTCTGGGTCTTCTAACACTTCACTTATTTTTTTTAGCTTGTCTTCCAACTGCTCGATGGCCAGAGGTTTGGCCAAAAAGTCGTTCATTCCGGAGTCGTCAATTTTCTTCCGTTCATCCTGCATGACGCCAGCGGTCAGCGCGATGATCCATGGTTTGGTTTTGCTTCCGCTGTGCTTGCGGATGGCTATGGTGGCATCCAGACCGTTCATGTTGGGCATCTGAACATCCATCAGAATGACATCGTATTCGGCATCCATAATAGCGTCGAGCGCTTTTTGTCCGTCGTCAACAAATACGGTGTTTTCGGTATAGCCCAATCGATGAAGCATCATCTGCACGACCCGCTTGTTAATCGGGTTGTCTTCTGCCACAAGCAATTTCAAATTATGAGTACGCTTGGGAGAGGTGTCTTTTTTTAGTTTTTTCTTTCTTAGGTCTGTATCAGATTTTTCCTCAAGGAATTGGAGCATCTGCTGGCGAAGTTTTTCAACTTTGACGGGCTTGGCCATACGGGCGCTAATGGACGGATGTGCCGCAATATTTTCATAGGAGCTACTGAGTATTAATATCGGTACCTGCGGGTGATCCGGCAGTTTATAAATGGCTTTGGCTAGTGTTGCGCCGTCCATGACCGGCATCTGGTAATCCAGCAACATGATGTCGTATGGGGTAGCCTTGCGGAGATGGGGCAAAACCTCTTCCGGGTGAGCAAAGGCCTGCGGGATAGCACCCCACTGTCCCATTTGGGCGCACAGAATGTTACGGTTGGTTTCGTTATCGTCCACGATGAGAACCCGTTTCCCACGCAGTTTCTCTGAGTCCAATTCCCATGTTTTCGGTTGCTTAAATGATTCAGCAACCATCAGGTCCGCCGTAAAGTGGAATGTACTACCTTTGCCTTCTTCGCTTTCAATCCAGACTTTTCCGCCCATTAGCTCGGTAAGTTTGCGGCTGATCGCCAGACCAAGTCCTGTTCCGCCGTATTTGCGGGTGCTGGATGTGTCGGCCTGAGTAAACGACTGGAAGAGTTTTTTCTGAGCCTCTTCGGAGATTCCGATTCCTGTGTCGTGCACGGAGAACTGGATTTTGCAGTTCCGGGTTTTTTCGTCGAGCGACAAAAGACTGACGTGAAGGTTTACCTCTCCATCGTCAGTGAATTTGACCGCATTGCCCAGCAGGTTGACAACGATTTGTCTGATCCGTGTCGGGTCGCCCACCAATCCTGGCGGCACATTCGGTTCGACATAATAGAGTAGTTCAATATTTTTCTTGGCGGCAGCCTGAACAAACAGGTCAAATGCGTTTTCGATGCATTCGCGCGGGGAGAATGGAACGGCTTCCAGTTCGATTTTTTCTGCTTCAATTTTTGAGTAATCAAGGATGTCATTGATGATGGTCATCAAGTTTTCGCCGCTAACTTGGATAGTGTGGACAAACTCTTCCTGTTCTTCATTGAGGTCTGTTCCCATCAGCAGACTAGAAGCACCGATGACTCCGTTCATCGGGGTGCGGATTTCATGGCTCATCATGGCAAGGAACGAGCTTTTCGCTTTATTGGCGTCCTCGGCCTCCTGCTGCGCTTTGGTTATACGCTCTTCGTTCTCAACCTGTTCCGTGATATCCCGGCTGATTCCGGCCACCCCGATGACTTCGCCCTCGTCGTTCTTCATTGGACATTTAACGGATTCGAGATATAGAAAACTACCGTCTTCTGGGTTGGTATGACACTCGCGAACACGCGTCACCTTATCGTTAGCCATTTGGCGCTGTTCATTATCAAACAGTTGTTGTCCCATCGGAGCGGGATGAATATCAATATCCGTTTTCCCGACCAGTTCATTAATAGAGGATGCCCTAGAAGCGTTAAGCCACGCTTTGTTTCCGCCCAGAATCCGTGAATTTCTATCTTTATAGTAGAACCGATCTTCCAGATTATCGAAAATCGCCCGGATAAACGATGCACTCTGCTCTGCTTCCTGTTTTGCTCGGATCAGTTCCTCTTCACGTTGCACCTGAGCTGTAACGTCTCTAGAAATTCCTGCAAGTCCGATGATTCTATTGGACTTACTTTTCAGAGGACTTTTTACCGATTCAAGATAAACTATGCTTCCGTCATCCTGCACATGTTTTTCACGATTGCGGACGATTTTCCCAGACACCATAATGCCTAGTTCTGATTCGAAGGCCTCTTTTCCCTGTTCGCCGCCATAAAGATCCTGATCTGTTTTCCCAATAATATCATCCACTGATTTGAATCCGTGATGGCGGTAGCAAGTTGCGTTTGCTCCCAGCATACGACCCTGAGTGTCCTTGTAGTAAAAGTGATCTTCCAGATTTTCGAAAATCATATTAAGAAAGGCGGCGCTCTGTTTAGCGGCTTCCGCTGCCTCGTGTTGGGTCGTAATATTTTTCAGATGTCCGTGCCACACGGTACCGCCGTCGCTCGACTTCTCTGGCAAAGCGTGCATTCGAATCCAGTGCAACCGTCCTTGCGGAGAACAGGTTTGAATGACGAGTTGGAGTTCTTCGAGCGTCTGGGCTGACATGTCCAGTTTTTGGCGCAACTCGTTAGCTGATTCTGCAGTAAGTCGGTCCCATGCCAATTCGCCGTTTTTGGCTAGTTCTTTGGGCGTTGCGAAGAAAATCTCTTCAATGGCAATAGTAGAATAGGGGAAGTTGCGTTTTCCGTCAGGTTTTTCCCGATACTCGAAAATTGTTCCCGGTAAGCGATCAATTAGATTCAACAGCTGTGTTTTGCGTAAGAAGGTTGTTTTGCTCATAATTAACTATTGTATGTCATGAAGTGTTTCGAAGCAAATACGTAATGGAACAAATTTTAAATTACCGTATCCATACAACGTCAGACAGATGCTGTCTTGCTCTGTTGTCTTTTCAGGGGTACCCGGGTCCAACGGTTAGAAAATATATGTTTGTTTTTTCAGCCATTGGAACATTACGGCAAAATCCGCGGAGTCAGCGTGATGGTGGTGTTGACCGACTTGCCTCCCGGTGCGCTTCCGATCAGGAATTTCGACGAAAAATCCTTATCCTCACTAAACCCGCCGATACGGATTGTCTGGCCGTCTGTTGCCACCACTTCCGTGGTGAGGTGTGTGAACTGATCGTGTTGCGCGTGCCGTCCTTTAACCGGCCGCTAAGCTCCGGGATTAACCGGATGCGGATTAGCCCCGGGCCGACAATTTCCGGTTCAATTGCAAGGAACGATCCGACCTTTTTCCACTCAATTCCCACTTCTCGGATATAGCCGTGTCGACCGCCATATTCAGTTAGCTAGCTCAGGTAGGGCACCCGTTCGCCGACTTGGATCGAGGCGGAGCGGCCGTCCATCGCCACCAGCATTTGCGTTGTGTTTTCGCTTCGCGTGGTGCTGCGGTTGTCGAAGCGGCTGTCGAACGACCCGTGCACTTCGCCATCATTTATGATGATCGGCTCCTTGGGCCGGATGCCGAACTCGCTTTGTCGGCTCTGGCCGGTTGTCTCAAAATCGACATGGATCACCAGGCCATTAGTGGTAGGCATCATCAGTGGGGCAATCGTCGCGATCTCTTCCGGATCGGCGTAGTAAACCTTATAGGTCTGGAGCGTACCATCTTCTTCGGCGATCGCGCACAGCGCAGTGCAAAGCAGTGCAAAAAAAAATCCTCATTTCAAACCTTTCCTTCTGATAGAGGATTCTACACCCAATCTCCGTTTTCCCAAACCTTGAAAAAAGTTTCAATCAGTGGGAAAATCAAATGGCAGATTGGAATTTCTGATGGAAATGCGCGGTGGTTTCGGGGTTTTCTTTGCGAATGATCAGTGCCTGAATTTCTCTTTATACTCACGGCCTTTTGCGATGATTTCCTCTTCGCCCTCGACGATCCGATCCTGCATCAGAATTTCCCCGTCGCAAATCACTGTGTCAATGCAACTGCTGTCCGCGCTGTACACCATGTCGGCAATCAGATTATGACCGGGAACCAGCCGTTCGTTGTTCAGATCAACCAGCATGCAGTCGGCCAGCGCACCTTCTTCGATGATGCCGCTGTTGAGGCCAAACATTTCCGCTGTAGAACGTGTGCCAGCGTGCCAAGCTGTTTCGGCGGGTAGGGCGGTCGGGTCGCCGGTAAAATGTTTTTCGAGCAGGGCGGCCATTTTGATTTCCTCGCCCATGTCGAGATTGTTGTTCGAGGCCGCGCCGTCGGTGCCGATGGCAATTCGCATTCCTGCCTTCTGTGCATCGGAGAACCGGAACTTGCCAGAGCAGAGTTTCATGTTGGATGATGGACAGTGCAAAGCTTTGACTCCACGTTCGGCGAGCAGCTCCATTTCGTTTTGTTCCAACCAAACGCAGTGGGCGGTGGTCAGGTTCGGAGCCAGCAGCCCCAATGAATCCAGATAGGCTGGCGGACGTAGTCCGTGAAGCGCAACACAATCGGCTACCTCTTTTTCGGTTTCACTGAGGTGCGTGTGGATCATTAGATTATTCTCGCTGGCAAATTTTGTGCACCACAGAAGTGTTTCTTTTGAGACGGTGTAAATCGCGTGCGGGCCGAGCTGAAACTGAACGCGGTCGCTGTACTGTTTGCTTTCGTCCAGAAGGTTCTGTGCCGTTTCGCGGTTGGCGGCGCGGCGGTCGCCATCGTCCATATCGATGAAGACCGCGCCGAGCGCGGCGCGCATTCCCATTTCCTCGACCGCTCGGGCGGTGCCGTGGAAATGCCAGTACATATCATTGAAAAATGTGGTGCCGGATTTGATCATCTCCAGACAGGCTAACCGCGCGCCGTTGTAAACATCTTCTTCGGTGATGGTGGCTTCCAGCGGCCAGATGTGGTTGTTGAGCCATTCGAACAGTTCCATGTCATCGGCGTAGCTACGCATATACGCCATCGCCGCATGATGGTGCGCATTATGGAACGTCGGCAAAATCGCCTTGTTGCTCCCGTCAATTACCGTATCCGTCGATTCGCCGGTGCAGTCACCGATGGTTTTAATTACACTGTCATTGATAAATACATCAACGATGCAATTTTCGTGTTGAACGTTCTGGATCAGAATACTCATCGTTTGTTCCAATAGGTTGGTTTTCTGCGTAGATGCATAATTGCAATAATTCGTATGTGATCGCTTTTAATGCGGTAAAGGACCCCGTAAGGAAAGCGGTTGGTCAGGCAGCGATGAGTTTCGGCATCCATCTTCTCCCAAGCAAGCGGATGCTCACAAATCTGATGGATTGCTGTTTGGATTTCCTCAGACAGGCGTCGCCCAAGTTCCGGTTGCTGCAGTTCATAAAACTCAACGGCATTCAACAGTTCAGTTTCTGCCGCTGGGTGAAAATAGTACTTCATTTTGTAAGCCGGGCGTTAATTTTTGCGAACACGGCTTCGCCGGGGATCCGGGCGGCGGTTCCGTCATCGATTTCCCGGTCGCGCCGTTCCGCCTCTTTGGTCCAGGCTTGATCAATGTCGGTCTGTGTGGAGAGGTTGGTGGTGTGCAGAAGTTTGTCCAGCAGGGTGAGTCGATCTTCAGTGGGAAGGTCGAGCACCTCGTTATATATTCTCTCGGCCAGTGCCGTCATGATTTCACCTCAGTTCTTTTCAACCTCTAAGCTAGCGTGTTTCTAGAAGATATTCAACTCCTAGATGATGGCCTCAAAAAAAGAGAAATCACGAAAAAAACGGGAGGGAACGTCGGCTTTATTACGCGGTTGAGCCGGTGCGATATCTGGCCAGAGCCAGAGTGACATACCGGTAGTTAAGCGCGTTCAAAGCGTTCATCAGACGTTCGCGGCAAAGACGGTGAGTCGGCAGTCACGATTCATGCGCAAGCACCAAGAGTTTCGTGGGCGATATCGGTCAGATAGGTTGAGTCCACTCCGCCGGAGTAGGCCACTGCCACTTGCTGACAGGCGGTCAGCCTGTCGCTAAGTTGTTGTTCCTTTATAAGCGATGTTTGAAGGTTCATAGGGGAAATCCAACATAGCCGATTATATAGGTAATGTATTTATCTGCAAGAATTGGAGCCGTCCGTCCATTTGCCGGTTCTAATCAATATCAGTTACCCATAAGGACAGACGGGCGGTGTGGAGGGTAGGGATAGACCGCCGGGCTGTCTGGGTAGCGGTGCGGAAAGCGGCGCGCTCGGCGATCGCGCCCTACCTTTCGAGGCTCGTTAGGCTGACGGCCCGGTTGACGTGGCGAGCAGGGCGTTGAATTCGTTTTCGGGAAGCAGATCTTTTTCGCGCACCAGCTCGGCGAGCGTCTTGCCGCTGCGAAGAGATTCCTTCACCAGCACTGCGACCTGATCGTAGCCCAGCACGGGGTTGAGAATAGTCGGTAGTCCCGCGCTACGTTCAAAGTTGCTGCGGCAAACCTCTTCGTTGGTCGTGATGCCGGTCACACATTTTTTATTCAGTGCGGCGCAGGTTTTCATCAGGATTTTGAGCGACTTAACGATGTTGGCTCCGGTCACCGGCATGTGGGTGTTGAGTTCCAACTGACCGGCGGCGCAGGCGGCGGAAACGGCTGCGTCGTTTCCAATCACTTGCATGCAGGCCATATTCGCGGCCTCGCAGATGCTCGGATTGATTTTACCCGGCATAATCGATGAACCCGGCTCAACCGGCGGCAGGTTGATTTCGCCCAGACCGGTGTTGGGGCCGGAGCTGAGCAGACGCAGGTCGTTGACGATCTTGTTCAGGTCGAGTGCCAGCATTTTTAGCGCTCCGGAAAACGCGCCCATGTCGGTCAGAAACTGAGTAATTTCGATTCCATTATCCGCAATCCTGTATTCCTGTCCAGTCGCCTGATTGAGCGCATTGATAATCTTTTCGCGGAAGTCGGCGGGGGTATTCACCCCGGTTCCGACGGCGTTACCGCCGACGCCGAGCTCGAGCAAATTCATGCAGGCGAAGGCGAGTCGCTTTTCCGCTTTACGCAGGGCGTTCGCCCAGGCAGCGAACTCCTGACCGAGCGTGATCGGTACCGCATCCTGTAGGTGGGTGCGGCCGCTTTTCCGAACATTGGAAAAATCCTCTGCCTTTTTTTCCAAACCTTGGAAAAGTTCTTCGAGCGCGCACAGCAGTTCGCCGCACAGCTGCACCGAGGCCACTCGGATGGCTGACGGGAAGATGTTATTGGTCGACTGCCCCTTGTTCACATCGTCGTTCGGATGGACGGTGCGGTCGCCGAGCTCGCCGCCGAGTTCTTTGCCGGCGAGGTTGGCCAGCACTTCGTTCACATTCATGTTGCTCGAGGTGCCACTTCCGGCCTGGAAGATATCGATCGGGAACTGGTCGTCAACTTTTCCGCTGAGCACATCGCCGCAGGCGTCTGCAATGGCGACGGCTTTTTCGACCGGCAACAGGCCGAGCTCGGCGTTGGCGGCCGCGCAAGCCTGTTTGAGGGTCACCATGCCGTAGATCAGTTCGATCGGTAGCGGTTCGTCGGCGGCGTCAAAATTGGCGATGGAGCGCGCGGTGTGGATGCCATAGAGGGCATCGTCTGGCACGTCGAGTTGTCCGAGGGAGTCTTGTTCTGTTCTCATCCGGTAATTTGTAACTGTCTTACCGCCTGATTGACACCAAAAAACTGCGGGGATCATATTTTGCCCACGAATTACATGGATGGCCGCGAATTGGAGATTTAACCGCAAAGGATCGCAAGGAACGCAAAAGGGATGGATGTAGTGTCGGCTCTGCGAGCCGAATCTTGGCTCATAGAGCCAACGCTACATTTGGGCCGGCTTCAATATGAGGGCCGACTCCATTCTCAGCACTGTCTGGTCGATCTAAATCAGCTCGCTGAACTTTTTGCCACCTCCAAGCAGAATATCAGCTCGCATATAATTAACATATTGGAAGAGAAGGAGTTGGGTGAAATTTCAGTTGTAAATTATTTCTTTACAACTGCCGCTGACGGGAAAAACTACTCGGTTCACAATCGGGAAGCATGAGTTTCCAACCATTGGAAACTCTCGGGAATTTATAACCGCAAAAGGGCGCAGAGAACGCAAAAATTCCAACCATCAGAAATTTATGCCGCCGCCAGCGGATAAGGATCTGTTTTTACACGGCTTTGTGTGGGCAAACCCTCCAATAAGCCATTTACACAGAGGAATAAGAGTGATTTTGATAAGGTAGTGAATTATCCAGGGGACAGTTATTATAAATATTGCGATAGTGAGAAACTCATCCGCCACCAACCTCTTGCTTGTGTAGCGATCCATGCACGCTTTCTTGCAAAGATTAGGCATGGCGCTAATGTTTTTTGCATACTCATCCACTAAATCATCATCGTATGATCCTTTCAGATCCATTCCTTCACGCTGGCTTATAAGCATATCGGATATTTTTCGGTGTCGAGTTCTGTCCGGGTTGTAATGCCTGCCTGAAAATATTTCATCAAGAATACTGCCCTTGCTCTTCTGCGTTTTATCCTTTTCGTGACGAGATATGAGGGAGTCAATCCGAGGAAACTGTCTAAGCTTTGTGAGGGTGGTTTCTGTAGCAGCCAATGTTTGTTCTGCTTCCTGGTAAAGCTGCTTCACTTGGCGGTATTTATAATAGCTTATCGATGATGGAAATAAAAAAATAGATCCTGTAATCCCTATAAGAATGTAGATGCGAAACAGCCCTTTTTGCCATGTGATTTTTTCCATAGCTTT
>Ga0307990_1002146_pt1 | contig 15984 bp, 10 predicted proteins | sample EllFjometagen129_FD_203168 | JGI IMG/M metagenome (GOLD analysis project Ga0307990, IMG submission 203168) | Marine microbial communities from Ellis Fjord, Antarctic Ocean - #129 | ecosystem: Environmental > Aquatic > Marine > Unclassified | place: Southern Ocean | collected 2014-10-08
CCCCTCAGCATGCCTATACCAGGGTCGTTTGTTCATACGCGGCTGCATGTAGTCGGTGGCAAAGTAATCCCGGTAGATTGCCGCGACCGACTCGGCAACGTCAGGGCCGAATTGCCGCTTGCTCCAGTCCAGCAGGAAGTCGCTCTGGGCCTGCGATGATGATTTGTCTATCTCCACCGAGGCATCCCAAGCCAAACGCATCGCGTAGTCGGTGCTCAGCGGTACCGGGCGAACATCGCTGACATTGACGACAAAGTACTTCGTTGCTTTCGCCTTGATAAACCGGCCCATCTCCTGGTGAATTCGTTCGGGAGGGACCATTTCCGTCAACTGATTTTGGCCTCCGCTGAGCATGGCAGTATGGTAGTAGGTTCCCTGGCCGGCCTGCACTTTCCCCTTGTCGCGGATTATGCCGCTGCCATCGTCGGGCCAGACCAGGATGACACCTTCAGGCAAGGTGATAAAACCGCTATCGTACAACTCCACACCTTCCATCCAGAGATTCCAGATAATATCGGCTTCGGGCTGTACTGCGCGAACCATCTCGACCTGCTTTGCGATGGCGCGGCTGATCAGCTTGCCACGGGCATCGGGCGTAGCAAGCGAGCGGTCATCAGACCAGAACGGCCGGTCATGCCTTCCCCGAAGCCCGACGGTCCAAATCACCTCGCGGTCCTTCATGGCATCAACGCACTTCTGCCACATCTTCTCCAGGATCTCCGGGTGAGAGTGATAAGAATACGGAAGGTTGTTTGGCCAGCGAAACGTGTTCAGCCCTACCACATTGATATGGTGCTGGCTGTTGATCAATCCGCGTTTGGAGGCGAAGACCTGGTGCTGTTCGTCAACAAACGTGAAGGTTCCCGGGATCACGGTATTGCCGCGCAGGCGGAGTACCGTTTCGTAGATGCGGTCAGTCATCGACAGCGAGATGATGTTCTCGCCCTGCGGATCGCGCGAAAAACGGGCGAGCAGGTCTTCATCGTTGATGAACCAACCGCGATACTTAAAAGTCGGCGTACCCCATGACTTGTTGTAGTCGACTGCAATCTCAATGTGGCCCTTATACTCCGGCTCATTGTCGATCCAATAGTACCAAGGATCTACGTCCAGCAGCTCTTCGCTCAGTGCGTAGGCGGCGTAAATTGCGCCACGCATGTCGGCCCCGCAAGCCAGCAAGACGACGCCCTGACCGCTATCATTGGTTGTCATTTGCAGCACAAAGCTTTCCGGCCCGGGATACGCTGTTTGGTGAAGTTTCTTCAGCCATGGCGCATTGGCTCCAAAGTAGATCACCGGGTAACCAGCATTCTTCGGAGGTTGGTTTAGCACAGTGGGCAACCGACCCATCACCTTGTACCAATCGTTCTCTACGTCCCGCAAGGCACGCCTGAACGGCTCGGGTTCGTTGCTCGAAACCACCCACAGGGTATCCGCATTGAGTGTGATGGTTTTCTTGCTCACAACGTTGGTGTCAGCTTTGACTGACAAGGTAGTAAACGCAAGAGCAACCAAAGTGACAGCAGTAATCACAGCTTGAGGCCAGCTTGGGCGACATTGATTCTTGAAGTAATTCATGGCTTTTAGTCTCCTGTCCATTTGTTTGTTCGCATAAGTATGTACTATCACAGTGTATCCAATCCTTCAAAAGATAAAACAAACTCCAGACTGTTTATTACTGTTACTCATGGTTCCTCTCTATGCAATTGCAGGTATTGTCGTAAAAATGGAACTGGGTAACAGCACATTTTGCGTCAAACTGTTCACATATTGCGCAATGCTGTTTCGATCTGTGCCTTGTCGGCCGGGTCCAAACATGGTATAAAAATGAGATATGTTGAAGATTCCGAACGTCATACTGCTAATCGACAGACAATCAGACTACGGTCGGGGATTGTTGCGGGGTATTACCCGGTACGTCACGATCCACGGTCCATGGATGCCCTACACAGGCCCGGTATTCTACCGAGAAAGCAAACTGTCCCTGACGCAGTGGATGCAGGACCTGCGTGCTGACGGCATTATTGCCCGTGCAGCCGATCCCAAGCTGGTCGACGCGATTGGCTCACTCGGTATTCCTGCGATCATCTCCGGCGCCTGGGAGCGGATTCCCAACATGCACGTAATAATCAGTGATCACGTCGCGATTGGACACATGGCTGCCGAATACTTTCTGGATCGTGGATTTCGGCATTTTGCCTTTTGTGGCTTTCAGGACACGTATTGGTCCCAGGAACGATATGAGGCCTTCAGCCGCAGGGTTGCTCAGGCTGGTTGTAAGGTGGATCTATACCAGCATCCTGAGTCCACACATCTTCACATTGGACAGGACGAATGCCCTGATCTTAGCGCGTGGCTGGCATCCTTGCCCAAACCGATTGGCCTGATGACATGCAATGACGATCGCAGTCAACACATTGCCATGGCCTGCAAGATGTCCGACATCAAGATCCCGGACGAGGTCGCCGTGCTGGGTGTTGACAATGATGAACTCGTGTGCAATTTGCCGTATCCTCAATTGTCAAGTGTCGCCCTTGACACTGAAAATGCAGGCTATGAGGCGGCCGCCCTGCTGGATCAACTCATGACCAGTCAACAGAGTGACCAGCAGGCTCGCGAAATAGTGATCCATCCCCTGTATGTCGTGGCACGGCAATCGACGAATATCCTGGCCGTGGAAGATCCTGAGGTCGCAGCAGCGCTTCGCTTCATCCGTGACCATCATGCTGCCACCCTGCAAATCAGCGATATTGCAGAGGCCGCAGGACTGTCTTGCCGCACACTGCAGCACCGATTTCGAAAACTCCTGGGGTGCTCTGTCAGGGACCAGATCCGACGAACGCGTATTGATCAATGCACCCATTTACTGGTGGATACGGATTTATCCATAGCAGAAATATCGCAGACCCTGGGATATCCCTATGTGCGCAGCATGTCCCGCTGGTTCAAGCAGGAAACCAGCATGAGTCCGCTGGCCTTTCGCAGGAAACGCAAGACTGGACAGGACCGGTGATCATGTTATATTGAGTTGTAGAATGCCATGATGTCATTCAATGTTAAGATGCAAGCCGAGATGGGTAGCCAAAACCAAGTCAGGAGAAATGATATGACACAATTTTCGAGAAGAACATTTATCAAGACGTCCATGTGGTCTGCCGGATGTTTAACCATTCCAAGCCTGGTCCCCAACACGGTGTTGGGCCAAAATGCGCCCAGCGGCAAGATCAATGTGGGTATCATTGGTGCCGGTCGCCAATCCTACCATGTCAACATGCCTCAATTCTTAAACTTGCCGGATGCACGTATTATAGCCGTCTGCGATGTGGATCAATGGCGTCTCGATAATGCCAAGCAAAAGGTGGACAAATTCTACGGCAATACAGCGTGCCAGGCCTACAAGGATTATCATGACGTTTTAGCCCGAGAGGATGTCGATGCGGTGATGATCTCGACACCGGATCACTGGCATACCTTTATGAGCCTGGATGCGATTCGTGCAGGAAAACACGTGAGCTGTGAGAAACCGCTCACCCTATCCATTCAGGAAGGTCGTATTCTGGCAAATACGGCCAAACGCTACGGCATTGTGTTCCGCACGGACAGTGAATGCCGCAGTGCCGCTCACATGCGCAAAAGCGTGGAATACGTGTTGAATGGGCGCATCGGCAAACTCCAGAGGATCAAGAGCGGTGCGCCTGCAGGCGATGTGGCCGGGGGCGATCCCACGCCCACGCCAGTTCCGTCGGATCTGGACTATGAACGCTGGACCGGACCCGCATTGAAGCGGCCCTATTGTGTGGATCGGGTTCACGCCTCCAAACAGTACAGCAGACCCGGTTGGATGCGCTGCCGCGAAACCTGTGAAGGCATGATCACCAATTGGGGCACCCATCTAAATGATATCGTTCAATGGGCCAACGGCACAGAACGTACCGGTCCGGTGGAGGTCGAAGGCACAGGCACCTACCCTGACACCGGGCTCTGGGCCGTCTTGCTGGACTTCAATGTCAAATACAAATATGCCAACGCTGTGGAAATGGAGTACCACATTAACAAGCCTTACGTTCGCTTTGAAGGGTCAGACGGTTGGGTGCAATCCATTTGGCTGGGAGAGGGACGGGGACTCACGGCCAGTTCGCCGGATATCCTCAACGACCCCTTGAGTCCTGGTGACATCCATTTGCCCAAACGACAGGACAAGGAGGACTTCATTTATGCCATCAAGAATGGCACCAATACCATGGCCGACGCAGAGGTCGGTCACCGCACCACGAGTCTGTGCCAATTGGGGCACATCGCCGTACAGGTGGGTGGCAGGCTGAAATGGGATCCCGAGGCAGAGAAGTTTACCAACAACGACTCCGCGAATTTGCTGTTGTCCCGGCCGTATCGTGATCCCTGGACGCTTTGATTATAAACTACTTAAGCAGCCCATAGTCCTTTAAGGCCTGCCTGAGTATCTGGCTTTCGCTGTCCTCAAGGGGCGTCAAGGGCAGGCGCAGTTCGTCGGAGGCCAGATCCAGCATGGCCATGGCTGCTTTGATGGGAATCGGGTTGGTGGACAGACTGAGCAGATTTTTGCTGAGTTGATACAGTTTGTTGTGCCATTTCCTGGCCTGCACAAAGTCGCCTTCCAAAATAAGATCTGTCATGGCCTTGACATCTGCTGGGACAATGTTGGCCACCACACTAATCACCCCCTTGCCCCCAACAGAAGCCAGAGGCAACGTCAGGGAATCGTCACCTGAGAGGATAGTGAGATCACAGCTTGCGGCAATGGCACTGGCCATATCCAAACTGCCAGTGGCTTCCTTGATGGCCACAATGTTATCAAACACGGAGAGTCTGGCCACGGTTTCAGCAGTCAATCCTGAGCCACCGCAGCGTCCTGGGATATTGTAAAGCACCACGGGTAGATCCACTTCTTCTGCAATGGCCTTGAAGTGCTCATAAAATCCCTGCTGTGTGGGTTTATTGTAATACGGGCATACCTGTAGCGTGGCATCTGCGCCTATGTTTTTGGCATGGGCGGTAAACTCAATGGCTTCTGCCGTAGAATTGGAACCAGCCCCGACAATCACGGGGACGCGACCAGCGGCTTCATTAACCACCCGCTCCATGACTTTCTTGTGCTCCAGATAGCTGAGTGTGGGCGATTCGCCTGTGGTGCCAACCGGCACGAGCGCATCAATACCATTTTCAATTTGAAACGAAATCAGTTCGTCAAGCGTTTCAAAGTCAATTTCACCATCCTGAAAAGGGGTGACCAACGCTACCATTGCCCCAGAAAACATACTGTACTCCCTTGTGCTTTAGTGAATAAGTGCAATCATTTCTTCTGCAGCTTCACGCATCCCAACAATCACAGCACGTGCCACAATACTGTGGCCAATATTGAATTCGCACAGCCCATCAATTGCGGTGATCGGTTCGATGTTACGATATGTCAGACCATGACCTGCATGAACCACCAAACCCTGCTCCACGCCCCAGTCACAGCCCTTAATGAGTTCATTGACCCGCCGTTGAATAGTCCGCGCGGTATTGGCATTGGCATACATACCCGTATGTAATTCGATGGCGTCACACCCCGTCTCTGCAGATACCTCTATTTGATCTTGATCCGGCACAATAAAGGTGCTAACCAAAATGCCCTTCTTGTGTAACCGTTTGACAACCTGGGCCAACCGTTTTTTGTACTTCACACAGTCAAGACCGCCTTCTGTGGTGAGCTCTTCCCGTTTTTCTGGTACGAGTGTCACCTGATCCGGCTTGACACGTTCTGCGATCTTGACAATCGACTCAGACAAGCACATTTCGAGGTTGAACTTACTGGCCACAGTCTGCTTTAAGACTTCTACATCCCGGTCACAAATGTGACGACGATCTTCGCGTAGATGGACTGTAATACCATTGGCGCCTGCCAGTTCACATTGAACTGCAGCCCACACGGGATCAGGTTCATCAATCAATCGTGCCTGCCGGATGGTGGCCACATGATCTATATTTACATTTAATACTGCCATTGGATTACCTTCAATTAATGTAGATTGGGGCAAATTGTAACAGTCTTACCCGCGACTTCAAGCAAATAACAGCACAAAAAATGGTAGATTCGATGCTTAAACGCGGAAAATAACTAGAACGGAACTTCGATATTCGTGTATGCAGCCGGCATCATCTGGACAATCAGATACACCATGATCCCCATGTAGATCAGATAGACAAACCACGGCAAAGCCCTGGCAAACATCCCAATCCGTAAATCTGCGCGATCTGCGGCGAGTTCGGCAATTTTATCCACACACCGATCCATGTCCCCACTCTCCTCGCCAATAGTCCAGAGGTCAATATATTCCGTGGGTAAGCGTCTGGAAAAGCCCTCACTGGGCATCTTGCCCTCAGCGACCATGTCCTTGCCTTTAATGAACAGTTGAGCCACCCAGTAATTGCCCGTGGCCTGAGGGGCCAAATCAAAACACTCGGACATGGGCACACCTGCTTTAAAAAGCATATTAAAGGCCTTGCAGAAACGTGAGATACAAAGCTCACGCATGCCTTTGCCCAGAAGAGGAATGCGAAGTACGAGTCCATCCACAATCTTGCGAAATACTGGCACCTTGCTGCATTTGAAGAAGATGAGCCAAATGAAAAACAATGGCAAATAAAAGAACATGGCAAGAAATGTGGCAATATTCATCAATCCCTGCACTAGCGTGGTCGTCCCCAGGATGAGACCGGGCAATTGAATCACAAACGCTGCCGCATGAATAATAAACACAGGATATGTGAGCCCGCGAAACACAATTCGCCTCATCTTTCTCTGAAACTCGTACCACTCGGAAAGCATTTTAAAGCAGGCCTCCAAATTGCCCGACTGGTCTGCTGCCCTGATCACTGTGCGATCAAACTCGCCAAATACCTTCGGGTGCTCGTCCATGGCCTCGTGAACCGTTTTACCCTCCGTACTCAAGGCGGTTTGAACCTGAAGAAGGACCTTTTTCAAAGAGCCCTTGGCATACTCCGCAGCCCGGTCCATGGACCGTAATATGGGCAGACCGGCATCCAACATGGTGGCCAAGTTGTGGTACACAGTGATGAGTTGATTTCCATAGCCCATGAACGTTCTCCCGCATAATAGTTGTTTTGGACTGTACATCAAGCCAGTTTCAGTATATCAGAATTCAACAGACTTTATGAACATGTTTTTTCTGGCTAGACTTTAAGTTTGGAACTGACGGTTCACCCTTAGTAATAGGCCCGAATTCTTTTTCTCTGAGTAAAGTTTACATTTTTTCCACAAAGCGTTATGATTATAATCTTTATCATGGGTCGCAAAACTACGAACCATACTTTTGACTTGAAACTATGAGGCCATGACATGCCACAGGATACAGAGCCTGTTTCTTTTAACACGATACCGGAGGTCCTCGCAGACCTGCGTTTGGGCAAGATGATCGTCCTGGTGGACGACGAAGACCGTGAAAATGAAGGTGATTTGGTGTGTATTGCAGAAGAAACCACACCTGACATCATCAACTTTATGGCCAAATACGGCCGAGGCTTGATCTGCCTGCCCATGGCCAGTGACTATTGTGACAGGCTTGGTCTATATCCCCAAAGTCAAGAAAACACCGCACAACTTCAAACCGCCTTTACCGTAAGTATCGACGCCGCCCAAGGCATTTCCACTGGCATCAGTGCAGCGGACCGTGCCCACACGATTCATGTGGCAATTGCAGACGGCACCGAGGGGCATGAATTGGCCAAACCTGGTCACATATTCCCTCTCCGGGCCAAAAAAGGAGGCGTTTTGGTACGTATCGGCCAAACCGAGGGGGCCGTAGACCTGGCTGTTCTGGCCGGAAAAAAACCAGCCGGCGTTATCTGCGAAATCATGAATGATGATGGTTCCATGGCACGTGTGCCGGATCTTCTGCCATTTTGCAAGACACACAACCTCAAAATCACATCCGTGGCCAAGCTGGTTGAGTACCGGATGCAGCGAGAAAGCCAGATCAAACGCGTCGAAAGTGTCAATCTGCCCACCGATTATGGTGATTTCAAGCTCATTGGCTATGACAGTATCACCTCGGCCGAACCTCACCTCGCCCTATGCAAAGGCAATATTGGTGAACTGGACGACCAGGACAATCCCATTGAACATGATGAACCCGTGTTGATTCGGGTCCATTCCGAATGCCTGACAGGCGATTTGTTCCACTCGCAACGGTGCGAATGCGGTGTTCAACTGATTCGATCCATGGAAATGATTGAAAAGGCGGGCAAAGGTGCTCTCATCTACCTGAGGCAAGAAGGCCGTGGCATTGGCCTGGCCAACAAACTGAGGGCCTACAAACTTCAGGAACAGGGCCTCGACACGGTGGACGCCAATCTAAAACTCGGTTTTGCCGCTGACAAACGAGATTATGGTATAGGTGCCCAAATATGCCGTGATCTGGGTATTCGCAGAGCTCGGATACTGACCAATAACCCCAAAAAAGTGAATAGGTTGGAGGTATATGGTATTGAGGTGGCCGAGCAAATCCCCATTATTTCAGAGCCCTGCGCACATAATATCAACTATCTTCGCACAAAAAAGAGTCGTTTCGGACATATGCTGGATGAGGATTTATAAGGGCTCATGAAAAACCGAACACGCAATGCTTTGACAGGGATGGCTTTAGGATTGCTCTTTTGTACTGGATGTGCCATGGACGGACACCATACAAACGACCCCAATGATGATCCTGTCCCCACCACAACTCAGCCTCGAGGCCAGTTGTTTTCGCCCAATCAGGTCAGCATTATTCCTCTTACACGATTTGTAAAATCCGAAAAGCCCGCCGAACTAGACTTTATTCGCGTCTATGTTGAGTTGCAGGATGATTTCCACTCCCAAATCAAATCTCCAGGCACATTTCGCTTCGAACTCTACAATCGAGCCTTGCGTTCAGTGGATCCCATGGGCAAACGTATTGAGATTTGGAAGGATATTACGCTGACAAATCTGAATGAAAACAATCGCTATTGGCGAGAATTTTGCGTACTTACGAATTTAGGCTCGATTTACAGCGTATTCTCCAGGGACATTTTATCCTGCAAGCGACATTCACGACGCCCGAGGGAAAACGCCTCACTTCCTATAAGACCATACATTTGGGACCCGAGACAAAGCAGGGATAAGTAGTCAAACCTTCTAGCTTTCCTAAAAACAGATTAATATTTCGTTTTAAACGACCCATATCAACATTTGTGACCATTTTTTCTTGACACCTGTCCCAATATTTTGTCATAATCAAGCAAGCTTAATCACCAGTACTTAGCTCCTATTTAGAAAGTACTCCTGCTTTGGCACTACAGCACAGAGAGTAGCACGTATTATGTGAGTCTGGGAAAACGTTTCGCAATTGTACTTTTCTATGGTTGTGGAAATGTAGATTGTTGTACATTATCTGCATTGTTTTACTCTTCCAGGTGTAGGGTGATTAAAAAGGTACGGAAAACCGTATTACTACGGCCCTTGGTCGCAATGAGACTACCCCTCATTGTTGGTGAAGGAGGAGATGTACCGTGATAACGGTGTAGGCAAACGAGTGCCAGGATAGACGTCTTATCTGATTACTCCTATGCATGAAAGACCAACTCCGGATCAACTTTGAGCCTGAAGAGGACTTTCCTGAATAACAAAATTTGCTACATCAAAATACAAACGAGACCAATGTCGCCCTTACGATGCTGGTCTCGTTTGCGTTTATGCCAGCCAATGAGCTTTTTGATCTCCTGGTTTTGCTACTTGACCTTGGAGAGCTTGGCGTATTTTAGCATGAGGTTTTTGCTGACACCGGAGTTGAATTGGACTGTGACAATACTGCTGGCACCCATATCGGCAAATTTTTCAACGCGTCCCAGGCCAAATTTCGCATGTGAGACCAGTTCGCCCTTTTTGAATGCATCTTCTGAAACCGGGGCTGCGTCTTTGGGGGCCTCAGTGGAGGCCAGTGAACGCCTGGATTGCCCCGGGGCCAAACCTGTAAATCCAATGCCAATTTCATAGAGGAATTTTGAAGGGATGGATCTCAGGGACTGCCCACGGATGGTGCGGTATTTGGCGTAGCTGATGTGTAGGTCCTTTTCTGCACGGGTAATGCCCACAAAGAACAGGCGACGTTCTTCTTCCATCTCCTCATCATCTTCAATGCTGCGTTCGTGGGGTAAGATGCCCTCTTCCAGGCCAATGATACAGACATACTCAAATTCGAGGCCCTTGGCCGCATGCATGGTCATCAAGGCGACGCGTTGAATGTTTTCGTCATACGCATCCGCATCGCTGAACAGAGAGATTTCCTGCAGATAGTCCAGGACAGTGCCGTCATTGGACTGTTCATCATACCTCGCTGCTGCACTGATCAATTCGTCCAGGTTGTCCAGAGCATCCTTGCCGTCCTCACCCAGCCTTTTGTATTCGGCTTCCATACCCGTTTCCACGACCACACGTTCAGAGAGCTGGGCCACAGAACCATCCAGGTCTGTCTTGAGTGATTCCACGAGATTATAGAATCCACCGATTTTGCCTTTGGGTGACGCAGTCAAGGTGGTCATCTCTTGAACCAGGCCCATAGCCTCATAGAATGAAACGCCCTTTTGATGCGCAAAGACCTTGAGCTTGTCCAAAGTCACCTTGCCAATACCACGAGCTGGCGTATTGATGATCCGCTCCCAGGCAATTTCATCGGCAGGGTTGACCATGGCCTTGAGATAGGCCAACAGATCCTTGATTTCCTTACGGTTATAAAACTCCACACCTCGAACCACCTGATACGGCACCTTATTGCGAATAAAGGATTCTTCCAGACCACGGCTCATCGCATTCACACGATAGAACACGGCAATTTTGTTGGGGGACACACCCTTCTTGATCAAACGGTTGATGTGTTCTGCCACGGCTCTCGATTCCTGGAAGGCATCTTCAAATCCATTGACCACAATGGCCTTGCCCTCAGGCTTGGTAGCGACCAAGCGTTTTTGTTTTCTGTGGGTGTTGTTGGCAATCAGACTGTCTGCTGCCTTAAGAATCGCAGCGGTACTTCGGAAGTTCTCTTCGAGCTTGACCACCTTGGCATCAGGCCAATCCGTTTCAAAGGCCAGGATGTTTCGGATGTCTGCACCACGCCACCGATAGATGGACTGGTCAGGATCACCCGTGGCGCAGATGTTACCATGCTTGACAGCAATGGCATTGGCCATTCGATACTGGGCATGGTTGGTATCCTGATATTCGTCAATCAACAGATACTGGAAACGATTGGCCAGTTCGGTACAGACAGCATCATTGCTCTCCACCAGAAAGGCCGTCTTAGTGAGAAGATCATCAAAGTCCATGGCACTCTGATCGGCCATGATTTTTTGATACCGTTTATAAATCCTAGCCAAAGACTGCGAAAAGAAATCCATGGCATCTGACTCATAGGCTTCTGCAGAAACCAATTGGTTTTTGAGCGTAGAGATGGCGTTGAGCATCTTGGCCGGCGCAAAATTAGCACTGTCCAGATCACAGTCCTTGAGGGCCTGTCTCATACACTTTTTCTGGTCCGAGGGATCATAGATCGTGAAACTCTCGCGAATCCCAGCCTGATGGGCGTAGCGTCTGAGCACACGTACACACATGGCGTGAAACGTGCTGATATGGGCCCCGCCCGAGGCGCCAAGGGTTGAGGCGCGTAAACGCATCTCTTGTGCAGCCTTGTTGGTAAAGGTGATAGCACAAATCTGAAACGGGAGCACGCCACTTTCTATAAGCGCCGCAATGCGATAGGTAATCACACGGGTCTTGCCACTACCCGGGCCTGCCACGACCAGGAGAGGACCTTCTTTGTGAAAAACGGCTTGTTGTTGACAGGGTGTAAGTTGATCAAAGGTGTGATTCGACATGATTTATTTTTCAGGCGGTGTTGCGGAAGGTTGACTCGCCTGTTGTTTCTCCATCCATTGCTGAAACGTCTTAAAAGCTTCGGGTTGCTGTAATTGAAGGCGTGCCAAATAATTCTCTTTAAGGTAGGCCGGATAGTTCTGGTCTTCCAGAAAATCCTGCATACTCAAAAGGTGCAATTCGCCCATAGGGGGCAAACTCACGCGGGTTTCATTCTCTTCGCCGTATTCTGCCATGAAGTATTCACGCAGCTGAGCGGCCAACTCCTGACGCCCATAGGCCTCATCATCTGATTGGATGGTGTAGAGGTAATAACTGTCCTTGAGCAACGCTGTGATCTGTTCACGCGCGTCATTGATTCCAAAGGTCTCCCGCATTTCTTCAAGAAATCGGTTTCTTGCAAACTCTTCCAAAGGCACGGTAAACTCTGGTCTCGGAAACGTGTCCTGTAGAATCTTGTAGACACGTAACGCCTGCCCAGTTATACGAGCCTGATAAAATGACAGCACGGCATTCTTGAGCATGTTGCGATACCCATTACCCAATGATTCCAGTCGTATACGATCATCCTTGTACTTTTCAAACACCGCCCTAACTGCGTCATTGTAATGGTCAAACATGCGAAGGTCAGGACGCAAAAAAGCGTCAGTAATATACTGTGGCTTTGTCGCCCGTGACCCATCTTCCAGTAGCGGATAAATAGGGACTGGATAAAAATGAATCTTGCCATACCGAAACAGATTTTGCAGGCTGTGAAGAATAATCCGGTCCGTATTCACTTCTGACGCATCCAGTTCACGGTCCTCTTGCTCTGCCCCTAGTTTCAGCCCTAAGGCCGCCCAGTATATAGCATGGGAATCCGGGTGACACCAATCCAGGGAGAGCACTTTATTGGGATCATTGAAATCCACAGGCCCAAATTTTTCGTTGACCTCGTGCATCAGCCCAACGTCCATCTTCCAGGTCCTTTTCAAGACATCTGCCCTGGCAAAATTATCAAACGAATCAAGGGTTGCTGATTCCTCTTCTGATCCCTTGTAACTGTCCAGAACGCTATTGGCGTCCGGGGCAAAACGCTCAGCATTGTCGAGCAGGGTAAAATAGCTGTCTACAAACACGTCTCCGTCGTCGGAGAATGCGGGATCTGCCTTCTGCATAGCCGTGACAAACCTCGCGATGTTCGGATCGGCCACCAACACGTCCCAGGTCTTGGGCGCCTCCATCAACTCGACAATATAGTCGTCTGAGACCCCCCCGATAATGGGGCCAATTTCTCTGGCAAACTGGATTTTATAGTACTTGTGGGCATCATCAGAAATGCCACCCATTTTGTGTTGAAAAATGCGTCCCAATTCGCGATATAACAGGATAGACTTGGGGTTATATTGAATCCCTTTGTCACGCAAAAGTTCATAGCCATTGCGTACCCACTGCCATCGTTGTTCCGGCTGGGATGCTGGAATAGCCACAGAAATGTTATACGCCATATTCCAGGCATTAAATTCCCAGACCGTGGCAAAACGAGGCTGCAACACAGAGATCCATTCTGCCAGTTGTTTCGCATCAAAAAACTTGCCATCTTCCTTGAGCTTATCGGCACGCATCCAAAGGATGTCAACGATCAAACCACGAAATGCCCCCATGGCCACGGTGGCAAAGGCCAAGGACGGTGGTGCATTCTCAAGAGGTTGATTCATAATCAACTTCATCTCGTAACGTTGCGCATTAATGTCATCCAATTGCTGACCTGCGACGAAAAACAAACTGGCCGCAATGAGCAAGCAGACTGAACAGATTATGGTATCACGAGATTGATTCATGCTCTAACAGGTCAAGACGTATCTCTTGCCAGTTCCTTGGTAGAAAAAACTAACAGCGCCAACACCATCAGCACGGCAGCCCATACAATAGTCCACGACGCCCAAATGAACATATCCGTGTCGATTAATCGCCCATCTATAAGGTAGGCTGAAGGGTTGTATTTGTCAAATTGAGGGAGTCCCTTGATCAACAATGCGATCGTATTGTTATAGAATAACCCGGCACCTGCCTCCATGTATGAAAAGGATTCCAGAAGAAAACCACTGATCGACGCGGTAAAAAATACCACCACGGAAAAGAGCACAGCCACTGGGAAAGACAAAAACGTGGCTGCCATGCAAGCCAATGCTGCCAGAAATATGAGTCTAAAAAATACAATACTGATACCGCGAATAAAGTTATCTCGGAAGGTACCTGCTTTAAACAAGAGTGCCAGTGATTGAGATTCCAGATTTTTGTTGTTACCTTGCTCCATAAACATCACCACCGTATTATTGATCGGTGGATTGAGGAACGAAATAGCCACATACCCATCCGCCGCAATGGCGTCTGCTGGCACGGCAAATTCACGATACATCCGAATGGGATCTTTTCGCTCCATGGGATATACGGGCGTATCAGACTGATTACCCAAACGATAGGGGCGAATATCTCCCACTGTCCAGTAACTGTAGCATTGATCATCCTCGGGCGGCGTAGCCACCTCAATTTTGAACCGAACAAACAACATGCCATTGGGATCAGCCACCTTGACATTGTGGAATTCCCACACTTTTTGAGCGCCGACAGCCACGGCGTTCTTTTCCAGACGCATCCGTTTATAGAGCCATTCCTTGATACGAGCTTTTGACACGGCTTCTGTGTCAAAATATTGATCCATGGTTTGATTTTTCTTGAGCTTCTGATATTCTTCTTCAAGCTCTTCGGGGGGCACATCCAAGGTTTTCGGAAATATTGAGGCGCGGGCCGTGTAAAACTGATCGGCCATTTCCATCTTGGCCGCATCATCAGCCTCCATCCAAGTCGGACCCAACACGGCCACCGTATAAATGCCTCCTGCAAACAAGATCAATAGGGCCAAATCCAAGAACAGAATTCCCAGACACTTGCCCAACAAATATTCATACCTTCGAACGGGTTTGGTCAGAACGGTATAGACGAGTCGTTGTTTTATATCTCCCGTGATCGTGTGAATGGCCGTAAATATGGTCAACAAAGACAAAAGCAAGCTGGTTAATGACAAACCATAGCTGACAAAAGTTTGTAAGCGTCCCTTGACCGTACCATCACCACTGGCGGAAAACGCCATCACGGGCAAGATCACAAGTAGTAACACAATAAAGACCAGAGCGACCTTCATGCGCAACGCCTGTTTGATGGTATTGGATGCCACAGCCAATACACTACGCATCGTCTTGCCCCTCTCGCACAGGTGTTTCCGTGGTGGTATCACCCGTCTGGTTGGGATCAACCAGTTGGTCCAAAATCCCCTTGTTCACCTGCGTCTTGGTTGACACAGATATTGGCGTTTCCGTGGTCTTTTCAGGGACCTCTGTGGTCACCGACTCCGATGTCTTGATCAAGCTGTCCAACACAGTAGCCTGAGGCTCAGGCTCCACAGCAGCCGATGGCTCGGGTTTGCTGGTCGCAGAATCAGCGAACTCTGTATCGCCCCCCCCCTCGCCCTTGACCAGGCTCGAAAGAACCTGCTTTTTTGTGTCTTGCTCGGTTGATGCCAGGAAACCAGCCATTTTAGTGGTGCTCTGAGCCCCGCTGGTGGGCTGAGCCTGCTTCTGGGCCTCGGCCACAGTGCGTACAAAATAGGTTTCCAACCGCTCCATGGGGGGTGACAAAACAAACTCAGTATTTTCCTCTTCAAGGATGTCACGAATCCGAGACATCGCCTTGTCACTAATCTGGCCTGTCGTAATCTGACGTTTGTCCGCCTGTTCAAGCAATGCCTTGACCGGCCCAATGGCCTGGACCTTACCCCCATACAGAATGGCAATACGATCGCAGACATCTTCCACATCGGCCAGCAGATGGCTGCACAGAAGAATAGTTTTGCCACGCTTGGCCAAGTTGATAATCAGATCCTTGATCTGACGGGTACCAATCGGGTCCAATCCGGTGGTCGGCTCATCGAGGATCAACAGATCCGGGTCGTTGATCAAGGCCTGTGCCAAACCAATACGCCTGGCCATCCCCTTGGAGAAGGATCCCACCTGTCGAGT
>Ga0307990_1002147_pt1 | contig 15977 bp, 15 predicted proteins | sample EllFjometagen129_FD_203168 | JGI IMG/M metagenome (GOLD analysis project Ga0307990, IMG submission 203168) | Marine microbial communities from Ellis Fjord, Antarctic Ocean - #129 | ecosystem: Environmental > Aquatic > Marine > Unclassified | place: Southern Ocean | collected 2014-10-08
ATTTTCCTTACAGGGACATTGTCTCTGTAAATAGGGAAAACAACATAGAAATCACGTCTATTTGGCTAAAAAAGATCTAAATCTATTAATAAAAATATTTATTTTGATTGACTTTGAACAAGAAGTTTTGCGTGTGCGGCAGGATCGGAACGATCACGCCAAAGATGAACTGACCAGCCGTTTGAATCGGAAGATTCAAACAAAGAGCACTGACCAACTTTACCGACGACACGCTTGTTAGCAGCATTTTAATTTTTATATTAGAAATCAGTCCTTTTTAAATTCAATAGGAAAAGTAATCCATACTGCTACAGGTTTTCGATTGTACTTTGCTGGTTTAAAAGTCCATTTCCTAACAGTTTCGACACAATTATTATCTAAATCTGGATGTAATGGATTCAATATTAAAATATCACCAACTGATCCATCATTACTAACGAAAACATGTAACAACACAATACCTTCTATTGATTTTTCCTGAAGCTCAATGGAATATTTAGGAGCAACTTGTTTTTTAGGTTTAGGAGGAGAATCGAAATCTGGAGAAACATCCTTTTTATTATGATTTGAATCAAAGTAATAATACTTGAGATAATCATTTAAGTCGAACTTATTCCAGGTAGTTAATAAGTTTCCTTTTATGTCAGAAGCAGGTATAAAAGTCCATTTTTTAATATCTGTTTTAATAATATCAATCAATGAGTTGTTACTTTTTTCAATTTCTGAAATATTACCTACTAAACCATCAGATTTGATTTCTAATAAAAGTACAATATCAAGATTACTATTGTCTTTTTGTTGGTAAAATAAATTGCTAAAACCCGTTATTTGTGGAACTGGAGTATTAAATAATTCAATTTCATTAATGTCCGCATTTTCAATTCTTTCAATATCTATCCAGCTATAACCTTTATGTTCTGCTGATAAAGCACATATTGAAAACACAACTATTATGAACAATAATGTTTTTCTCAAATCAACCTCCAATTTTCCCAATTAATATTTTCTTGCTGCTAATGTTTGGAGTGTGCGGTGCTCTTCCATATTTTCTTTCAATCTGAGCACTGACACTTTTGTTAGCAGAAATCATTGCTTTAATTTATCCAGCACATTTTGAATATCGTGTAATGCAGATACACTAAATATAATATCACAATTATGAGTATTACCATAAATTAGTTTAATAATATTTATACTAATATCAATTAATTCTTTAAATTGATCATAAATAATGTCGGCTTGCTTATATGTTTTTTTTAAATCAAGTTTAGCTGATTTGTGAGCAGTTTGATTATGCCTTATGATTCTAATTTTTTCCCAAATAACAACTGCTTTTTCAAATTCAGAATTAAGGGATAGCCCATCTTTTTTGCTTAAATAATTATTCTGCAAAGCAATATTTTTTACTTTTCTTAAATTATATGATTTGTCATCTTTATCATATAGTTTAAAAAGAGAAATTACTAAAGAATCGTAATGAGCCGCTATCGTTGAACTCCAAAAATACTTATTATTGTTTAAAATTGGTAGATTTTTCTTTCTATTTTGCCCAATTAATTCCCACCAGATTTCATAATTCATTCTTGCTTTTAAAACTAATTCAGAAAGTGGCATTATATACTTTCTTATTTTATCTTTTGCATCTTCCATTTTCATTGCTCCATAATATATCTTTTAATATTTAAAATCGGATAACTGAAAAATATCTCCATTTTCATCTTTTTCCGGTTGCCAAGTTCTTACATAAATTTGTGGGTTTTGCGAATCAGTTAAATCAAACATTAAGAATAGGTAGCCTTTATCAGCATAATTTTCTGAATAGTAATATTGTGAAATTTGAATACCGTAGATTTTATCATTCTTATTACTTTTCTTCACATTATTATCTTCAAAATGGATGTTTACAAATTCATTAGCATTAAAAATCATTTTTAATCTTTCCACATATTCGCGTTTAGAATACCTGATATATTCAATTTTATCACCAATATTTTCATACATATTTTCAATTGAATTTGTTTGTTTCAAAACAGTACCAACTATTATCAGCGCATTATCGGAAAATATTTTTTCAATGAAATCGATATTTTTCAGACAATAGGCAGTTTTGTATTGCTCGATAAATTGGACTATTTGATATTTATCTTCTCGACTGCCAAACTTTTCGGATTTATTCATAATATCGGAAATTGCAATATCAGAAAGAGCAAAAGAAACAACATCTATTTTACCAGATACATCGAATGTAAAAACCACATTTTCCACAAAATCACAGTCATTTTTGGGAAAGGAAAAACACATCGGAATATTGCGTACTACTTCTTTCCCAATAATTTTTACAGTTTGCAGGTTTAGGTTTTGAGAAAGAACCTTTGCATTGCCATAACCGATTAGTTTCTCATACATCTCAAAACCTTTATCTGTAAAATATTTTTGGGCAGATTCATTATTTTTGATGCAATCGAGCACGTTTTTCACTTTGTTAATTGCATTATCGTTTTCAGAATTTAGAGGAATTTCAATTTTGGTTGTTTGCTCAGATTGTTCATTATCCACAATCGGAACATTGAAATTTGCAGAACTAAAAGTTGGAATATTTGTAACTTCTAAAACTTGCCAGAGTTCAATATCTATTCTGCTTTTATTCTGATAAATGTACTCAACTCGCAATTTTAGATTTGAAAATTTTTGATATAACTCTGCTGTCCCGATACCATTTCTTGCAGAATGTAAACGGCTGTGAGTATCACCTATCCAATAAATGTAGTCCAGATTTTGCAAAGGAAGATTTTGATATTTGATTTGCATAATTAATTGATTTTCTTCAATCTGGGAAATAGTTATTTCAATATTGGAAAATATTCTAGTGATTCTATCTGGTAATGTTGTGATAAGAAGTTGATTTCTCTCATCAAAATTGAAAGTAATTTCATTATGATCAGGATGACTACGAAGTAGCACCAAAGCCCAATAGTAGTAGCGAAGAGCATCTGCAATACGCAATTCCTGCTCGGCAAATACCGCTGAAGTAGTGTAATCGATAATCTTCTTTTTACGGTTGGCAAATATTTTATTCATATCAGCTTTCTTGATGTAACGATAGACAATTGTTTTGCCATCTTCTTCAATTACTTTGCGCTGTGCATTGTGCAAAGTCGAATTGGAATAAGTATTGACGATTGATTGGCAAAACTCGTGCAAATTGCCATTTTCTTCTTCCATAATATTGGTAAAGCTACTCTCCACTTGAATGGATATTTGGCTGATGAGATCAGTGATAGCCTGTTTATCTGCTTTTTGTAATGTTGAAGCTTTACCAAAACCATACATATAATTTTGCTTTATTTCATCAACTGTTATTGCATTTAAACATATTGCTAGATTTATAATTATAATAATAAATATTTTTTTCATAGATTCTTTTTCCATAATTCCCATTTTTTTTATTCAGATGAATATTTTTGTTCTTTAACTTGTATAAATTAATATCTTAATTTTCATAAATATAATTTCCTTTAGTTGAAGTGATTAAAAATTTGAAGTCCTTTCATTAACGTTACCTTCATAATCTGTTTTGATTATATAATTATCTCCCCCAAAAACAAAACCTCCATCAATTGTTTGTTGCAAGGAATTACCAATACTATCATAGCTTAAATAAATTTTCTTCCATACTTCAGTACCATTAGAATCTAATTTAATAAGCCATAAGTTATAAGCATAAGGTAGATCTATTCCACCAAATACAATATAACCTCCATCAAAAGTTTGTTTAACCGATTTGCATTTATAGTCATAGTCATTTTCATTATCCCTAATAATTTGAGACCATTCAATGTTGCCATTTATATCTATTTTTATAATAGAACCATAATCTTGAGCTGTGCTATTGGCTGGACCTTGTGCAGCAATAATGTAACCATCATCAAATGTTTTTGAAACTTTAGTAAATGTTTTTTGATTATCATAAATATTCCAAACAACATTTCCTAAATGGTCAGTTTTTATTAATCTCCCACAGTCGCCCCAACTACCGACAGAACAAGCAATAATATAACCACTATCTGATGTTTGAAAAACAGATTTTCCTCGTTCATAGACACTAGTTCCTGAGAAATAATCAAAAGTATTAGACCACACAATATCACCATCCGAGTTTGTCTTACATAAATATATGTCTTCATTATCCCAACTATTGAGCTTATAACCACAAAAAATAAAACCATTATCATTAGTCTGAGAAACGGAATATGCTTCAAAATCATTATAAGTTTCATAAATTTGTAACCATTCTTCATTGCCAAAAGAATCTGTTTTAATTAATAATACATCCTCATTATTATATTCATCAGTGTATCCAATCATTATAAAACCATCATCCATAGTTTGCTTAACTGAATGAGAGCCAACTCCATAAAATGTTTGTGACCATAGATCCGATCCATCGAAATCTGCCTTTGATAATAGTAATTGTGAACTATCATTATCTCCACAAAAAATATAACTACCATCAAATGTTTGTTGTACAAATTCAGAATTAGAATCAAATGATTTAACAAATGTAATTGATGAATAAATGGTTATTGAAGACGAGTTTGATGAGTTACTGTAAGCATATAGCCTATAGTAAACTCCATTCAAAACTTCAGCTGATAAATCAGACCAAAATTCGGTATTTTCTTCAACTGTATCATATTCAATTTGCCAATCTTGACCTCTTACTTTTTTGTCTATTTTAAAACCATCTTCTCCAATGCTATTGTCTGTCCAATTTAGTTCAATAGAATTTGAATCAAGTATTTCATAGATAAGGTTTGTGGGAGAATCAATTACTGTTTCACACATTGAGCAAGCATAATCTGATTCATTATAATTAGAAAATGCCTTAATTCTATATTCGTAAGTAGTATTTGGAACCAAATTCTCGTCAATATATTCAAAAGTATCTGATTGTAAATTTGCAATTTCAATGAATATAAGATTCTTTCTATCTAAATTAATATTTTTTTTACAAAACTTTGATTGTAATCTCTCCTCTTGCCTTTCAATAATGTAGCCTTGCTCATAACTACAATTGTGTTCCCAAGTTAATGTAGTTTGAAAAATTGAATTTTGCTCTATTTCAAAGTTTGTAATCGAAATAAAATTAGTTTGAATATGATTTAATAAAAAATTGCTTGAATTTAAATCATTTATACCTGAAATCCTATAATAATAAATATTGTCTGTTGTCAAAGCTGAGTCAATATAAGTAGATGTTTCAGCACTTACATTTATTAAGACAACAAAACTACCATCGCTTATTTTTCTCTCAATTTTATACAAGCCAACTATGTTTTCATCTCTTTCCCATTCGAGTTTAACTTTGCTATCTGACAACATAATCAAACTTAAGCCACCATTTAAAGTTATTTCATACTCTGGATCATTAGGATTATTAAGAGGTTGTTTTTCACTACAAGCAAATAAAATAATAATAATTATAATATATAATAATTTATTCATTTAATTTCTCCCTTTTTAATAAAGTTATAAATGCTGTAAAAGAGCGGAACAACCGAAACAGAGTAACAGATATTGCGATAAGTTTGATAATTTTCGTATTTGTTTCTCATATCGGAAGCGGTTGCAGAATCTGTTGCAGAAGCGTATGCATCATAAGTAGCATCAGCTGTAAAATTGCAGTAAACGCCTGCACCGACAATAACAGCACTTCCAATAAATCCTAACCACATTTGCTTCTTATGAAAATTCTTTTTTGCAAGAATACTTCCTTCATAAGATTGCATTTCAAAAATCACTTTTATTTGATCACCTTCTTTTAGTGAAATATTCTTATTAAGTTCTAAAAATTTTGGATGTTTAAGAGTAATATCATAATCGCCGTACAGTAGTGGTAACACAGCTGGAGTTTTCTTTTTCTCTTTATTACCATTTAGATATATCTCTGAGCCTTTTGTTTCAATTGGTTTGCTAATCACAGTTATGCTACCAAATTTAGGTTCGGGTGATAGTGTGATCTCTACTTCCTTACCTGTTTGAATAAAGACTGTTTCTATTGCATTATAATGTTTTTGTTTGGTCGCTTTTAATTCATATCTACCTGGTGTAAGATTTTGTTTTAAATTACCATTTCCCACTTTTTCCCCATCAATAAAAACATCTGCACTTTTAGTATTTATAATTAGTGAACCAAAGTTTTTGGTTAGAATAAAGTGCTGCTCGTAAACTTCATCATCTTTTATAATAATAGATTTCTCATTACTGAGCCAAAGATCTTTTTTAATGCAAACAGTGTATCTTTCAGAAGGTTGTTTTTTGTTTATGTAAGGTGTAGTTCCAACTTTTTCACCGTTAATTACCACATTTGCATTTGTTGGTTCCGAAGTAATTTTTAAAGAACCAAAAGCAGGTTGAAAATCGTAATTTAGATTTGTCTTGTCACCATCTATTAGAGTTATATTCTCATCAATGTCGTGGTAGAGATCGTATTTTAAGTTCATAAAATAATCACCACTTTCCACTTGTTTTTTAATAATCGGAGTTTTGCCGATTCTTTTACTATTTAGATAAACAACAGCATTTGATGGACGGGAATTTATAGAAATAACAGCATATTTTTCTTTTAATTCGATTTGAGGAATTTCCTTAGAAACACCTTCACCAAGTGAAAAAGCCAAATTTTTAGGATAATACATTTTCTTCTTTATAGTAAGATTATAATCACCAGCGATTAATTCATCATAATAAGGAGTTAATCCCACAAGTATTCCATTTATTAAAACTTCAGAATTGTTCGGTTTTGAAGTAATGGTTACAATACCGGGAAGCTTAAGCCTATCAGTAGTTTCTCCTTTTATCATCTTAATATCAATATTTATATTTTCCGATAAATTTATTTCTCTATTTATTGATTCAAATCCTTCTTTTTGAAATTTAAAATTGTAGATACCTTCAGGTAATTTGAAGATTGCAGTATTATCATTTAATTTTAACGGAGCAAACTCATCGCGAGCTACATAAACATTTTTTTCGTTCAGATTAATTGTAAGTTGTAAAAGATATTCGTCAGCAAGTTCTAGAACGGTTCCTGTTCCATAGATTTTAAGTAAATATACTTGGTTTGATTTAATATTATTAGAGATGAAGAAAGTCAATTTTTCATAACCTTCTTTGAAAATATCAATTTGTTTTTCACCCGGAGAAACATAAAGCCAATACTCACCCTTATTAAATTCAATATCTCCTACAATTCCAGCATTAGAATCAAATTTCAGCCCATTTATATTGCAACTAATTTTGACAATTGCACAAATTTCATCATTTACATCTGTTCGGCTGTTGCGTCTCGCAGAAAGATCATTTTGAATAAACTCAAAAGACCGCACTTTAAATTCAGCTGCAAAGACAGAAACAATAATTGATAATAATAATACTGTTAATAATTTCCTCATATTCTCAAACTCCTAAAAGTTCATTTCATTTCTGCTAACATATGCACGCCACGCCAATAAAAATGTACACATAACCAACCGATAGTTATACTAAAAAGTTTCGCAATAACTCTAATATACTTTCTTTCTTTATCTTTATGAGTACAATGTTTATTCTAGTTATTTTCTCTCATGTAATAATTTTCATTTCGATAAATATTTTTTCTTTTTTAATTGTCAATAACTTTCACGCTTACGGATCGGTTTATTCAAGAAAATCGATAAACGATTCAACGATAAGATTTGTTTCTGATATTCCCCTCTTGAGACGTCGTACTGAGCTTGTCGAAGTAGGGGTGTATTCCGCAGGAAGACGGGGCGTGTTATACTTCTTCCTGCTTCAGAAACACTTGCTGGATTCAAAAAATCTCTGGCTTTTTGCTTATCGCAACTTCTTCTCAATATTAGTTAGTATCTGGTTTTCTACAGAACCATTAGATCGGGCTACAATCCATGATTTTGACACATTTTCTTCATAAGCTTCATAATGTGCATTAATCGTAACCTTAGTTTTACCTGGTTCAGTTTCGATGGCAATAATCCTCATGTTCATACGTAACCCACCCCATGTTGCAAGGAAACCTCTTGGGGGAAAAACATATTTATCCATGTACATATTATTAAAACCAACAGACATTTGTACAAACTGTGTTGATAGTAAGCCGCTTTCTTTCTCAATGGCTTGTACAGGGTAATTCAGGCCAACCTCCGAAACTAGCAAAGACCAAACTATATCCTTCGGTGCCAGAATAACAGCAGATGTTCTTTGTGCTCGTAATGGTACTTTTGGCACTGTGGCACAACCAATTATCAAAATCATTGTTACCTGAAGAGCAATCAATAAACCACTTCTTTTCATTTTTTCCTCCAATTTTTAAAGTTTTTTTAGTTGCCATTAATCAACCTTGAGCGAAGCGGAAGGTTGATTAATGCTCTGCGCACGCCACGTTCTTCTTGCTTCTCTTCTTGCTTGGCTGTGGAGCTGTGTGTTATGGGAATATCCTACAATATCAAATAAAATGAATACAAAACTATAATTTAAAACAAACCTTTAGCTCCACAGCGAAGTAGAGCTAAAGGCAATTTAACTAAAATAAACAGTATGTTAGAAATTTACTCTTAAATTTACTCCATAAAGATCATTTTTTATCGTAGGATAGAAACCAATATCATATCTTTTTGCTTTAAGTAAACCAACTTCTTGAGCGTTTGCCCACCATTGGTATGCACCCCAAATCTCCAGAACACCACCAACTACTAAGCAAGTACCCCACAATGCTGCGTTACCCTCTTCATTTGTGCTACTACCAGAATAATAGTCATATTCATAGGTTGTAGTTGGAATAAATAAAAAAGATAATCCATAACAACCCAAGCCAGCACATACTTTAATTATACCACTTTTCTTTCCTTTTTGAGCTTGTTCAATTTCTTGATCAATTCTCTTTAACTTGTCCTCTTTACCCCATTCTTCAGCATAAGCAACAGAACTTATTAACATTAGTACTACTGCTACAATCAATAATTTTTTCATCTTTACTCCATTTTTTTTTCTTTTTGTAAATAGTTTTCATAGAATCTATTGATTCCTACATCTTACAATTATCTAAAGAAATAATATTATGGTTCACACATATTAACCTCCTGCACCGTCAATTGCATAGTAAGAAATCCTTAATAAAAATAAATCTATTATTACATTTTTGATGGTTTAACATTTCTTGATTTATGATAATTTATTTTATTAAAATTGACATTACGACTACCAAAATAATTGAAAGAACAAATTTCGATAGTTTCATCTACACCTATTGAGCCTGAATAAGTTTCAACGTTAGATCCGATTGACACTGATACAATGTAATTAGAAGAATTATAACCACTATAATAATCTAATTCGACTAAATATTCACCTTGTGGAGCTGAATTATTATCCCAGAATACATTTTCAGGTCCATAACCATTTGTATCATCGAAATCTAACCATCCACCGCTTGCCGATGTTGGGTTATAATAACAAATAGTTTCACCTAAAGGATCAGTAACATATGCACGCTGCGCCAATAAAAATGTACTCATAACCAACCTATAGTTATACTAAAAAGATTCGTCATAACTCTAATATACTTTCTTTCTTTATCTTTATTAGTACAATGTTTATTCTAGTTATTTTCTCTCATGTAATAATTTTCATTTCGATAAATATTTTTTCTTTTTTAATTGTCAAGAACTTTCACGGTTACGGATCGGCTTTCAAAGAAAACGATCACACGCTTTTACTCTTCTAATGGTTAAAATTCTAATATTTGTTAATTACTTCAAATGAACGCCACCTGGCTCAACACATATTTGTCGGCTTCGCTTTGCGAAACGATCACTTCTCTTTCACCTTCACTATAGCTACTAGTTTAAATGCCAAATGGCTAAAATGGACTTTTGATTTTGTACGTACTGGTCTATTAATATATTTAGCAATTGTAGGTCTCACTTGATCAAATCATATTCCCTCTCCTCTGGGGAGGGTAGGGAGGGGCGGTTCTTCGATTTTGCTAGAACAGCACCTTTTTCATTTCAAAAGCAAACACTTTTTCACGGCTTCAGTTTTGCCATTAACATTCAACTTATAATAATAAATTCCTGAACTTACAGATTTATCTGATTCATCATTACCATCCCAAATTATTGAGTGATCACCTTTATTAAATTCATTGTGAGCTAAAGTGATTTTATCTTCTGCCCTTTGATGTTGTATATGGATAAATCTATTTCACTTTCTTCGGGAATTGAGAATGGAAAATGAATAATTCTTTACTTTAGAGAAATAAATGAGTCTAGCTTTTTAGAAAAATGATTAACTAGGCTCTGTTGTAGTGCTATTATTATTTTTTTCGCATAATGTGATCATTTCATCATAATCTAAGCTTGTTTTATGGGATTTACTTGTCACTTCAACAAATTTCTTAAACAAACTTTTGTCAGCATTATTATTTACATACAGATTTCTAATAATTGATTTTGCTTTCTTGTATTCTGCTTTTGCTTTTTTAATTTTTTTTTGAGAGTAATAGTAATCACCCCAATAGCGGTGAATGATAGAAATACAATAATGATCAGATGGAAATATACTTGATATTTTCTTTAAATTTCTAATTTTATCTTTGATATTGGGATCATTTTCATCTATTTTACTCAAAGTATCCCAAAAAACTTCAGCTGTAATTTTCAACTTATTTTTTTTAGTAACTTTAATCTTATTCTTAAAATCATTTCCAGAAATTTTCTTTTTAATACCACTTCCATTTTTGCTTTGTTCAACAGACGAGTTACCTTTCTTATTATTCAAATAAGTATCTTCTTTTTTTTGGATCCTTTTTTTCTGAAGTGTCCACTCTCTTTCTTCTTTAATCTCATATATACCTAATCTTAGTAATATAATTCCAACAAATAATAAACCTACAATAATAAAAAAAGAACCCATTTCCCTTTCTGGAAATACAAATGGTATAGATATTGAGAAGACAATAAAAAATATTCCTAATAGTCCAGTACCAATTGCTTCAATCATTTCTTCGAATCTCATATAATCTCTAATTTATTACTTTCAATTCTAGTAACATGTTTAGAAATATTTTTTTGGAGACTTTCAAAATCCTCTAAAGTCCAAGATGAACAAGCTTTCGCTGTAAAAGAATTTATGAGATCTTCACATACGTTTTTATTAGCTGAAGTATAGTATTCTTTTAACTTTGGTAGTACAGAATCAGGTAATTTATTATTACGATAATCCTTAAAAGTACTTCTAATCTCATTTAATAAATTATTTTTCTGCTTTTTAAAATCAAGGGATTTAAATGTCATTCCAGGAATTATTCCACTGAGAATAGCTATAGGTAACCCAACGATAATAACTGGAAATGAAGCTGCAGCTATAATGGCGTTTAATACAAAGATACTACCCCCTAGTATCGCACCCCTACTTGCACCTTTTTTTAATAACTCACTTCCTGATTCAAATGTTGAAGCTAGTACGTTATTATAATTAGAATATTCTTTGTCTTTGAATTTACTAACATTGATTTTAATTTCTGCTTCTATAGCTGAGGTTACTGTTCTCCAGTTTTTTTCAAATTCACTTTTAATAAATATGTTTTTTTTATGTATTTCTTTTTTGAGATTTTCTGTTGAAAAAATAGACTCCATATCAGACTTTATTTTTTTTTCTAATTTTGATGAGTTAATCAGCCCCATTTTATTGATTTCTGTAATAATATTATTCTCTTCACTCTTTAAAATCTCATGTTCTATCCAATGCTCTAAATCACGATATATCGTATCAAGTATCGTCTCCTTATGATATTCAATTTTGTTTATAAAATCCCTATTCGTCTTTTGAAGCAAACTAATAGATTCTTCAATGGATTTATGATAAGTAACATCCATTGTTAATAATGCGTTGAAAGATGATATTAAACTATTTAGATGAACTTTTCTTGCGTCTGCATCTAGTTCTAATAAATGATTCTTAATATCAACAAATCCAGATTTTGTAAGTAATTCTAAATCAGATTTCATTACAGCATTATAAGCATTTTGTGCAGAAAGTGTAAAAATTCTATCCAGATATATCCCCAACTTTTTACTTGCAAATTGAACTAAACGATCAGGATTGGAACCAACTTGATCAATTTTATTTATTATGGCAATTATTGGTTTCCCTAACTTTGCTATTTCTATCAATTTTTGTTGTACATCTAATTGTCCAAGGTAGTTTGCATTAAGAATCCAGAGCACAACATCTGCTTTTTGGATAAAATCAATCGTTTTATTTTCATTCTGTTCATTTGTAGTTGCTAATCCAGGCGTATCAACTATATGCATTTTTTTTAGTCCCAAGAGTTGACTACTAATTTCTACAAACTCAACATCCTGATAATATTTTTTATTTTTGATATTATCGGAGAGAATTTGGAAGATTTTTTTTGGTGTGTCTTCAATTGAAGTTTTTGAATATTTATGAATTGTACCCCTTTCTTTTTTCGCATAATAGAATTCTATTATTGCTGCTGTAGCCTCAGAAATATCAACTGGAGATAATTCACCGCCAACAAGCGCATTGACAAATGTTGATTTTCCAGCTTTAACTTCTCCGAGAATAACCACATTCAATGATTTTTCTACTCGATTTATTAAAATAGGAATACTTTCAACAATATTATTGAAATTCTCATTATTTATCTCAAAGGGTATATTTTGTCGCTGAATAACCCTAATCGGTGAATCTTTAACAGCCTGTAGACCCTGGTTGAACAAATTTTCATAATTCATTATTATCTCCTTAAAGTTAAAGAATTATATTCCAACAGATTTTCTTGCTTTTGTTTGTTTATGTTTCTCAAAAATTGTTTTAATAATAAAGTCTTTTTCTGTGTTTTTACTAGGTAACTCTAACTTCATTATTGTTGAATTATGGGCAAAACCATGAACATCTTTATAAGAAGTCTCTTGTCTTTTCCTCAAATTTATCTTAATGTTTTCAATTTCATTTTCAAATCTTTTAAGATATTCTGATTTTATGTTTGATGCATTATCATCGAATATCTTTAGTAGTTCTATTTTTCCTTTTGCCTTGGTTTCGGTATTTACTGATGATGAAATACTGGAACCACCTAAAGCGCCAACAATACCTCCGATTACTCCACCAACAACTGTCCCGATAACAGGGATAACACTTGCAATCAAAGCACCTGTTGTTGCTCCTGCAACTGCTCCTACAGCAGATGTAGATTGATTATCTAATAATACGAAATTAGTTTTATTTATTGCAGTATAATTGTAATCAGTAAAATTGATCTCATAGTTCATACTTTCTTCTAATGTTATATATTTATATCTGCTAATGTTTAAATCAGTCTGGAGATGTTTAGTCATATTTTCTAACCTAATTTTTGTATCACTTGTGTATGACTTTAAGTTTTTATTTAATTTCGGGAAATTAAATATTTCATCATATATATAAGTAATTTGCTCATCTTTAGGTTTATTTGATAAAGTAAAGATCTCATCAATTTTATTATCAATGTTATCATTAATATAGTCCTCATGTTTAGCAATCAATTTACCTAGTCTTTTAGAAACAACACTTAAAAATTGATCTGTCTCACCAGAAATTTTTCTTTTAAAACTTTTTATTTTCTCTTCATCTGAGATAATTTTTTGTTGATATTCAAGTAATACACCGTTAATTTCATTAATTATTTTCTTTAAACCATTTTTTTTACTTTCAATCTGAATATTTTGGGAATCATTTAAAAATTTTGAATTGATCTGTTGTCTAAGTTTGCTTATTCCACTATTATTTAACTTTAATATATCTTGATTTTTAAATCCGTCGAGAGCTTCTTTAGCTGAAATGGGTATAATTTCTTTGAAAATATCTTTAAAGAGTTCTTTTGCTTCACTAATTATTGCTGTGACAGCTTCTTTTCCTCCTGCTTCCCTAACAATATCTATTCTATTAAGTGCACAAATCATATTTTTTGGAGATCCACCTAATTCTTTTAGATCTTTTATCAATTCTGTTAAAATATTAAGCGACTCCTTAGCTGAAATTTTTGTAGCGTCAATAAGCCAAATTACTCCATCAGCTTTGTAATAATAATCGTTAATATTTAACCTTATTTCTCCTAATAAGTTTTGAATTAAACCAGGCGTATCTACTATACGAAAGTTATTTAATAGGTCATTTGTTTGTATCGGCCAATGTACTTCTATTATTGGAGAAGAATATAACATAGTTGTTTGTAGCTCCTGTTTATATTCCTCCTTCTCATGAATAGTTTTGTATTTATCTTTATTCTTTTCAAATTTATTATAAACATCAATTTCAGATTTTATTCTTTTGTTTTCCTCTTTGAGAAGTATTTCTTTAGCTTTTTTATAGTTAACATTAATTATAGTATTATCCGAATTAATTATTGCTATTTTCGTTTTTTTTGCGTTTTTTTTTCCCTCAAAAATATCAATTTTCCAAGTTTTGGGTAAAATATCCATTTCTGCTACATTTTGTTCTGCTAATGCATTAATCAATGTAGATTTACCATATTTACCCATTCCAACGATAGAGATAAGAAACGGTTTCTCTAAATCTTCTGCCATAATTGTTATTTCTGTACGATAATCTTCAATTTTACTTATTGTTTGTTTTAAAAGTTGTGCTTTTCCGGTGTTTACTGATTCCATTTCATTTAGTATAATTTCAATTCTGTATAGAACTTCAAAGAATTTTTCTTGTTCATGCTTTCTTTTATTTTCTTGAACAGAATTACTCAAACTGTTGAAAAGTGATTCAAATTTACTTGCTAAATCATAATGTTTATTCATTGATTACCTATCTTAGCTCAAAAATATCTGATGATTTAAAATAGACCGAACTTAGTTATAATATACATTATTGATGGCACAAAATATAAAGTTACATTTAATATTATCAGAATTATAAAGAAAATTAGCATTGTTTTATGAATCAATTTATTTCTTTTATAAAATATTTTATTTATTTTACGAGAATACTTATGCTCTAATTCAATTCTGCGATTTAATTGCTCACATATTTTTTTTAATGTTAGAATATTGTTGTTTACTTTAATTGTATTTGCATCACTTCGAGTAGTGAATTGCTTTTGCCACGATCGTAAATTTATCATTTCTTGAGAAAAATTAACTGATTGGGATGTTGTGATTTCTTTCAGATTGATATTTTCTTCAGCTAATATTTTTATGTTACTGTTTAATTCTGTTTCTAGATCTTCAAGTTTATCATACACATCTGTATCTATTACTTCAACACTAATTTCTTTTATTAAATTCTTAAACTCTTTATATAAAGTGTTCTGACTCATATGTTCTCCTTAAATTAATTCAAGACGTTTAATTGTATCTTTAAATCCAAGCGAATCAATAAATGCAACATACTTCATTAATTACCTCCAAAAAATGAAATTAGTAATTTTATTTTTTTTCGTTTTCCTGAATTAAACTTAATATGACTTTCATAATTTGCTCGCATTGCTCATAAGTTTTTGCAACTATACTTTTAGCAACGTCTTCAACTCGACTGCTACCGCAGTTACCAACGGAAGAAGTGAGATAGAATGGAAAAATTTGTTCTGGATTGTTCCATAAAAAAGAAATACTGTATAAAGTATAATTTCCAGGATTATCTCTGTCTCCTTCAAGTGTAACTATTGAAATTTTAATACCTAACTCGTTAATTAAAGATAGTTTCATTGATTTAGATTCTTTAATACCTTCTTTAATTTCATATATAAGTCTTCTTCCAACGTTATCATCACCTGTATTCTCAATCATAATTGGCATTATAAAGTCTTCAGCCAACAAAACTAAAGAACTAAATAATAAAATAACTATAATTACTGATTTTTTCATTTCTACTCTCCTTTCGTTTTATAAAATTTACCGCTAATG
>Ga0307990_1002148_pt1 | contig 15971 bp, 7 predicted proteins | sample EllFjometagen129_FD_203168 | JGI IMG/M metagenome (GOLD analysis project Ga0307990, IMG submission 203168) | Marine microbial communities from Ellis Fjord, Antarctic Ocean - #129 | ecosystem: Environmental > Aquatic > Marine > Unclassified | place: Southern Ocean | collected 2014-10-08
TCGGGCTGGTGGCCCGTCGAGGTCGGCTCGTGCCCTGAGGCGAAGTCAATGATGTCGAGACGTTGGCCGCAGTAGGAGGATCATATGGGAACACCCTCTTAGTAGATCAGCGCTCTTCCTGGAGCCGAATCAACTTGTGGGTGGAGCCCACGGGCGTGGGCGGGGCGCGCAACGAGGGCCCTTTGCCCACGCCGAAGGTGCCGGCCACCATCTCGACCTCGCCCCAGGTCGTAGCGATCTCCCCGTGCAACTCCTTGCTTCGCTGCATGATGGCGTTGGCCAAGGGTTCTCCGGCGCGATCCCGGGCTCTGATGGCAACAATCTCGTCCTCGGTGAGTCCGGCCAGGTAGCCTGTAAATGCGGCCCAGGCCGCCTGGTGGCTGCGGAACGCGTCCGCGAAGTCCCTGGGCGTACCCTCCAGGCGAATCGCACCCATCTCCGCCGCGTAGGTCCTTTGGTTTTCCAACCAGACCCTATAGTCGAAAGACCGCTGCTCGCGGAGGTATCGCTTCGACAGCACGGTGTCCGCATCCAGAACCCTGCGGATTTGAACCGCCGGGTCATCGGCTTCAGGCTCGGCTTTTGCAGACTCCTGCCGCGTCTCGTCCTGTGGGGCCGTCTCGTTCTGACAGCCTGTGACCATCAGGGTCAGGACGACCGCCAGAGCGCCAGCGCCGGGACGTAGGTCAATCACAGCAGCAGTTCTCCTCGGTGCAGGTCAGGGTGATGGTGATGGCGTACTCGCCGTAGTCCCCGTCGTCGGGCCACTCGTCGTAGTCGTACGAATCTCGACCATCCACGACCACGGTATGCCAGCCCTCGCCGGTCGCTACCCAGGCGAAGGACTCGTCGTCCCCCTCGCCGTCATCGTTCCAGCAGTCCACGAGGTACGCGTCGTTGTCGTCGAAGATCCCCACGTTGTCCTCGTCGCATTCGGTGCCCTCGTAGAGCTTGAGCATGGCGTCGAAGTAGTTGTCCTGGACGTCGAGCTCCACTGCGATGGTCTCACCGGGCCTGAGCCAGATCCGATAGAAGTGATCCTCCCCATCGTCGTAGCACTTGGACGGCGGCAACCACCCCATGGAGAGGTCGTCGTCGTTGCTGTCGTCCTCGGTGTCCCCCAAGAAAGTAGCGCCGTCGTCGGCCGCGTCAACGCGGCCGACTATCACGGCCTGGGAGCACTTGTCCGCGCTTGGCCCCGCGTCGGTGGTGCAACCCTCGGCGGCGCAGTCCGGGACGCAGGTCTGCGCCTCCCCGCAGTGTTCCCCCGCAGGGCAGTGGGCGTCCTCGAAGCACTCGACGCAGCCCGCACCGTCCGGAGGGCAGTACGCCAGCGCGCCGCCACAGGGCTGGCAGGAGGGGCCGCAGGCAGCGGGGGTATTGCAAAGCGCGCAGGCGCCAGCCTGACAATGGGGGGTCGGTCCAGAGCACACAAGGCAGTTCGGTCCGCAGTGGGCCGGGTCCGTGGCAGTGCAGGGGACGCAATCCCCGGCCTCGCAGGCATGCTCCGGGGGACAGGATCCTCCGTTGCACGCGCACTCCCCGCCGACGCAATCGGGGGTCTCCGGCGGGCAGAGCAGGCAGTCAGGGCCACATAGGCCCAGGGTCTCGCAGTCCACGCAGACCTCGTCCACGCATTGCTTCCCAGCAGGGCAGCCCTGCGATTCGTCGCAATCAATGCAGTGGGTCCCTTCCGCAGCGCAGAACTGACCCATGGAGGGGCAGCTCAGGCAGTCGGGGCCGCAATGCGCGTCCACGGTGCATGGGACACAGTCCCCGCCGGAACAGTAGGTCCCGTCAGTACAGGAGAAGGGGGTGCACTTGCAGATCCCGCCGATGCAGTTGGGATAATCACTTGGGCAGGAGCCGCAGGGCCCGACATCGTTGATCTGTGTGTCCTCGGGGACCGGCGTATCCGGCGGGGTCAGGGTATCCTTCGGGGCCGGGGTGTCCGCTGGTGTGTCCTTTGGCGCTGGCGTGTCCTGTGGAGGCGTGGTGTCATCCGGTGCAGGCGTGTCCTCGGGGCGCGGCGTGTCCGCTGGAGCGTCCGCCAACTCAGCGTCCAGCGGCGTGACCCCGCCGCCGTCCCCCAGATCCTTGCCGAAATGCCACGGCGCGTCCAGATAGACCACGTCCTCTTCTTCAGCGCCGCCACCACCGCACGCAGCGATGAAGAAAACGAGGGCAAACGCGCTGGCGCGGTCCATGACGACCTCCAAGGCTACTACAGAGAGACTAGCCATCTGCAAAGTCTGATATCTTCACCGATGAGTCAAGTTTTTCCTGGCTGTCAGAATCCGAGACGGTCGTCGAGCTCCCTGCTCTGATTGAGTTTTTTGCAAAATCATGGCGTGGACCGAAGGGTGACGCAAGGAACCCTGAGGTCCATGCCCCTATCACACATGGGCCGGGAATCAGGGCTTTGCAGATTTTTCTGGCGTCAGGGCTCTTTTTTCCGGTGTCACCACCGGTTCGCCGTCCACCACATGGGTCAGGAAGGTCTCGGACGCTCCGTTGGCCGCTGCTCGCTGCCGATAGACGTCCTCGGCCTTGACTCCCTGGGTCACGAGGGCCTCGGCCGCGGCGATCTCCGCGTCGATGATCTCTGCGAATGCGTCAGGGGGCTGCGCACCAACCAGCTGCTTCCCGTTGATGTAGAACGTGGGTGCGCCCCGGAGGCCAAGCTTCTTGCTCAGCAGGATGTCCGCCTGGATGTATTCCTCCACGCGGGGGTCGTCCATGTCCCACAGGAGCCGGTCCGGATCCAGGCCAAGCTGTAACGCGAACTCTACGTATTTTTCAGAGGAGAACTCCTTGCGGTTAGCGAAGAGGAGGTCGTGCATCTCCCAGAACCTGCCCTGGATCCCCGCGGCCATGGCGGCCTTCGCTGCCGGGATCGCCTGCTTGTGGAAACGCAAGGGGAAGTGGCGAAAACGCAACGACACCCGGTCGCCGTACCTCTCCTTGAGCTTCTTCACCGACTCCAGCGCTGCCTTCGCGCAGAAAGGGCATTGGAACTCCGAGAACTCCTCGATGACGACCAGCGCTGTTGTGCCGCCAGTGGTGGGCACGGCCAAGGGGGAACCCTCGCCGCGGGACGGGACGTCGCCGGGGCTCAGGTGGATCAGGAGTCCCACCAGGAAACCCAGTCCTCCGGTGATGACCATCGCGAGGATGGCGGCCTCTTTCTTCATACCTCTCTCCGCTGTCAAGGCCATGGAATCAGAGAGTATCCGTACCCCAGGTGACTGAACGTTGCAACCCTTCAGAGGGTGTTCCCATATTAACTCCGTAGCGAGGGCAATCGGATCGATATTTAGTGGCAAGCCGAAGGGTTACGAGCCGGTTGAAGTCGGGCTGGTGGCCCGTCGATGTCGGCTCGTGCCCTGAGGCGAAGTCAATGATGTCGAGACGTTGGCCGCAGTAGGAGGATAATATGGGAACACCCTCTTAGAACGTGTAAAGCAGCCCGAAATCCAGCGCGCCGATGTTCTCTTTCTCGCAGCCTTTGAACCCGCCGGTCTCGGGATCCACGGACGCGCAGCGGCGGTCCAGGACGAAGCCGTAGTCCAGGCGGAGGGGGAACTGGCCGCCTACCAAGTAGCGAACCCCCGTACCCACGGAGAAACGCAGGGAGTTTCCGTGGAAGTCGCTCAGGCTCTCGGAGAGGCCTCCAAAGTCCATGAAGAGGGTCCCGTAGAAGTCCTGCTTGCGCAGGATCGGGAAGCGCAGCTCCACCGTACCGTTCACAACAGAGTCTCCCTCCTTTATCAGCTCGTGGAGGTCCTCCTCCTCCCAGCTTCTAGGCAGGCCCGAGTGCTGATACTGGGCCACGCCCGCAGCGGGGAAACCCCGGAGCCCCGAGGTCCCGCCCAGGCGGAACCGATGGTTCTCCGGCAGGCGATCTCCCGCGGCGGACCAGGAGGTCCCGACGCGCCCCATGACAGCGATGGTCAGGACCCGCCGGAAGCTCAGGTAGCCCTGGAAGGACACGTCCAGCTTCACGAAGTTGTCCCGCGCACCCTCCTCGTTGAGCGCATTGATGTAGGTCACCCGGTTACCGAGGTAGGCCCCCTGGGTCGGGTTGGTCGGGCTGTTGCGCCAATCGAAGCGCACCGTGGGCCTCACCTCGAACTGGGTCTCCGGCTTTCCGAGCTTGCTCTCCCAGGCGTTCTTCCACGCGATGCGGGAGACCTTGGAGCCCAGGGAGAGAAAGATCCGCTTGACGATCATATAGGACAACTCCGTATCGAGACCGTACTCGAAGATATCCAGGTCCCGCAGCGCGTGGTCGAACTCCACCAGAGGGGTGAAGCGCAAGGTCAAGTCCGCCCCGAAGAGGCGGCGATCCCGGACAGTGGGCAGGAACGACGCATAGCGCAGGAAGCTGGTGGTGGAGAAGCCGTATTTAATTGGAATCATCAGCTCCTTGGCCCGCCCGAGGAAGTTCCGATCCGTGTAGCCCAGCTCGGTCATAATCAGCAGGTCCGGCAGGCGGATCATGGGCCCTTCGTCGTCCCCGGCGCGAGCCATTGCGCCGCCGGTGAGGATCGCACCCGTAGCCTGGATCGACGCGGAGACCAAACTGCCGACCAGGGTGTTCATGGGCTTCTGTCCGACATTATTCCGGGGGGGCATGGTTTGGAACCCCGCAGAGATCTCCAGGAACTTGTTCACCGACTCCTCGACGTAGATCACCACGGCCACCTGATCCCGTGGGGGCTCCTCGTCGAGACCGATAAACTCGGTGCGCACTGAAGCGAAGGTGCCGAGGTTACGAATCCTGCGCACCGCTTCGTCGATCTTGTCCTTGTCAAAAGGCTGGCCGGTCTTGGGGAAGTCCCGGCGGATCACCGACGAGTGGGAGCGCCGGAGTCCGTGCCAGAAGATCTCCCCAGTCACCGAGCGGTTCTTCTCAGTGACCCGGATGGTCACATCCACCTCTCGAGATGTTACCAGGTCCGGATCGCAGTCAGGCGCGGCGACCAACGGGTTGCGGCCGACGCAGGAGACGTCGATCTGCACCTTGTGGTAGCCCTCCGCGAGGTAGCGCTTCTTGAGATCGGCTACCGCCTGCCTCACCTGATAGCCTGAGTAGAGGCCCCCGTCATGCAGGAGCCACTTGCGGCGAATCTTGTCCAGCTGGAGCGCCTCCACCCCCTCCACCGCCAGGGTCCCCACGCGGCCGGCCTCCCCCTCGTCCACACGAATGCGGATATAGATCGGGCTCTCCCAATGGTTCTTGATGACCTCGAATGCGCGGTCCCCCATGGTGTACTTGTAGATCGTGCTGTCTCCCTGCCGACGCACGGAGACCCGCAGCTCTGGATCCCCGATAGCCTCGGGATAGGTCATACGCGGGAAGCCCCGGTCCCGGTAGAGGGTCTGGATCTTCCCGAGATCCCCCATGAGCTGCTCCACCTGGAGGTAACCTCCCTCCCCAAAAAAATCGTAGGGGACCGTCCCCATCACCCCGAACAGCTCCTTCGCACAAAGCTGCGACGTCCCCTCCATGGAAATCTTTCGGATCTCGGCAGGCTCCCCGAGGGTAACCATATAGCGCACAGCGCCCACCATGGGGTGGGGCCACTCACCGTGGCTCTGCCGATAATCCGCGAACTGCATGTCCACCCGGGCGAAGAGGTATCCCCGGGTCTGGTAATCCACCCGCACCTCGTCGATACCCAGCTCGGCCTCTGTGCGGTCGAACGCACCGGACTCCCGGAACGGCAGGACCTCGTACAGCTCTTCCCTGTCCACCTTACGGAAGGACGCTGCCCCCTCATCGGGGTCCTCTTCGAGGCGCTCCAGGAAAACCACGGAGAAGCACTCCTCCAGGCGGACCTCCGCGATGAGGGACTCCCGCTCTGAGTCGTAGGAAATCTTCACCCGCGGCCCGACAAAGCCATACATCTGCAGCCACTCCTGCAGGCGCTTGCGGGTCTCGCGTGCCAGGGCCCGGGTATACGGGGACCCCCCCCGGATCTTCGCTACGCGGCGCAGGAGCCGCGGGGTCAGACGGGGGCAGGAGTACTCCGGCTCTCCTTCCGCCCGGTCGGGCTGGCTGAGCCGCACCTGTACCCGGGAGATCCGGGCCACGTCCCCTTCGTCCACCTTGAACATGATCCGGATATGCTTCGGCGGACGGGGCGCAAGGATCGGCGTCACGACTGCCTTGTCAAAGCCCTGCTTGCGCATGTAGCTCAGGAGGACCTCGACCTGGCGCTCGAGCCGCTCCTGGTCCTCGTCCACCGCGGGGTTGAGCACCTGCCCGGGACGAATGAAGAGACGCTTCTCCAACTCCGACGCGTAGAAGTACTCGGTCCCCGTGACCTCGACCTTCTCCACCCAGGAGTTGGGGATCGCGGTGATCGTAACGTGGGCTGCGCTGTCCCGGACCTCACAATGGAAAAAGGTCTCCAGAAAGAAGCCGCTCTTCGCCAGCCGCTCCTCGGCCAAGCCGCGCAATTCCGAGGTGTATATCGCTCCCGGCTGCTCAAGATCGGTCAGGGAAATAAGCTGGAGCGGAACATTTCTGAAAAAACCGCTCTCCCGGTCCACGCCCTCGAAACGAACTGAGGCCACGGGGAGGCCGTCGCAGGGGCTGCTGGAGGCCGCGGCTGCGGGGGAAGCCGACGCAACCCACGCGGCCAACGCCGCGGCGACCAAAGCAAAGAACCGTGCCCCCTGCCATGTCATACCCCGGATCATAATCCCTTCTACTCCAACGGGATACGGTACAACAACCGCCCCTCGTAGTTCTGGTTCGTCCCCTCCGTGTTACTCTTCTTCATCTTCATCCGCCCTTCGAGGAAGAGCCGGTCCGTGAGCATGAAGCTGAACCCCGCGGTGTACTCCGACTCGTCCGCTTCCTGGGCCACCTTGGTGGTGAGTTGCATGGCCCGGCCCACCTTGGTGAGGGTCGAGGCCTGAATTCCGCCCTCCCGGGTGAACCCCAGGGACACGGCGTCCAGGAAGGGGGAGAGCAGGAGGTCCGACACCGCGCTGGCCACGTCATCGGTGAGGATGTTGATCGATGAGCCGCCCCCCTCCCCGCCGAGGCCCTGGGTCTCCAGATCCTTGCGGGTCATACCCAGGAGGAGGAGGGTCTGGAGGTCTGCCTGGTCGTACTCGCCCGAGTCGCTGGACAGGTCGAAGCGCAGGTCGGGGTAGGTGCCGTAGACGTGGATCGTGATGTTCACGTCCCGGCCCCAGGTCTGCTCGCTCTGGGTCGAATTGGCGGCCGCCTGTCCGACCGGACGGTTCACCGTGGTGACCGCCTTCACGTCCAACACGGGCTTGCCCGCGTCTCCTGTGAAGTCCGCGTAGCCTGACTGGATCTCGAACTCCCGCTTCACGACCTTGTAGATAATCATGCCCCCGGGGATCAGGGTCAGACGATCGTGGAGCTCCAGCTCGTCGAGGGTGCCCCGTGCCTTCATGTCCAGATCCGCTTCCATGTCGGTCTCGCCGAAGGGGAAGCGGCTGGCCACGCTGAAGTCTGTAGAGCGTATGTCCAACTCCAGCCTCACAGCTTTCAGGAAAGGGAGCACCTCGGTGATCGGACGGCTGTAGCGTTCCTGGGAGCGGGAGAACGCGGTAGCGAAGGACCCCAGGAGGCGATCGAAGTTGCGATAGAACCGCCCCTCGGTCACGTCTATTCGCCCCCGAAGGATCCCATCCGCACGCTCAGGCTCGAAGGGGTGGCTCAGGTCAAGATGGAGGGTCGGGTTCATGGTCAGACGAAACTGTCGGGGCACAGCGAAGTAGATGTTGGAGCCCGCCGCGTCCAGCGCTGCGCGTTCCGGGATCCAGTCTGCCAGTTCCATCTCCCCCCAAAGGGAGATGGAGCCCTCCTCGTGCTCCGCTTCGATGGGCGCGTTCTCGGGAATCCGCACATGGAGATCCCCGGTGGCCAGACTGCCCGCCAGGATCAACTCGGCCTGCTTGATGCGGATCTCCCGGGGATAGCCCCGGGCCAGGAGCTCCACCCCGGCCAAAGAAACAGCGCCCGCGACTTCGGGGGCCGTCAAATCGCCCGTGATCCGAAACCGGTCCCCCGTGGCCTCGCACGCGTCTCGGGCTCCCACGGAGACCTCCCCCTTCAGCCGGGCCAGCCAGGGGGAGAGGAAGGCCAGGCGGGCCAGGTCCACGGCCCCGCCTACATCAAGCGCGTAGCCCTGCTGCAAATCCACGGCCCCTGCAACAGACACCGGACCCAGGGGAGTGGTCAGGCGCAGGCAGTCTGCCTGTACGCCCCGCTCCGTGGCCTCGATGTCCAGGGCACCGATGTTCACCATCCGAAACGCCACATCCGGGTCGAGAGAGGGCTCCTCCTCGGTTTCCCAGGTCTCCTCCTCATCCTCAGCCTGGAGGAGGCGTGCCAGTGCGGGCATCTCCACGGCGAGGTCCCCGTCCTCCATATGAAGATCCACGTGGACCATGTGGTCCCGGGCCCGGGTGTTCACCGTCACCTGCGCGGTCCCGGTGGCCGTTACCTGGGCGGGAAGGTCACCGTCCGGAAGAAGCTTGGCCAGGGTCAGGTCCGTGAAGCCCAAGGCCACCTCCACCCACACGGGGTCCAGCCCGTCGAAGCGGATCAGGGCGCTGTCCAGGGCGAAGCCGTCGAAGAACCGGTCCGAAGAAATCCGCACAGCGTCCCCGATGCGACCGTCAAAATCCAGGACAGCGTCGCCCAGGCGGATCCCCGCCGCTTTCAGCCGATTCAGATGAATTGCCCCCTTTACCTTGGGGCGCGCCAGCGCGCCCTCAAAGTCCAGCCGCCCTCCGACCCGGGCCTGGACAGGGAGATCCAGATCGGTCAGGACCTTCAGAGAGCGCAGGTCGATGGGACTCCAGGTCACCCGCCCTGAGCCGGTCATCCGATCCAGGTTCAAGCGGGCCCGGCCACGCAGGCCCTGCCCCGAGGCCAGCGTCACCCGGACCTCCGAGAGGTCCAGGCGGCCCCCCTTGAGGGTCACCGACGCGGAGGCCTCCCGCACGGGTTCGGGCAGGGTCTCCAGATGCTCGGCCTTCACGTTACCGCTCATGGTGAGCTTTGGCAGGAGTTCAAGTGCGGGCATCTCCAGGAGAGGCTGGAGCGCTGGCCAATCCAGACGTAAATTGCCCGTCACCAGGGCCTCGTTGATCGGTTCCAGATCCCTGCGGACCGACTTTGGCAGGGGCACCGACCGCACCGGCATCCGGTCGAAACGTAGACGGGCGTGGCCTTGCTGATCCTCCCTCGCTACGCGGCCCTCGATCAGCGCTCCGATCCCGCGGGTCACCTGGACCTTGCCCGCAATCGTTGCGTCGCCCCCCTCGGGATATTGGATGGCCACCGCCAAGTCCCGGAAAGCGAGGAAGTCCTTCTTGATACCCCTGGCCTCGATGCTCACGTCTCCGTACACCATCGAGAGGGTGGCCCAGTCAAAGCGCAGGGGGATCCCCTGGACCGCTGCGGAGGCCTCCAGCGCTTCCACGCTGAGCCCGGCCAGGTCGAGGCCCTCGGCCTGGACCTGAACCGAGGCCCCGATCCGGGGCGCACCCATGCCCCCCTCCCGCCTGGTCTCGACGATGAACTGCATCTGCGCTTTGCTCACACCACCGGCGGGGGTGGCGAAGCTCATCACGCCGCCCTCTCCAGCTACCCGCAGGTCCCGCAGCAGGTGGTGGAGCTTCGTGCCGATCCGCCCGTCCACGAAGAGGCTCTCCAGGCTGACTTCGCCCGTGATCCCCTGGCCGGGGGCCAGGAGATCCAGAGGTACCCTGATCGGGGCGACGGCCTCTACGCCGACCCGCCAGGGGGACTTGAGGATCACGGGACCGGGGCCTACGACCCTGGCCATATCCCCTTCGACCGCGCCATCGGTGCGGGGATCCTCCCAAGCCAGGCGCCGCACCACGAGGTCCCCGTCGGCGAGGCTCGCGTCCAGCGTGACCCGGGCCAGGTCCACAGCGGGGGTGCGCAAGTCCTCCACCGCTGCCTCCAGGTGGACCGTGGGGTCGTCGGGGGTGCCTTCCAACCCCAGGCGGATGATCTCCAGGTCCCCGTCCACGCCGATGACGTCCAGGGCCTCCAGATGCCGGGCAATGGCCGGCATCTGTCCCTGCGCGGCCAGGTCGAATTCCAGTTCCGGAAACCAACGGAACTCGCCCGCTGCCACCAGCCGGTCCTGCCCCGCCAACAGGTCGAGGCCCGAAGTTTTCATCCCGTTTATGTCCAAGGACAGGTCCCCCACCATCATCCAGGCGGCGTCGAGGCCGACCCGGGGGTCGGGCTCCCCGCCAACGACCACGTCCAGCGCGAGGCCCATGGACACGTCATCCTCGGTGACCCGCAGGTCCCGCACTCCGACACAGCCGGTCATGGCGCCGTCCAGAAGGGAGCTAAGGGGCCGCGGGTCGTAGTCGCCGAAGGCCAGGGCAGCGGCCGCTCCGTCGAGGCCCTCCACGCAGGCCCGCCCGCCGATATGGACAAACTCTCCGGGCTGTGCAATCGCATGGACCAGGACGTCGGCCGCGTCGAGGCGGCCCGCGCGGAACCAGCAACCCAGGCGGCGTACCCGCACGAGGGTCGGATCCAGGAGGCCCAGCTCCACCTCAGCGTCCACGTCGTCGAAGGGCACGCCCATGACCTCGATCCGTTCGGAAAGGACGGCTGCCGAGAGGCGGGCCGACTCCAGGCCCCCCCGGACCCGCACCGTCGCGTCAAGCGCGCCCATCACCGTGCCTTCGGTGATCTCCTCCAGCACCGTGGGATCGGGGACGTGGAGGGTGGCGACCGCGTCCAGGGAGAGAGGACGCTCCGGTGGGAAGGCCATGGAGCCGCTCAGATCGACGTCGAAGCGCTGCGCCCGGGCCGACGCGCGGATGACCTCGAACTCATCTTCGTGGAGGAAGAAGCGCGCGGCGCGGAAGTCGCGCACGGGCCGCACCAGGAACGCCAAGGAGTCGGGGATTGGGAATCCGCCGGTGACCGCCACCCGTGCCGCTGTGACCTCCTGGGCCCGCACGGTGACGATCTTGTCCTCGACGCGCACCTCGCCGTCCAGCGCTGCCTCGTGGATGTCCAGGCCCCAGTCGCCGAAGAAGTCCAGGCGCACCCGGACGTCCTCCGCGTGGATATCGTACATCTTCAGGAGGATCCCCGGACCGTCGGAGGGGGGAGATCCGTCGGGGATGTAGAACGCGCTCACCAGCAGGAGCCCGTCGTCCCCAAACTCCAGATCCACCACCCCTCCCCGCACCAAGGTCCGGTCGAAGAGCAGGGGGATGGGCTCGTTAACTCCGACCACCAGGTTGGTAATCAACGCGCCGAGCCGCATGTCCGTCGTCACTCGTGACGCTTGGATCACCACTACGTCCCCGGGCCGGGAGATCTCGACACCGAGGACATGAATCCGACTCCGGAAGGGCTCCCAGTGGATCCGCTCAGCGGTGATCGTGCCGGGGATCACGCCGCTGACCAGGGTCAGGATACGCGCCCCGATGACCGGGTCGTTCACCGAGAAGTAGACCATCAGCAGCAGGGTAAACACCCACAGCGCGCTCCGCACCACCAGCAGGTAGGCGAGGGCCAATACGGTGACGACGAGGCGCCACACGATCCGGAGCAGTCGGAGTGGGTGGAGAGGTCCCATCAGCTACAGCGCCTTGACCTCCTTAGGGGTCCCCAGGAGGAGCTTGCCGTCTCCCCAGGGGATCACCTTCTTGAAAAGGGTCATCGGCCCCACCTCCGGGGCCTGGGTCGGATCGATGACCGTCCCGCCTTCGGGGCAGTAGATCCCGAGGGCAATCGCGCCGCCCTCGATGCCGAACGTGCAGCGGGACAGGGTGAGATGCTCGGGATCCATGGGGCTCCCCTCGAACGCGACCTCTCCGATGAGGCGCCCCGAGAGGAAGCGCTCTGCCGCGGAGGGCACCTCCACGTAGGCCCTGAGCGCGGCCAGGTCGATACCCTTGAGGTCGAGCACGCCTTCGTAACCCGGCAGGCCCAGTGGCGGCTTGGGCCCAAATCGGCCGCGCAGATTCACCTGGCCCAGGACGCTGTCGAGGCGCACCAGGCGCAGGTCCAGGGTCATCGGCGGCTTGAAGCCCGCGTCCAGGTGCAGGCGCAGCTTCGGCGCCAGGGAGAGGTCCCCTTTCGCCACGGTACCCAGGCCGACCTCCAGATCCAAATCAAGGGTCGGCCCCAACTCCACGATCAACTCCTCGGCTGGTCGGTCGGTCCATAGGGCTGCCCACGCGTCGATCAGTTCGCCCTTTGTAAGACGCAGGGAGATAGCCCCGGCGAGGGAGAGCTCCCCCAGGGTCCCATGCTCCGTGTTCACCGCGGCGAGGTCTACGTCCCCAATGCGCAGGATGATCTCCTTCCCCCCGGCGTGCATTGTCGTCGGCGCGGCCCGCAGTTCGCGGATAGCCACCCCCTCCACGGGGGGCAGCTCGGCGAAGTCTGGGGGATCCAAGCGCAGCGCGACCGCCACGTCCTCCGGCGAAAGCGCCAGGTCCAGCGAGAGGAGGTCCTTCCCCGCCCATGTGCCCTCCCCGTTTGCCCGGAGGGTGAGCGCGTCCAGATCCGCGGCAGCAGTAAGATTGAGGTCGAAGGGGCGGGCGTTGAGGGACAGCTTCTCTACATCGAAGCTGTTTCCGTCCCAGGACGCCAGCAATTCCACGGGGCCTAGCATCTGAAGTCGCTCCAGAGTCCAGCCCAGCGCTCCGAGCAGGGCCACTATCGCTGACGGACCCCGCAGCTCGATGGAGATCCGCTCGATACGGAGCTTCGCTGTGCCTCGGGATACCCCCTTGACCTCGCCCACGTTCCCGGTGAGATTGAAGGGTCCGATATGTCCTGTCACCATGGGCAAATCGATGGTGATCCGCCCTTCCTCAATGTGCAGGGACTCCACGCTCCAGGAGCCCTTCTCTTTCTTCCGTTTTTTCCGCTTTTTTTCCTTGAGAAGCTGGAGAAGGGAGAGGGTGCCGTCGGGGCAGAGGAAGATGTTCACCTCGGGCTTCCTCAAGAGTACGGAGCCAAGCGCTGGGCCACCGCCGCGCCAGCCGGCGCCGTCAATCTCCAGCATCTCGGCCCGCAGGATTTCCCGCTCATCCTCGTCGAGGAGCACGGGGCGGGCGATTCCCACCCGGCCGTGCCAAGGGGAGGCCGTGCCCCCCTCGAAAACCAAGTGGACCGGCCGGTCCTTCAGGGCCATGGCCAGGAGAGGCTGCTGGATCCCCCGGACGCTGGGGCCGAAGTAGAGGATCAGCACCAGGGTCCCCAGGAACAGCAGCACTTGCCCTGCGACGACACCGACGGCCCGGAGAAAACGCAACCCGCCGCGCCGATCACCGCTCTTTCCCTTTTGCTCGCTCATGTTCCCTCCACGATAGTTCATTTCGCGCCCGCAACGTACCCGTGTGCCCAGGCACGCGCGTACTTCTCCCAATTAGAGGTAGTATAAAGGAGTTGGTCCCTCTGGAAAAAATTCAAGAACCATGCAGAATAGCTCCAGTTCACCATTCCGGGGAGAAAGTCCCATGGAGCCCAGCTACAAAGAACAGACACGCCGCCTGACTCCGGCCCAGGCCCGCCTGGAGGCAGCGCGCTGCCTCTCCTGCGAAAACGCTCCCTGCACCGCAGCGTGCCCCGCGGGGGTCGACGCCATGCGTTTCATCCGGGCGATCCGGTTCCGGAATGAACGCCGCGCGCTGGACCTGATCCGCGGCAGCAACATCCTTGCCGGAACCTGCGGCACCATCTGCCCACACGAGAACCTCTGCGAGGGGGCCTGCAATGCGCACGCACTCCACGACGCGCCGGTGGCGATCGGCGCGCTCCAGCGCTACGCGTCCGACGCTGAGGAGCGATTCCCGATTCCCTGGGCGCCCACGGTCACGTGGACCGACCACCGGGTCGCCGTGGTGGGGGCCGGTCCGGCTGGTCTAGGCGCGGCCGCTGAGCTGGCCCGGAGCGGGGTGCGCCCCGTGGTCTTCGAGGTCCGGGATCGAGCCGGCGGCATGGTCAACCACGGGGTCCCACGGTTCCGCTGCGCGGATGAAGTGGTGGACCGGGATGTCTCTTTCGTAAAGGGGCTCGGTGTAGAGATCAGGCTTGGTAGCCCGGCAGACGATCTCGACGCGCTCCTGGAAGATTTCGACGCTGTGGTGCTCACCGGGGGCCTCGGGCAGGGCAAGGCTGCCGGCCTCCCCGGCGAGAACCTGGCGGGGGTCCACCTGGGCCTCGACTTCATCGTCACGGTGAACGCTGACCTGGACACAGCGCCCGACCGGCTCACCGTAGGGGAGCGGGTGGTGATCCTCGGCGCGGGCCAAGTGGGTATGGACCTCGCTGAGCACGCGCTCCGCCTCGGCGCCAGCTCTGTGGAGGCCACGAGCCGACGTGGCACCGACGCTATCCGCGGGGCAGCCCCCGGGGAGTTCGACACGGCCCTGCGGCACGGCGTCTCCTTCCTGACATGCGCAGTCCCCGACGAGATCGAGGGCGCAGGCGGCCGCGTGACAGCAGTCCGCGGACATCGGGTGCGCTGGCTCCCGGACGGAACCATGGAAGACCTGCCGGACTCGACGTTCCGTCTCCCTGCGGACACGGTCCTGGTGGCCGCAGGCCAGAAACCAGAGGAGGCAGTCCTACCCCTCCTCGCTGGTCTCAAGACCCGCCGCAACCGCATCGTAACCGACGATACGGGGCAGACCTCCCGAGACCGCGTCTGGGCAGCGGGGGACGGCAAGGACGGAGGAGGCGGCACCGTGGTTCGCGCAGTGGCCGAGGGCCGCGACGCGGCCCGTGCGATTGTCGCCCAGCTTGAGGGAGGCACGAAATGATCGTCAAAGGCAAGGACATCTCCATCGACTTCCTCGGCGTCCACTTCGAGAACCCCTTTGTCCTGGCCGCGGCGCCCCCCACGGACGACCTGGACATGGTCCGCCGCGGCTTCGACGCCGGCTGGGCCGGTGCGGTCCTGAAGACAACCTCTGTCCCCGAGAACCCCGTGGACCTCGTCTACCCGATGATGTCGGGCATGGACCACGCGGGAGAGCGCCTGGTGGGCATGGGCAACATCGACCTGATCTCCGAACATCCGGTGACCGAGATCGTGGGGCGGGTCGCCGCGCTCAAGAAGGAGTACGGAGACTCCCGAAAGGTCATCGCGTCGATCATGGGCGCGAGCAAGGACCAGTGGCAGGGCCTCGTACGCCGCCTCGAGGACGCGGGTGTGGACATGATCGAGTGCAGCTTCTCCTGTCCCCAGGGCAGCATGGGCGAGGAGCCGGGCATGATGCTCTCCCAGAGCGTTGACGCAACGCGTCGCGTCGTCGGCTGGGTCAAGGAGGCCGCTAAGCGGGTACCTGTGGTGATCAAAATTACGCCCCAGGTCACCAGCATCGTCAAGACGGCGAACGCTGTGAAGGAGGGCGGCGCGGACGGGATCTGCGCGGCCAACACGATCCCCTCCCTCATGGGGATCAATGTCTACTCGAAGGTCCCCCATCCCGACGTGGGCGGGTTCTCGACCTACAGCGGCATGTCAGGCCCCGCTATCAAGAACCTGACCCTGCGGACCCTCGCTGAGATCCGCCGAGGCACCGGGATGCCGATCACCGCTACGGGTGGCCCCGTCACTTGGTGGGACGCGGTGGAGTTCATGCTGGTGGGCGCAACCACTGTCCAGTTCTGCACCGCGGTGATGCACTACGGCTACGACATCCTCGACGACCTGACCGAAGGCCTCGCGTACTACCTCCATGACATGGGGCTCGACCGTCCCGAAGAGATCGTAGACGGGAGCCTCCCGAAAATCGTGGATCACGACGCGCTGCCCCGAGAGTCAGACTCCGTGGCCTGGGTGGACGAGCGGCTCTGTGTGGGCTGCGACCTCTGCTACACGGCCTGCCGGGACGGCGGCCACCAGGCGGTGCGCCTGCCAGCGTCGGGCCGGACGCCCACGGTCGAC
>Ga0307990_1002149_pt1 | contig 15971 bp, 18 predicted proteins | sample EllFjometagen129_FD_203168 | JGI IMG/M metagenome (GOLD analysis project Ga0307990, IMG submission 203168) | Marine microbial communities from Ellis Fjord, Antarctic Ocean - #129 | ecosystem: Environmental > Aquatic > Marine > Unclassified | place: Southern Ocean | collected 2014-10-08
CGATTCCATCTTCCGAAGGGCAGATTCCTTCCTCGACTTATATTTCATTATCCCTGCCGCTTCCTCTATAAACTGCCGCCTCTCCTCAGGCTTGGCCTCTATAAGCCTGGAAATCCTCTCCTGCTCCACGATTGAATAGGTCCGTGCGCCGACACCGGCATCCATGAAAAATTCTTTGATATCGAGGAGGCGACAGGGTGCCTTGTTTATGGAATATTCTGTTTCGCCTTCACGGAATATCCTGCGTGACACGGTAACTTCTTTCAGGCCGGAAAATTGACCGGAAAATTGATAGCCTCCGTTCTCGAGGGTAAGGGACACTTCAGCCATACCGACGCCGATTGAATCGTCGCTTCCATGAAAAATGACATCCTCCATCTTTTTCCCGCGCAGTGATGTTACCCTCTGTTCTCCCATGACCCAGCGAATGGCATCGACGATATTGCTCTTTCCGCACCCATTCGGCCCGACAACGGCACTGATACCGTTTGAAAATTCAACAAGGGTTTTATCCTTGAAGGATTTGAATCCCAGTATTTCGAGTTTTTTCAGCTTCATAGTATTATCAAACCGCCACTTAAATTCTAACAATCACAGCAAAAGACAGCACACAAGGTGGTAAATTTATCAAAAGAATTTGGCTTTGTAAAGGAAAAAACACAACAAAATGTATTGAAAAATAATTGAACCACAATATATTGTGTTCATGAAAAATCAGACCGAATGGGACAGCGATTGCATTCACCGCAACGCACGGTGGGAAACTTCAATCGCATCGTCTATAACTCCTTTGAATTTCAAGTTGTCTGTGATAATCTGAGCACCTTATGATACCGCTTCGAGATACAATTCGATCCAAAAATTATCCCGTCATCAACAGCGCCCTCATTACCATAAATGTGGTTGTCTTCATCATGGAAATGGGGAATCTGGATCAATTTGTTCTGATCTACGGCTTTATTCCCGCTCGATACACCATCCCCGAAATAGCCGCCCATTTCAGCTTTTTCCAGCAGGCGTTTGCCCTCGTCTCATTCATGTTTCTGCATGGAGGGTTCTGGCATCTTGTGGGCAATATGTGGTTCCTCTACATATTCGGAGACAACATCGAAGACAGACTGGGGCACATCCGCTACCTCTTCTTTTACCTCTTGTGCGGATGGGCATCGGCAATTATTCATCTGGCCTTCAACTGGTACTCGCAGATCCCTACAGTGGGGGCAAGCGGTGCCATAGCGGGCATTATGGGCGCCTATTTTATTCTCTACCCGAGATCGAAGATACTGACACTCATCCCCATTATCATCATCCCCTTCTTCTTCGAGATCCCGGCGGCATTCTTTCTCGGTTTCTGGATTCTGTTCCAGGTTTTCAGCGCCTATTTCGCAGACCCCCAGGCAGGCGGCATCGCCTGGTGGGCGCATGTCGGCGGATTTCTCTCGGGTATGGTATTCTTAGGGATATTCCTTTTGATCCCGAAATCGCGGATAGCCGAAAAGGTTCACACCGTCACGAAAAAGGGGAAGTCACCCCGTCTCCACAGAATAAAACCGGCAGAGTGCGACGGCGACTGCAACCTCTACGGCACCATCTCCATCAGCCCCAAAGAAGCGCAACGGGGGGCAAGAAAGACGATAACCATATCACAGGAATCTCAGAAAAAATTATTTCAGTTGAACATCCCCCCCGAAACAATGGACGGAACGACGCTTCGCATGGCCGGCATCGGCAAAAAGAAGGCAGACAAAAAGCGGGGAGATGTCTTCCTCACGGTACACATTGAAACCTGACAGGTGAACAGGAGATTTGCTATGGAAGATGAACAGTGGGAAGTGGTCCACAGGGCCTCGGGAATGATCAATGCAAACATCATAGTGGGCAGGCTCGAAACTGAAGGCATCCCCACCAAACTCAAGTACGAAGCCGTCGGTACAATATATCCCATCACCATCGACGGCCTCGGAGAAGTACAGATAATGGTCCCCCGCAATTATCTGGACTATGCCCGTGAAGTACTGTCGCGTTCCTATGAGGATGAAGACATGAACTGGAACGATGAATAGTCGTCGCGAGGAACGTTCTTTTCTGAAGATGCCGGGACGGAAAGGGTATCTGCTGCTTCTCTTTCTTATGGGTGTGCTTTTTCTGGCGTCCCCCCTCTGTGCCGAAGTGACGGGTGAGATCACCGGCGCAGCACCGGAGGTAAAACAGCCCTGGTGGATCTGGCCCATCATCCTCGTGGCAGTAACCTTTGTCATGGGGATTGTGGCCGTCCTGGCCGGTATCGGTGGAGGCGTCCTCTTCGTGCCGCTTATCAGCAGTTTTTTCCCCTTTCACCTCGACTTCGTCAGGGGGGCAGGACTTCTTGTGGCACTCACGGGCGCCCTGGCAGCGGGCCCCGGTCTTCTGAAAATGAATCTCGCCAGCCTGAGGCTCGCCATCCCTGTGGCACTCATCGCGTCGGCATCGTCCATTGTGGGGGCCGTGATCGGCCTCGCACTTCCGACGGAAATTGTACGGATTGCGCTGGGAATTGCTATCATCGGCATCTGTTTTCTTATGATAGCCGCAAAAAAATCGGAATACCCGACTGTCACACAAAGAGACCGCATAGCCTCGACCCTTCGCATTAGCGGTATCTACCGGGAGATGAGCACCGGTGAAAGGATAGACTGGAAGGTACATCGTACACCCCTGGGACTCTTCCTCTTTATAATCATCGGATTTGCTGCGGGGATGTTCGGCCTCGGCGCCGGATGGGCCAATGTACCCGTACTGAACATAGTCATGGGGGCCCCACTCAAGATAAGCGTTGCAACGAGCAAGTTTCTCCTTTCCGTCACCGATACATCCGCCGCATGGATATATATGAATGAGGGATGCATTCTGCCGCTCATAGCGATCCCGTCAATAATTGGAATCATGCTGGGATCTTTTGTGGGCGTTCGTCTCTTACCGATAACGAAACCTGTTGTTATTCGATGGATCGTCATTGCCACACTGGCCTTTGCCGGGATCAAGACACTGGCCTGTGGCCTCGGTTTCTAAAAAGGAGATAAAGTAGTATGGAGAAAAGGACGGAATCGGAAATCGCTGTCGATGCTGAACAGATCAGGTACGCCGGGATTTTGCGGAAGGGTATGGCTATAGGTTTTGCCTTTATAATCGTAACCTTTGTGTTCTATGTTTTCGGCGTTATAAAGCCCTACGTCCCCCTTGAAGATTTTTCCATCTATTGCAGGCAGGATGCGCAGACCTACATGGCAGAACACGGTATCGGCACAGGATGGAACTGGTTTCATCTTGTGTTATATGGTGATTTCATCACCTACATCGGCATCATCATATTCACCGGGATAACCGTTATCTGCTATGTCTCGATCGTTCCTATCTTCGTGAGGAAGAGAGAATGGATCCTTGCCGCCATCATCATCGCAGAGGTTGTCCTCCTGATCACTGCATCGAGCGGATTGCTCAATTTTTAAGGGATTGTTGCCCCGATGAGAATTCTTTGAATCGGTGATTACAGTGCTTTTTGCTTATAAATCTTGATGGTTTCGTAAAAAGTTTATTTTCTCTTCCCCTGGTATGAGGGGATTAAGGGGAGGGGAACCCCTGGCCTTTGGGATCACTGGAGTAATCTATGAAATCTGCAAAATCCATGGATTCAAACCTGAATATTAAAAATTTACCATTGCTTTTCCCTGTTTCCGATCTGACGTGGGATCAGTTTATCTATCCCCGGGCAGGCGGAGGATTGGGGACGTCCTTAAATAATACAATAACGACTCCAGGAGTCAAGTTACTCAACTATTTAAGGACGTCCCCTTCCGCGTCCAATCGATTCAAAGATCCAATAAGAGGTTATTGCAGTATTACAGAGGCTTTTTGCATTCTGAGCCTGTCCAGCACGGCACTGCACCGAAACCAGTCCGGTGAGATTGACATGAAGTCCCCGGGAATGGAGGTATAGACATTGATCCTTGCCATCGACTACGACGGGACAATCGCCGATTCGAACGCGGAGAAAGTAAGGTGGATCAAACGCAAACTCGACCGGGAGATTCCCATCTGGCTCTGCAATATGACCGAGTGTGTGCCCAGGATCGGAGAACCCGCCTACAAAGAGATGGGTAACTATGTGTACGAACGCGAGAGCACTCTCCTTGCCCCCGAAGTTCCGGGCGCCATCGCTGCGTTACGTGCCCTGGCCGGAGCAAACGAGCTGCACGTTGTTACCGCCCGTCCCCTGCGCCGTATAGCCTTCGCGGAGGAATGGCTCACAGAGCGAGACATCCTTCATCTGTTCAAAGGGGTTCACAGCGCCCATGAGACGGCAAAATCAGACATCTGTCATCGCATCGGGGCTCACGTTCTGGTCGATGACGACGCACGACACCTTGTCCAGGTAAACCTGCCCGGCCTCAGTCGCATGCTTCTGCAGTGCGGCAGAGACGATACCCCTGAGCTTCCGGACGGGGTACTATTCTTCAACAGCTGGCCGAATGTTGTGACATGCGTCGAGGGAATGGGCTAAGCAAGAGTCAATCAGGCACCGGTTCTCACGCCGCTATGAAGTAACCCAGTTGTTGATTTCAAAGGGAATCTCTATCGAATCCCATTTGTTAGTAAGCTACCTGAACTTATTGATTTGAGCGAAATAATGAAGATATGTTTACGCTATCGTAACAACCTGTATCCCAATTAAATCCCATTTAAATTCTTGACTTTTAATATAAATGTGTATTACCTATCACGCTCATTTTGTTCTATTTTTTTGTAATCAATTTCAGGAGTCTTAATTCTTTAACGAAAATGAGGAAATTATGATCTGACTAAAACACGAACCCCGTTTCACATTCAGTGGCGGGGTTTTTTTGCGCATATCGGATGGTGTTAAAGGGGTCCTATGCTGAAAATTTGCAGCGTTTGGTTTTTATACAGAAAGTATCTATACACTGTTGGATCTTAAAAGGAGAAACCGTCATGAAAGTAAAACCGATTTTTTTATTTGTCACTTTATCACTATTGGTAAGCTGTGCTTCGACGACGCAATTCAAATCATTAGAAACCCGACAAAATGTTAAACAAGGTTTTTTATTGCTCAAGCAAGAAAATCAAAAACCAGTTGCGAGTGTGATTTTATTTGCCGGCGGCCATGGCAATCTTGATTTATCGGGCACCAATATGGCCTGGGGTAAAGGCAACTTTCTTGTACGCACTCGTGAAGACTTTCTTCACCAGGGTTTTATGGTAGCTGTTGTTGATTCTCCTTCAGATAAAAAAACCGAATCGGGAATGTACCGTGGTTTTCGTCACAGTGAGGAACATGCAATTGATATTAAGGCTGTCATTGAGGAAATGCGTCGGATGGCTGATGTTCCTGTATGGCTTATAGGAACCAGTGGTGGTTCTGCATCCGTTGCTAATATTGCTTCACGCTTACCACCTCTTGCAGGCCCTGATGGTGTGGTATTTACCTCAAGCGTTGAACACAATTACAGCGACCGCGCTAATTCAGTGTTTAATGCTCCCCTTGAACGTATAAAAGTTCCCGCTTTGGTGGTACATAACAAAGACGATGCCTGTCCGTCGTGTCCCTATAGCGGAGCTGTAAAATTCGAGCGTGCGCTATCATCCTCCAGAAATAAAAAATTAGTTGCTATTGAGGGAGGTTCTCATCCACGTGGTAATGTATGCGGTGCTCGCCACTATCATGGATATATAGGGAAAGAGAAAGAGGTTGTCAAAATTATTTCAGATTGGATAAAGGTTAATTCGAAGGAAGAAATGTAAATTTTCTTAAACTGGTTGTCTAACATTTTTCTTCACGTGACTGGTGTTCCGCTATGCTACACACCGGCTGGGGCGAAATGCGATAAAGGTCTCAATACCCCTTTTGTAACCATATAAAGAATAAAGATACTTTTCGTGCATATCGCAACTCTCTCACTGATTTTCATAGTGAAGATATCTGATAAGTACGTAACATATTCTCTGATATCTGTGTCCTATTGAAGATTATTATCTGTAATGCGTTATGGGCTGGAGATCGAGAAAAATACTTCTCCCAGGAAGAAAAGGACGACCTGACTTCAAATCTAGTGTGGGTCAGCAAAACGGGAAGGTTAAAAACAGGTTAAGTTAAAGGATTTGAATGTTGACTTCTTCCTGAAAATAAAATCAGAATTTCATGAATGTTTGGAGATTGTTTGTGAAAATCATTAAATACGGTTAGTTATAGCTAACTGTAGCAATGTAAGTCGCTTTTGTGCTATCTTCTTCTTGGCAGTCATACCTTCCCTCCTTTGCTGCATCCAAGGCCTGTATTAGGATATGGGAAGAAAAAGTTTACAAAGTCATTCAGAAAGAAGTGAATGTTCTTCTGAATAATAATGCGGAATAAATTTCAACAATGGAATTAAACGAGCAGACATCAAAAAACAATTATTCCGCTTTTCTATGGCACGCGGTCTTTCTTGCGCTGGCCAAAAATTTTATGGATGTGGACACCATTATGCCGGCTATGATGATAGATGCGGGCGGCAGTTCGCTTCAGGTTGGCATACTTACAGCTATTATGTTGGGCGGAGCGAGATTTGGGCAATTGTTTTTTGCCCCGTTTTTGAATAATCAATCTTTGAAAAAAGGTTATTTATTAGGCGGAATTAACACTCGAATTATTGCGCTTGGTGGAATGTCTCTGTTGTTTTATCTTTCATCTCATATCACCGCATGTTTCATCCTCTGGTCTGTCTTTATTCTGGTTTCTCTATTTTCATTTAGCGGCGCGTTTGCAAACATCAGTTATATTGATATTCTGGGTAAATCTGTATTAGAGAAGAAGAGGAAGGCTTTCTTTTCCATGAAACAGGTCATTTCCAGTTTGGCTGTTTTGCTTTCTGCCTTATTTGCAAAGAGAGTGCTGACTACTACCGAATATCCAATGAATTATGCTGTAATGTTTTTTATTGCTGCCGCAGTTCTTGGCATCGCGTCTATAGGCTTCTGGAAAATCAAGGAAATTCGGGCATCCAATTTAAAAATTGATGGATTGCTGAAATTCATACACCGTATTCAAAAAGAAATTCGCACCAATGAAAAATTGAGACATTATATATTGCTAGAAAATACTCAGGGAATCTGTATTGTTTTAATGCCATTTTTAATCCTTTATGCCAAGAATATATTTGACGCCGGCAGTCATGATATTGGTAATTTTTTGCTTTTGAAAGTCATTGGCGGCGTTCTGACAGGCAGTATATTGTATTATTATTCCCGGAAAGTAAAATACCAGAATATGTTGATCATGACTTCCATACTTGCCACCTTGATTCCTCTGTTTATTTTAGTGTTTCCAGGTTCCCTGCTTTTCCCATATATTTTTCTGGTCGGCGGTATTGTTTTCACCATTCATGATATTTCGATGAGTGGCATATTATTGGAAGTAACCACGAATGAGAACAGGGCATTATACGCCGGGCTTTCAGGAGCCGGCAGCATTCTCCCTGTCATTTTTCCGCTTTTAGGCGGTTGGATCATCGCTGAATTCGGCTTTACACCTTTTTTTATTCTATTCATACTCATTATTTTTTTGTCGTTCTATTTTATCCATACAATGGATTGTAAAAAATGAAATTGAAATCAGACAAAATATATCCTGAATCGGGTGTTGAACTAAATTCTTTTTCGGCAAGAAATTATAACAATATCATGAACATTGCATCCATTGGCCTTTATTGCGGATTTATCCGAAAGGCAATTAAGGCAATGGGTATTCAGCAGGGAGATAAAATTCTTGATTTAGGCTGCGGGACCGGGCGTAATGCCTGCGTTATGGCAAAATATCTAAATGAAGACGGAAGAATAACGGGCGTGGACGTCTCTTCGATTATGGAAAAACAATTCAGAAAAAAATGTGCCAATCATCAGAATGTAGAATTTATTCGGCAAAGAATTGATTTGCCATTTTCACTTTCAGGGCAATTTGATAAAATATTTATCAGTTTTGTGATCCACGGCTTTCCCCACGAAGTCCGCCAAACAATTCTCAAAAATGTTTCCAATCATTTAAAATCCGGCGGTGTATTTTTCATGCTCGATTTTGCCGAATTTGACATGAATGCGATGCCGTCTTTGTTTCACTTTATTTTTAAAAACATTGAATGTAAATATGCTTTTGATTTTATCGAAAGAGATTGGAAGCAGATACTGGCAGGTTATCATTTTTTCGGTTTTGAAGAGTTCTTCTTTTTTAAAAATTATGTCAGATTATTGAAAGCAAAAAAGCTGGATGTGATCAAAGAAAAGAGGGTGCGACTTGCCGTTCCAACAAATGATGGAATAAATATTTTCCCGAAGATGTTGGGAATGGCAAAAGAGATGTTTATATATGAAATTGAAAACGGGGCCCAATTTAAGCTCGTTGAGAAAAGAAAAAATCCTTTTGCAGAAACAATGCAGCATTTAAAAACTTTAGATGTCTATGAGTTACTCGATGATTGTTCAATCGTTATATCCGCGCACGTCGGCAAAAAAGGGATAACGAGACTACAAGAGAGAGGGATGAAACTCATTTTTCGGAAGGGAAATATAAAAGAAGCAGTGGCTGATATTACCCAAACATTCTTTTGATTGATTTCACTTTCATCTGACGGCCTCTGTCGTTGATTACATCAGGGCGTTGATCCTCCGGCACGTCAAGGATATTTTCATCGATCAACCCCTTTTCAAGAAGATACGTCAATTTGTTGATCTTTACTTTTGCTTACACTCATGGCATACTTCTTGTGCTGTATCAGAGTATAAGGAGTTCATCTGAAGACAAGATCTAAAAAGTGATAGTCTGCAGTGTGATTATAAAGTAACGCCAAGATAAATGGAGGATAGATACAATGCCGAGAGGAGATGGAACAGGTCCCAGGGGACAGGGACCGGAAACAGGACGAGGGTTGCACGGCACCAGTCAAAGACAGGGGGGTGGTCGCGGTCGAGGAGGTGGTTTGGCTGCAGGCTCGGACAGCTATTGTGTTTGCCCTGGCTGTGGTGAAAAAACTGTTCACCAACAGGGACAGCCATGTAATGAACAAAAATGTCCCAAGTGCGGAACCTCTATGAGAGTTGAATAAAAAATCTTTTATCCGACACTGTGTTATACAGAAAAAATACAGTTCGACTATCTTGTCACTACAATGGTATCTAATGTTATATCAGACTCAAGTTATTCCTACTGCACATCATGGATACTTTATCATGAGGACATATCTTGATTGTTTTCCATGCTTTTTGCAGAAAGCCCTTCGAATAGGGAGGATATCAACAGGAGACGAACATCAGATAAAATAACTTATCGATGGAGTTGGTATGATGCTGAAAGACATACAACTTGAGTGATAACTTCAAAATCAACTAATCTGTCTCTTTCTGTCTCATCGGCAAAAACTAGACAGGCACGCATCACCAGTGCCATCGAATACAAGGTTCTTCTCTCAATCTTCCCTTTTATTACACATCTCACAAAGTCTCTCTTCTTTTATCTTTAACTCTTCGGTGTGTTCATATCTTTGGGGGAACTTCACATAGACCTCAACAGAGTGAAGTTGATCTTATTGACCTGTCAAGTTTTTGGAGATAGTTATAGCTAAGAGGAGAACTAAAGAAATATGAAAATAGCTATATCAGCCGATGGCCCCAATCTGGGTGCAAATGTAACACATAGACTCAGCGCCGCAAAATATTTGTTGATTATTGATGTCGAGAGTGGTGAGTTTGAAGCCGTACCTGCTTCGAATAACACAAACCAGCGTGGCGCCGGCGTGCAGACTATTGTAACGGCAGTCAGCAGAGGAGCGAACGCAGTTTTAACAGGCTACTGTGGTCCTGGCATAGTCAACCAACTGAAAGATAGCGGCATAGAAATTCTAACCGGAATAACGGGTACGGCGAAAGACGCTTTAGAACAATACAGAGCACTGGCAGCCAATACGGGGTTAAGAGGAGATCAACACCGTGCTGCATCGAATATGAATAGTAAAGACCTCATCATTCAAGCGATTAAGAGCTCTGTCAGGCAGTTCGTTAATTTGTTGCCCGTCTTGCTCGGGGTGGTGTTACTTATAGGCTTGTTCGATGCATTCGTTTCCAGAGGGTTACTTTTGTCTATCTTTTCAGGTAATGCGGCTTTTGACAGTCTTTGGGGAGCGTGCATTGGCAGTGTTTTCGCCGGAAATCCCATAAACAGTTATATAATAGGTGGAGAACTACTGGAATACGGAATCAGTCTCTTTGCCGTTACCGCTTTTATTGTTAGCTGGGTAACGGTAGGGTTGGTTCAACTGCCGGCGGAGATAGCAGCTTTTGGTAAGAAGTTCGCGCTACTGAGAAACGGTATGTGTTTTGTAATTGCGATTCCCGTCGCTATTCTTACCGTCTTGATTGTGAATTTTATTGAAAGGTATCTATCATGATTAGCGATGCTCACCAACCACCAAGCCGGAATAAACCAATTTTTAATCGTATGTACTTCTTCCCTCTTTCGATATTAGCGATCTATGCGGTTCTCTTCTTCATTTTGCCTGATAGAATCCTATTTGCTCTTACGAGGAGTGGAAAAGTCTTACTAAGTATGGCGATCCCCCTTGTTTTGATTTTTACACTTATGCTGCTGATAAATCTTTTTGTAAAACCGGCAAAGGTCGCAAAGTACATGGGAAAGGATTCGGGCATCAAGGGAACCCTATTATCGGCGGCAGCAGGCATAATCTCCACCGGACCAATATACGCCTGGTATCCCTTGCTCAAGGACCTGAAAGAAAAGGGCGCGGGAAACTATTCCATCTCCGTATTTCTATACAACAGGGCCGTTAAACCATTTCTATTGCCTGTCATGGTAGATTATTTCGGCTGGCTTTATGTTATCACATTGATAATACTTACCTTCCTAGCATCTATTTTCATCGGTTATTCTTTAAGTATTTCCATAACAGTTGACGGCACATAACACTTACAGAGCCAACATAATGTATCACAGAGGCGGGCATTGATATATGAAATTTCCATGATCCTTTTATGAATGCTTTTTTTCTGTTCCTACCGGAAATGGTAGAAACTCCTGGCCTTCAGGCAAAGAAGAGTTTATTGTGTTGACATACCACGTTACAAATTTGGAGACCATACATGGAGAAAAAGGCCTTTCAGGATTATTACCCGGACGACTTGAGTCAATGTTACGGCTGTGGACGCCTGAATAAACAAGGCTTGCAAATCAAGAGTTACTGGGACGGAGAAGAATCAGTATGTATCTATACCCCCAGGTCAAATCATATGGCTATCCCCGGATTCGTTTACGGTGGGCTTATCGCTTCAATTATCGATTGCCATTCTACAGGTACGGCAGCCGCAGCCAAATACCGAGCGGAAAACCGTGAGATGGACACTCAACCGACCCTGCGTTTTGTGACTGCTTCATTGCACGTGGATTATCTTTTGCCCACACCTCTGGGTACTCCCCTGGAAGTAAGAGGCAGGGTGAAAGTAATTAAGGGACGTAGGGTGGTTGTGGAATCGCGCCTTCTCGCGAAGGGCAAAGTTTGTGTGCATGGCGAGGTCGTTGCAGTCCAAATGCCGGAGGATATGATTCCTTAGCCAGTCGGTTACGCAAAATGTTAAAAATGACAAACTTCAATTTAGAATTTTTCCTCACCAACCTTGGCATTAATTCCAAGAAAGTTGAGAACGGGCAAGATGAACCCCCCATTACTTCCCGGCAACCCACTGCTTGAGCTTTTTATCCACTGTCCCATCGGGAAGGACATAATCGGGTGACACGTATCCCTCTTTCTCAAATCTTTTCTTGCGGACGCAACCCTGCCCTACGTTCATGCAGTACTCTTCGATCCACTTTTTATCAAGCATACCGGCGTCATATGCCCTCTTCATTCCGCTGGTACTATCGTACCAACGGCAGGTATTCCTGGCAGGTCCAATGCCTTTCTCGTTCATTTTCTTGTCTCCTTATACCAGCCTTCCTGCGGCATTGAATCAAAACATGTCGGCTTTGGGTTTACCCATTTACCTTCCGGCGTAATCTGCCATTTTGTATAAAAATTTATTGGCGACTCTGTTTTGTCTATACGATAGCCGTCAGTATGAAAGCCTATCTGTATATCCTTAGCTCTAAATATTTTATCCATTATATTCTCTCCATATTTTTTCATAAAATACCTCTTCTTGCCGCGCCTTCGAAATACCTGTTATTCTTCCTCCCAACCGATCAACTGCGGCGTCTGTTCGTTGTTCTCTTAGTCGAGTAGCCCAGTGGACCTTACCCCCAGAAACTAAGCCATATTATTCCAACTATTAACATTTATGGTCCGGTAAAAAGTCGAAAATATTCTCTCTCCTGTTTAAAAAGCTAGGAGCTACGGGTTAGGCGTTTTCTGCATTGTAACTGCATCGAGCGAATTACTCAATTTTTAATCAACAGATTTCGCAGATTACAGGGATTGTTCTAATCATTTGAAGTGCTATGCGAGAGCGGGGGAGTTTATTATATTACCTTTACTGAAAGATGCCCGCCAGTACGGTTTTACATTGCGGGCATTGCACTCCCACGAGATCAATCCTCTCGATCTGATAGCCATATCTGCCTATAAGGAGATGGCCGCACATATGGCACAGTGTGTTTTCACCGGCGTCACCGGGGACGTTTCCCGCATAGATGTACCTGAGGCCCTCTTCTTTCCCTATCTGGGCCGCCCTGTGAATCGTCGTAACCGGTGTGGGAGCAGGTCCCCGCATCTTGTACTGGGGGTAATAGCGGCTTATGTGCCAGGGGGTTTCGGCACCGATGGAATAGATGAACCGGGCGATATCGCGGAGTTCATCCGTGCTGTCGTTGAGAGAGGGAATGATCAGTGTCGTCACTTCCACCCAGATATTGAGTTCCTTCATCAGTTTCAGACTGTCCAGGACCGGCTGCAGGCGTGCGCCGCAGTATTTCTTGTAAAATTCATCGCTGAAGGACTTGAGATCGCAATTGGCCGCATCGAGGTAGGGCGCTATCGTTTCCAGCGCCTCACCTGTCATGAACCCGTTGGTAATAAAGACGTTTTTTATGCCCCTTTCGTGCGCGATTTTGCCTGTATCGTAGGCGTACTCAAAATAGATGGTCGGTTCAGTGTAGGTATAGGCGATGGTCTTTGACCCGGTCTTTACGGCATCTTCCACGATATCACCGGGAGTAACGGAACGCCCCATGATCTTTCCCGTCTCACGCGGCATCTGAGAAATTTCGTGATTCTGGCAGAAGGTGCATTGGAAATTGCACCCCACCGTAGCGATGGAATATGATTTCGAACCGGGGTGGACATGGAACAGGGGCTTCTTTTCGATGGGATCGACGCTTTGTGATATTGGTCTTCCATAAACCAGTGAATAGAGGATACCATCTCTGTTTTCCCGCACGCCGCATATCCCCCGTTTTGAAGGGGCTATCCGGCACCTGTGGGCACAGAGATGACATCGCACATAGTTGTCGGCCATACCTTCTGAAAACATGGCTTCCCTGGTCATTTCTGTTTCTCCTTCGTTATGGGTGCCTGCCGATCCTTCCCTACAGCCAATTTCATTTTTTCTTTCAGAGGCTGCTGAATGGTTATATGTGTATATATAGCGGGGAGCGCCATACCGATAAAGGAGCCGAAGGGATTTTTCATGGTGGGAATCTTCTCCTCCAGAGAGGAGGCAAAGGGATACCAGCCCAGAGGAAATGATATGACACTCCCCCAGCGTATGGCCTCACCGGGGTGTACCTCTCTCACCATAGTGAAAAGCTCATAAATACTCAGAAGTGAAGAGGGGCTTTCAATGTCACGGTAAAAGGGCTGATGCTTTTGCCGCTGGCCCGATGCCAAAGAATACCTGTTGCAAACGCCAAGAAATATCCTTCCCTTGCATACACGGAGTGCCTCTCCTATCGCCCTTCGGGGATCACTGACACATCCCAGCGACGTGATGGTTACAATGTCGAATTCGTTATCTGAAAAGGGGAGGTCTTCACTGCAGCCCTCGTGAAAGCCGGCCCTCACTCCCAGCTTCTTTCTGGCCATTTCAAGCATATGGGGTGATGAATCAATACCGGTAACATCACAGCCCTTTCTCCGAAAAAAGAGCAGATGATGGCCCGCCTTGCAGCCCACATCAAGAAGGGTTTCTCCGTTTCTGGGAACAAGAAGATCGGCAATGAGCTGCTTCTCACGCCGGTCAACGTAATAACCCGTCGACGACTGAAGCCACTCATCATAGGATCTTACTGTTTCCTCACTGAAAGGCATTTCACCCTCTTGTTGAGATTATTATGTTAATTATTAATCGTGAGGTCTGATCAGGGTAAAGCCGCGAAAGAATATGGAAAGACAGGAAATGTTACCCCCCGATTGAAGACATGTTTTTTATACACTTTTTCCGCTGACTTCCACAATAGTTAAGGGGAGCGCTCTTCGGTTTATTTAAAATTGCCGTTCTGATCAACTCCTGCAATCCCGCATCATCACACCCCGCCCTGAGTGGAGTCTTGAGGTCCACTTCTTCATCCGACAGAAGACAGGCCCTGAGATGCCCATCTGCAGTCAATCTCAGTCTGTTGCAGGTGCCGCAGAATGCGTGACTCATGGCACTGATGAAACCTATCTCACCCTTGCCCCCCTTTATTTTATACAAGCGCGCCGGGCCGTCAGTATTTCCACGGTCTCTCGTGACGGCCTCAAGGGGACTGAAGTCATTGATTTTTTCGAAAATCGTGTCGTGGGAAAGATAGCGAAATCCATTTTCAAGGGCCGCCGTGCCGATGGGCATAAACTCAATGAATCTCACCTGGTATGGCTTATCTATGGTCAATTTCGCGAAATCGACTACCTCGTCATCGTTAAATCCCTTGATGGCCACGATATTGATCTTAATCGGCGACAGTCCCGCTTCATGGGATTTTTCGATTCCTCGATATACCCGTGCAAGTTCACCGCCCCGTGTAATAGTCCTGTATTTTTCCGCGACAAGGGAATCGAGGCTGACGTTTATACGCTTGATGCCCGCCTTCACTAAATCATCGGCATAATCCTCGAGCAGTATGCCATTCGTCGTGAGGCTTATATCCTTGAGAGCGGAAATTTTGTTGAGAGAGGCGAGAAAATCGATAACGCCCCGCCGCACCAGCGGCTCACCGCCGGTTACACGCACCTTTACGATACCGGTTTGCACTGCCGCATTAACGACCCTCAGTACCTCTTCATAGCTTAAAATGTCCTGGTGTCCCAGAAAAGAGACGCCCTCTTTGGGCATACAATAGATACAGCGCAGGTTGCACCGGTCGGTGATGGAAACCCTCAGATAATTTATTTCCCTGTTATACTTGTCAATCATGCACTACTTGCGTGGCCACTCCCATCAATACAAATTACTCAGAACATTGTACGAAAATCAGATGGTATCTACCATACTTTGCCGCATATGGCAATAGCATGAAACAAGATACGGCTTTTCATTATTTTCAAAGCAACAATTACATTGCAATCTCTGGTACTTCATATTATTATTTATCCTTATAAAATAGGGGCTCGAAAGAATATCCTGCTGGACCATCCCCACAACTCTAGAGGAGACACTCATGACATTTCATATTACCCATGATCCTATGGGACGGCGATTGCACCGGTTTTTTCTGTACCTCTGTGCAACGACAGTGTTCCTGCTCACCATGGGAATTTGTACACTGCAGGCAGCAGGCCTGCCCTCGCTCCCGGTCATGGAAGGCCTGCATCCGACACTGGAAGAAATGCCCGAAGAACAGGAAGGCATTTATATGTGGTCGGGGTCCATCGACAGAAAGCATTCGCGGGGATTTGTGGTAAAGGCCTACAATAATATGGTGCTCCGCCGCACCACCTCGTCCTGGAAGCGTGAGCCCAAACCGCAGT